>Ga0335078_10005055_pt1 | contig 19519 bp, 18 predicted proteins | sample Lox_Sample_32_FD_206711 | JGI IMG/M metagenome (GOLD analysis project Ga0335078, IMG submission 206711) | Soil microbial communities from Loxahatchee National Wildlife Refuge, Florida, United States - Lox_Sample_3.2 | ecosystem: Environmental > Terrestrial > Soil > Wetlands | place: USA... | reverse complement strand
CGCCAGGCGGACGAATCGCGACGCGCCGGACCTTCAACGCCGGCCATGAATCCGCGGGCAGCCGGCCAAACAAGTCCGGGGAAGTGTGCGGCATCGCGACCAGTGCGAAATCCTTCCCCAGAAATTCATCGAGCAACGCGGTGCGATCCGCGGAGCGAACCGTTGGCTGCCCAAAAAGCCTCCCAATCAGCGGCGCCGGGCCGCCGTGGCCGCGTCCGCGAGCGAGAAAGCCCGCCTCGAAACGCGGCTTAGGCTTGTATTTCATCTCCGCGAAATAAGCGCGCGCAGGCGGGACAAGGCCGAGCACGCGAAAAGCAGCCTGCAACCAAAATGCGCTCCAAGAGCTGCGCGGCATCATGACTTTGCCCATGCGCATCGCCAGCAAAATCATTTCCCACGCATGCTTTCGCCGCTCTTGCTCGTACGTCTCGAACAGGCGCGGGCCGAGCCGCCCCTGAAGAACTGCCGCGAGCTTCCACGCCAAGTTGTGCGCGTCGCGAATGCCGCTGTTCATTCCCTGGCCCGCGAATGGCGGCGTGAGATGCGCGGCATCGCCAACCAGAAAAATGCGGCCGTCGCGCCAGCGGTCCGCCATGCGCGCATGAAACGTGTAAACGCGGCTGCGGCGCAGCGGCGTGTTCTCTTCGCCATGCCGGCTCAGCAATCTCCTCGTGAATTCGGCGGAGGTGACCTCCGGTTCGTTCTCGTCCTCATGCAGCATGAATTCAAATCGGCGCGTGCGATCCGGTCCCGGCAGCGAGAGACAAGGGCGCGCCGGATCGCAGAAAACTTTTGTATCGCGTGTGCGGTCCCGAGTTTCCTCGAGATCGAGGATGAGCCAGCGTTCGCGGAACGTGGAGCCGCTGAGTTTGATTCCCAGCTTGTCGCGCACGAAACTCCGCCCTCCATCGCAGGCGACCAGATACGATGTGGAAAGTTCCGTCACGCTTCCATCCGCGCGCCGCAACACCAGATCGACCGAGTCCGCGCCCTGCCGGAAGTCGATCAATTCCGTGCTGAACCATGCCTCGGAACGCGCTTCCTTGATCGCGTGCATGCAGAAATAATCCCGCAGTTGCTGCTCGAAGACCGGCTGGCGAAACGCATTCCGCCGCCGATACCCGTATTCCTTTGTGGTGGGACGGACCCGCAGAAAACACGATCCCGCCGCGCTGAAATAATCGGATCCGTAGCCAAGCACCACGCGCGAAACCACGGCGTCGACCACGCCGATCGCCTGCATGGTGCGCAGGGATTCATCGTCAATCGAAACGGCGCGCGGCTCCTGAACGGTTGTCTCGTTCCGTTCGATCAGCAGAACATCGACGCCGTATCGCGCGAGGAGATTTGCGGTTGTGAGGCCGTTCGGCCCTGCTCCCACCACCACGACGGGCCATGCCGGATCTGCTCTCATAAGGCCGTGGATTGCTTTATTTAATGGCGATGGGATTCACGGGAGATCCGACCGCGCGCGTAATCGGCAGCGGCGGAGCGCAGAAAAAAAATTCGTACACGCGGTCCTGCGCGCAATCTTCCGCCAGATCCTTCAAATAAAAAATCTCGCCCATGCTGATGCCGATCATGGGAATGACCACCCAGTGCCAGGGCTGGCTCGCGGCGCTCGTTTCGTTGGGGCGCACTTCGCAGCCCCAAGTGTCCGCGCAGATGGCGGCCATGTCCGTGCGCCGAATCCAGTCGGCCGTCTCGAACCGCAGTCCCGGCGCATTGCCGCCCGCGTAGCCTTCCCATTTTCCGGCTTTGAGGCAGCGCTCCATGTGTCCTGTGCGAACGATCACAAAATCGCCCTTGCGGATTTCGACGCCTTGCGCGGCGGCGCATTTTTCGAGTTCGGCGGCGCCGATGCCGTAGCCGTCTTCCAGCGAATCCACTCCCGTGTAGCGGGCCACATCCAAAAGCACGCCCCGGCCGACCATTTTGTCCTTTACGTTTTCGATGCCGTTTTTCTGCGCGCCGCTGGAATCGACGAGGCGCGCGTCGTAGCCGTTCCACATTTTCTCGCCGTAAAACACGTGCCCCAGCGCGTCCCACTGCGTGCCGCATTGCAGCGGCATCGATATCATATCGTCGGCATATCGTATCCCGATAGATTCCTGGCGTCCGGCGACCGCGTCGGTTCCGGTGGCCAGCATGGTGTGAATGGGATTGAAGCGATTGCCCCACAGGCCGCTTTGCGGCCCGTTGCTGTCAAAAGGGAGGGCCAGGGAAAACACTTTTCCTTTGCGGATGAGCTGCGCCGCGGCGACAATGTCCTGCGGCGAAACATTATTCAGCGTCCCTACTTGGTCGTCCGCGCCCCAGCGCCCCCAATTCTTCAAACGTTCGGCGGCCGCGTGGATATCCTCAAGCGTGACTTGGTCCTTCGTTTTCCCCATGAGCCGATGTCCTCTAAATAGATAGCGCTCAAAACCCATCGCACAATCGCATAGACTATCACGATCCAGTAGGACGGGCTTCAGCCTGTCGCTTTTCAATCGCATTGCCCTTAAAGTGCGCCGGCTGAATTCCGTCCCATGGTGAAAGCAAAAACTCGGAAGGAGAACCATGCAAGCAAAGCCCATAGGCATGATCGGACTAGGAATCATGGGTTCGGCGATGTCCTTCAATCTCATGCAGGCCGGATTCAAAGTTTTAGGGTACGACGTGTTGCCGCAACGCCTCAAAAATCATCGAAAGGCCGGCGGCAACGCCGCGCGGAATTGCCCGGAAGTGGCCGCGGCCTGCGACATGATCGTCACCTCGCTGCCATCTTCCGAAGCGCTGCTCAACACAGCCGCGGAGCTGGCAAAATCGTCACGCGCCGAGCGAATCGTTATCGAGACAAGCACGCTGCCGATCCCCGTGAAGGAAGAAGCGCGCGAACGCCTCGCCCGGCGCGGCACAATTCTGCTCGATTGCACGTTGAGCGGCACAGGGGCGCAGGCGCGCGTGAAGGATCTGGTCGTGTACGTGAGCGGCAGCCGCAAATGGTACCGGCGCATCGTCCCGGTCCTGGACGGTTTTTCGCGCGCCCATTACTACGTTGGCGCGTTCGGCGCCGGCTCAAAGGTGAAATTCGTCGCCAATCTGCTGGTGGCGATTCACAACGTGGCCGCCGCGGAAGCCATGGTCCTCGCGATGAAGTCGGGGCTCGATCCGGCGATGGTGTTCAAGGTGGTTGCCGATGGAGCGGGCTCGTCGCGCATGTTCCAGATGCGCGGGCCCATGATGGTGAAGGGAGATTACTCCGAAGCAACGATGAAAGTGCAGACCTGGCAGAAAGACATGACGATTATCGGCGACTATGCGCGAAAGATCGATTGCCCGACGCCGTTGTTTTCCGCCAGCGCGCCTTTCTACACAGCGGCAATGGCCATGGGCCTGGGCGCGGAAGATACCGGCGCCGTGTGCGCGGTCCTCGAGCGAATGGCCGATAATCCACGCCGAAAATAGCGCCGCGATTCCATCCGCCGGACCGCCTACGTGTTGGGATCGTGTTTGAACGGAAAGATGACTTCGTGGATTTCCGGTTGGCCGCCCAGTTCCAGGATTTCGTGCCGATACACTAACCCGCGGGCTTCCGTCACGAACCTCTCATTGACAACAATTTCGTGCTCGTCGAAATAGTAATGGTTTTCCTGCATTCTGTCGCCAACCGCTCCGTGGCCTGTGCTCCAGGAGCCTCTCCTGCCTTTGTAGCCCTTCTGGCCAAGCCGGATTGAACCGGACCCGGACCCAGACCCAGAGCCGCGGATCTTCATGCCGGGGAAAAGCTTTTCGCGCATCCGAGCAGATCGCTCCTCGGGCGGAAGAGCCGCCAATTCGGCGAATTCTGGGGGAAGTGCGGGAGGCCAGGTCTGCAAGTGCTGAAGCATTTCCTTCGCGGAATCAAGAGCCCCTTCCGGCAGCGTGTCGACAAGTTTGTGCAAATCTTCGAGAGACGCCATAACCAACTCCTGAACTACGGTCTTAAGATTCTGGTTATAACATAGAAAGTTATTAAACTGGAAGGATCAATGGCCGCGAACGAGCCGGGTTTCTGAGTCCGCAGCGCCCACGAATCAGCTGACTTCGCCCCGATCTCGCTAACCCTGCAAACGAAGGGGACGGATGCAGAGCATTCGGATTTTTCATGGTCAATCGACGGCCGCTTCGTTATCATTCGCATGGACGGATCAGGCCCGCGAGGCTTCGGAACGGCGGCTTATGCATCTCACGCCACGAGAAATTGAAAAGCTGATGATCGCCGCGGCGGCGGAACTGGCCCGCAAGCGGCGCGCGCGCGGATTGCGCCTGAATTATCCGGAAGCGGTAGCTTTGATCACTGCGGACTTGCTTGAAGGAATTCGCGACGGGCGCTCCGTCTCCGACCTGATGGAATTTGGGGCGACAATTTTGAAACGCGACGACGTGATGGAAGGCGTGCCGGAAATGGTGGACGAAGTTCAAGTCGAAGGCACGTTTCCCGACGGCACAAAATTGGTGACCGTGCATCATCCGATTCGGTGATTTGAGTAGCGCAGGCTTCAGCCTGTGGGTTTTTTTGCTAGCCCAAAATCAACACCCACAGGCTCAAGCCTGCGCTACCGGGTTGGAGGCCCAATGATTCCCGGCGAATACAAATTGGCCGAAGGCGACGTGATCGCCAACGATGGCCGCCGCGAAATCGAACTCGAAATCGCCAATACCGGAGACCGTCCCATCCAGGTCGGCTCGCATTTCCATTTCTTTGAAGTGAATCGCGCGCTGCGATTCGACCGCGGCGCCGCATTCGGCATGCGGCTGAACATTCCCGCCGGAACCGCGGTGCGATTCGAGCCTGGCGACAAAAAGAAAATTATGCTGGTCGAAATCGGCGGTTCCAAACACGTCTACGGCCTCAATGGCCTGACGAACGGCCTCGCCGACGAATCGACCAAGCCTGGCGTGATGAAGCGCGCCGCCGAACAGGGCTTTTAGCTGTCGCGCTTTTTCCCTAGCACGGCAAGAAAGTGCAGGATGCACGACCCCCGTAGGGGCACGTCATGCCGCGCCCCTGCGAGAATGCGACGAACAAACGAATGAGCCTGAAAATTCCGCGCCGCCAATACGCCGATCTGTACGGGCCAACCACGGGCGACCGCGTTCGCCTGGCCGACACGGATTTGTTCATCGAAATTGAAAAGGATCTCACCACTCCCGGCGACGAAGCGAAATTCGGCGGCGGAAAATCCATTCGCGACGGCATGGGACAATCGTCAACCGCTACATCCGCGGACGGCGCTCTCGATCTGGTCATCACCAACGCGGTGATCGTGGACCACGGCGGAATTTATAAAGCGGACATCGGAATCCGCGGCGGGCGCATCGTGGGAATCGGCAAGACCGGAAACCCAGACATAATGAGCGGCGTAACGGCCGGCATGATCATCGGCGCGGGAACGGAAGTGATCGCGGGCGAAGGAAAAATCGTGACCGCCGGCGGAATCGACGCCCACGTGCATTTCATTTGCCCGCAACTCGTCGAGACCGCGCTGACCGGCGGTCTCACCACGCTGTTCGGCGGCGGCACCGGCCCGGCCACCGGCACGGACGCCACCACATGCACGCCTGGACCTTGGAACATGTATCGCATGCTGGAATCCGCCGACGGTTTCCCCATCAATCTGGGATTTTTGGGAAAGGGAAATTCATCCACGGCCGCGCCGCTGCGCGAGCAAATCGAAGCCGGAGCCATCGGCCTGAAGTTGCACGAAGACTGGGGCACCACTCCCGCAGCCATCGATTGCGCGCTTTCGGTGGCGGAAGAATTCGACGTGCAAGTCGCGATTCACACCGACACGATCAACGAAGCCGGCTACGTGCAGGATTCGATCCGCGCGTTTAAGGGCCGCACAATTCACACGTATCACACGGAAGGCGCGGGCGGCGGACACGCGCCGGACATCATCAAAGTTTGCGGCGAGCCGAATTGCCTGCCGTCGTCCACAAATCCCACCATGCCGTTCACGGTGAACACGCTCAACGAGCATCTCGACATGCTCATGGTCTGCCATCACCTCAGCCCGTCGATTCCGGAAGACGTGGCCTTCGCCGAATCGCGCATCCGCGCCGAGACGATTGCCGCAGAAGATGTCCTGCACGATCTGGGCGCGATCAGCATGATGTCGTCGGATTCGCAGGCCATGGGCCGCATCGGCGAAGTCATCACGCGCACCTGGCAGACGGCGGACAAAATGAAACGCCAGCGTGGGCCGCTGCCCGGAGAAAAGGCCGGCAGTGACAATGTGCGCGCGCGGCGCTACGTCGCGAAATACACGATCAACCCCGCGATCGCGCACGGCGTCTCGCACGAAATCGGCTCGGTGGAAACGGGGAAGCTCGCGGACCTGGTGCTGTGGAAGCCGGCGTTTTTTGGCGTGAAGCCCGAGATGATCGTCAAGGGCGGGTTGATCGCGTGGGCCGCGATGGGCGACGCCAACGCTTCGATCCCCACGCCGCAGCCCGTGATTTACCGGCCCATGTTCGGAAGCTATGGAGGCGCGCTGCACTCGACGTCGCTGACATTTTTGTCGCGCGCCGCCGTGAACGCGGGAGTCGCCCAAAAACTCGGCCTGAAAAAAAATACCGCCGCCGTGAATCGCTGCCGCGGCCTCACCAAGCGCGACATGGTCAACAACGACGCCCTGCCGCGCATCGAGGTCGATCCGGACACGTACGAAGTGCGCGCCGACGGCGTGCTTCTCACCTGCGCGCCCGCAGAGGCCCTGCCCATGGCGCAGCGCTACTACCTTTTCTGAATGTGGGGCAACACGCTCATCATCGACCGCCTGTATCTTTCTTCGAGTGAAGATGACTTGCGCGCAAAAGAAGAAGACAAGCTGGTTCTCACCTGGGAGCAGCGCCGCTGGATGCGCGGGCGATTCACGACGGCGCAGGGACGCAAAATCGGAATCGCGCTTCCCACCGGCACGACTCCCGTTCCTGGCTCGATCCTTTACGTCGGAGCGGATTGGTATTTGAAAATGGAAGCCGCCATCGAACCGGTTTTGGAAATTTTTCCGTCGGACTACAACCAAGCGGTGAAAATCGCTTTTGAAGTCGGCAATCGCCATTTTCCGCTGGCGGTTGAGGAAGACAAACTCCTGGTTCCTGACGACAAAGCGATGATTCGCTTGATGGAACGGCTGGGCGCGCCCTGGGAGCGGCGCCAGGCCATTTTTGATCCCATTGGAAACACGCAACTGCATCAACATGGATCGATTTCTTAGTTTGCTTCAATTCGCCGACGGACTCTTTCCCGCGGGAGCGTACGCGCACTCTTTCGGGCTGGAGTCCTGCGTGCAGTCCGGCCAAGTGCGAGACGCCGCGGGAGTCGAGGCGTTTCTGCGCGCGTATTTGGAAGGCTGCGCCGGGCCCACCGACGCCGTCGCGCTCGTCTGCGCGCGGCGAGCCGCGAAAAATGAAAATCTAGCGTCCTGCCTGGCGCTTGACGAATTGCTCGACGCTATGAAAGCGCCGAGCGAATTGCGCGAAGCCAGCCGCCAGATGGGGAGACAAACGCTGCGCGTTGCGAATCATCTTCCTGGAAGCCCGTTTCTCGAAGAGTATGGAAAAGCTGTCACCGAGGGAATCACGCCCGGCCATCACCCGATTGTTTTCGGCGCGATCGGCGGCGTTTTTGAATGGGACGCGCTCGAAATGACTGGCGCTTATCTTTTCTCGACAAGCGCAGCCCTGGTCGGCGCGGCGCTGCGGCTGCTGCCGCTCGGACAGCTTGCCGGACAGCGCATCGTGTGGAACGTGAGGCCGCTCATCGCGACGCTCGCGGAAGAAGCGCAACACAAACAAGAGGACGACATGTGGTCCTTCGCTCCCGCTTTGGAAATCGCGAGCATGCGCCACGCTTCGCTCGACGCGAGGTTATTCCGCTCATGATTTCCAAACCGCTCAAGATCGGCATCGGCGGCCCGGTCGGCTCGGGAAAAACCGCGCTGGTCGAAGCGCTGTGCACGCGCCTGAAGGAAATCTATCAACTTGCCGTAATCACGAACGATATTTACACGCGCGAAGACGCGGAATTTCTCACACGCCGCGGCGTCCTCTCGCCGGAACGCATCGTCGGAGTCGAAACAGGCGGCTGCCCGCATACCGCGATTCGCGAGGACGCTTCGGTGAACCTCGAAGCGTCTGGGGCGCTGATGCGCCGGTTTCCCGATCTGGATATTCTGTTCATCGAAAGCGGCGGCGACAATTTGGCGGCGACGTTCAGCCCGGAACTGGTTGACGCCACGTTTTACGTGATCGACGTAGCCGAGGGCGAAAAAATCCCCCGCAAGGGCGGGCCTGGCATTATGAATTCAGGAATGTTGATCATCAATAAAATCGATCTCGCTCCCCACGTGGGCGCGGATCTGGCGGTGATGGATCGCGATGCCAAACGCATGCGCGGAGAGAGGCCCTACGTCTTCACCAATCTCAAAACCGGTTCCGGAGTGGACGCGCTCATCGAATGGATCCGCCACTCCCTGCTCTTGGAATGAGGAGCGGGAGAGGGAAGGGCATCGCGAGCAAAGCCTCGAGCGCGTCGGGCGCGACGGATTTCTCCGCCTGCGATTTGCGCGGCGCGGCGAAAGCACGATCCTCACCCAATCGCGTTTTTCCTTGCCTCTGCAGGCGCTGACGCCGCTCACTCTCGCCGACGGCTCCTCCTACCTGATGCTGCTGAATCCGACGGGAGGTGTGCTCGGCGGCGACCATCTGGTTACTGAAATCGTGCAGGAAGCCGGGACGCATGTCTGCCTGACGACGCCTTCGGCGACGCGAATTTATCGAACCGCGAAAAAGCCGGCCATCCTGGAAACCGTGATTCGACTGGGCGAAGGCGCCACGCTTGAATATTTCCCCGACCACGTTATCCCGCACGAGCACTCGGCGCTTCGACAATCCCTGCGCATCGAAATGGCGCCCGGCAGCCGCGCGATCCTTTTGGATTCGATGGCCTCCGGCCGCGTGGCTCACGGCGAGCGCTGGAGTTTTACGGAATTGGATTCGCGAACGGAAATATTTGCGCGCAGCCGCCCGGCCTACATCAGCCGGATGAGGATTGTCCCTGCAATGAAGCGGCCCGAACGGCTCGGATGGATGGAAGAATTCGATTACCTGTCATGCATGGGCTTGTTTGCCGATGAATTCACGCGTTGGAAGGAAGTTTGCGCGGCCATGAACGACGAATTGAATCGTGCGCCAAACGTCCGCGGGGCGGCCAGTCTGCTTGCGAGAGGCGGCTGCGTAATCCGATTTCTCGCCCGCTCCGCTTCCGACATGACGCTCGCGGCCAAAAATTTGCGGGACGCGGCGCGCCAACATGTTGCTGGACTTTCCCCCTTCGACCACAGAAAATATTGAGCGAGTTCCATGGCTGAGCTTACCGCCATCGTCTTGCTGGGATTTTTTCTGGGGATGCGCCACGCCACCGACCCCGATCACGTCGTGGCCGTAACCACCATCGTCAGCCGAGAGCGCACCATGCTGCACGCCTCCATCATCGGCGCTCTTTGGGGGCTCGGGCACACGCTCACCATTCTCGGCGTCGGCTCCGCCATCATTCTCTTCAAGCTTACGATTCCCCCGCGCATCGGCCTGAGCATGGAATTGTGCGTTGGTCTCATGCTGATTCTGCTCGGCGTCTTAAATCTCACCGGCGTCCTGCGCCGCATGATCGAATGGATCACGGTCCGGCGGCTCGGCTCCGGCGCGCATTCCCATTTTCTTTTTGGGCGCTGGATGGTGCACACGCATGACGAAGACGGCGAGCCGGTTTTGCTGGATTCGGTTTCCATACTGGGATGGACCCCGCAGTGGTGGAAAAAATTGGGCCTGTTTCACATCCTGCGTCCATTGGCGGTCGGGATCGTGCACGGCCTCGCTGGATCGGCCGCCGTGGCGCTCCTCGTTCTGACGACCATCAGCCGTCCGTCGTGGGCCATCGGCTACCTTCTGATTTTTGGATTGGGAACCGTTGCGGGCATGATGCTGATTACGGCGGCCATCGCGCTTCCCTTCGCGTATTCGCTGCAACATTTCGTGCGGCTCAATCGCGGCTTGGCGATGGCTTCCGGTTTCGTGAGCGTCGCCTTCGGATTATTTTTGTGCTACCAGATCGGCCTGGTCGACGGATTGTTCACGAGCCATCCGAGTTGGATTCCGAAGTAGCTCGTGTTAGTACCGCGGGCTTCAGCCTGCGGATTTGCCGCTTGCAGGATCCAAACCCACAGGCGAAAGCCCGCGCTACTTCTTTTCCGCGGACCGAGATCCCAATTCGACGGGCTTCCCGTGCGGCGTGTGCTGATAAGCATCGGCCCAAGCCTCTTTTCGCGCCAGCAAGGCAGCCGGGTCGGTTAATCCTTTCGCTGTGACCACGCGCTCGAGCGTTGCGAGCCAATGCTCGTAGTAACGCGTGCCGTCGTCCTGTTCGCCTCGATCGGCGGCGGCCTTCAGTTCATCGGCCAGCGCGGCGGCCCACTCGTTCCACGTGAAATATCCTTGCTCGGAGAGTTTCACGGCCAGCGCGAAGGCCTGCGCCTCCCAAGGCTCGCGAAACACCGGTCCGCCATCGTCGCGCGGCAGGCGCGGCAACGCGGCGAGGCTCTCGGTCGCGGAGACAGAATCAGACCGGCTCAAGGTAATCGTCCCACATCGCGACCATCACGGTATCTTTCGGCTTGGCCTGCTCGCCCCAAAGCTCGCGTGCGAGAAAACGCACGGAGTAGACATGTTGCGGCTTCTCGCCGAGAAACTGGGCGTCGGTGTCAGGAAAAACGAAAACGCCGTGGTCGCGTTCGATCGTCCCAAGTTTCCCGCGCGCGTAGCGCGGCAGGCGCGTGTGGCCTTCAGGATTGATGGTGCGGGCGCGGACTCGCTGCCCGGCCCGGAATCGCGGGGCCACCGGTACATCTCGGGTCGCGGGCGTTCCGTGGGCGACGAGCAGCGGCACTTTCTCCGCCGTGAGTGCCGGGGTAAGCTTAGAAAATCCTGCCGCTGGTTTCCCGCTTTCAATCTCTGCGCGCGTGATCAATCCATACCTGACTGAAAGTTCAAGCAGCCCTGCGAGCCAAATTTCGTAATAGCTCATGCGCAGATATTCTGCAGGGGGGATCAACTCGCGCTCGCGGCGCAAGGCGTCGATATTCCACTTGCGCCAGGCAGACATCGAGCGGGTGATCGCGAAGACGCGCCCTTCCCAGGGATGGTGAAACACCGGTTCGTTTTTTTCTTCCTGGACGGGGCCCATGTCCTGCATGCCGCCCATGTCATGTATGCCGTTCATGCGGCGCCTCCTTCCGGAGGTGGCAGGACATTGGCCACACCAATCATCGCGTCGCGCGTGACCAAGGCGGCGAGAGCATCTTCGCTCAGCGACTCTGTGCCGGCCGGCCGGCCCGGAAGCACCAGGTAACGCAGCTCCGCTGTGCTGTCCCAAACGCGCACCTCGACTTCCTCGGAAAGCTCCAGCCCAAATTCGCGTAGCACGCCGCGCGGGTCAACCACCGAGCGCGAACGATACGCTGCGGACTTGTACCAGACAGGCGGCAGACCGAGCACGGGCCACGGATAACAAGAGCACAGCGTGCAGACGATCATGTTGTGCAAAGCGGGCGTATTCTCAACCACCACCATGTGCTCGCCTTGCTGGCCTCCGAAACCCAACTCGCCGATCGCCTTGTCGGCATCTGACAGCAGGCGCTGCTTGTAAGCGGGATCAGCCCACGCGCGTGCCACGATCTTCGCGCCGTTGCGCGGACCAACCTTGTGTTCATATGTGTCGATCAAGGCGTCGAGCGCCGCTTTGTCGACCAGCCCCTTTTCGACAAGCAGCGATTCAAGCGACTTCACTCGCAGGGCCACATCGGAAGGAACCGCCTGGTGCGAGTGCTCGTGTGTGTGCGGCTCGCCGTGCTCCTGCGCCTTTGCGCTAAGGTTGCCGCCAGCCGCAGCCCCGGCCGCGCTTGCGGCGGCAGCGAGAAAATCGCGCCTGGTCGATCGCATGGCAGGCTCCTTTCGGGGTTAATCGGTGAGGCCATTATAGTCATTCCAGGCAGGCGGAGAACGGAAATCATTGCGGCGCCTTTGTAGCACGTAGGAAAAAAAGAGCTTCAGAATGGCTTTTCTTGGTTTCGGGTCTTAGATCGCATGACACACAACGCCCGTCCTACTGCGCGGGAGCGCGATGCCAGCGTGGGAACGATTGGCGGCGCAGCCACGATGCGAGCCGCTCGAAGAATCCTTTCCTCAGCGCCACTTCGACGAAATTTAGAAAAAGCGCGAGGATGAGCCAGTACGGCCAGAGCGGCTGGCGTTCCCGCACCATGGCGCCCTTGTCGTTCAACAATTGATCGATCGAAGGATGCATCCGGCCGCCGGTCACGCGGCTGATCTCTCCGAGCAGCGCCGTGTTGACGGCTTGCGGTTTCGTCTCTTCCGATTCGCGATAGAAACCGGCCTCGGGCAGCACCAGATCCGAGTTGCCCGAAACGATGTGATACAGCCCGCCTTGATCGGCCGGAATGCGCGCCTCGTAATGGCCGGGAGCGGTTTCGACGAGCGGCAGCGTGCGCGGCTCGGCCCCTTGCGACTCGACGAGAATGTGCGGCGGCGCCGCGCTCTCCAGCGATTCATCGGCGGGATGATCGGCGTTCGCGAGCACGTCGTAATACACCACCGCTTCGCCTTCTTGATTTCCGGGACGCACGCCCGCGCGAATGGTGCGGTCGCGGTGCGAAACGTCGCGCACCATTTGCGGCCACAGGGTGCCGAACGAATCCCAGCGCACCCAGGGCGCCGCCCAGCGGCTTTTCGCGTCGGACATAAACGCGATCACGCGGCCCAAACCGTAGCGCCAGCGCACCAGGAGCGGCTTTTTGTCATCCACGCGCAGGATTACTTCCGAGCCGTCCTTGGCCTCTGCTTGCACGAAGCCGCGCAAGCGCGGCGCCTTCGTGAAATCGATGCCGTCGGCGAATTCCACGGGGCGCACGCGCACCACGCGCACGGGGCGCTCCTGAATCGCCAGGTCCTCCGTGGATTTCACTTCCGCGTTGATAATTTGCGGAATGGTCTCGGGATTTTCGACGAAGTGGGCTTTGCCGCGCGTCTTGCGCGCCAGTTCATCGAGCAGATCGCGATTGATGTAGTCGCCCACGCCGATCGTCGAGATGGTGACGTGCTTGGCGAGCGCGTCGCGCTCGAGTTTCGGAAAATCTTCCTGCGTGCCGGGAGTGGAGACGCCGTCGGTCAGCAGGATGATGTGCTTGTGCGTGGCCTTCTCATCCACGATGGCCTCGAAGCCCGCCTCCACCGCTTGATAAATTTTGGTGCCGCCATTGGCGGTGATTTGGGCGATCAGGTTGCTCTTGTCCTCGAGCGAGCCGGCCGGGCCCATGGGAATCACCCAATTAAAAGTTTCATCGAAGGAAATGACGCCGATCATGTCGATGGGCCGCAGCGTCCGGATGCTGGCGCGCGCCGCGTCGCGGGCCATTTCGATTTTGGGGCCGCTCATGCTTCCGGATTTATCGAGCACGAGCACCACGGCCGTGGGCTTTTCCGGCGGAGGCTGTGCGCGCACCGGCAGCATCTTCTCGAACGGAGTCTTCGGTTCCTCGGCAAGTTTCGCATTGCTGTCGCCGGCGATGAAGATCAAGCCGCCGCCGGCGTAGACGTACCGCTCAAGCGCCAAATCCTCGTCCGCGGCAAGATCGTGGTCGGGATAATTATCGAGCAGGACCGCGTCCCAGTCGCGCGCCGGATGGTTGACCGGAAAGGACGTCACTTTCTCCACGTCGACGTCGGCCTGTTTCAACGTGTCCAGCAACGGCGCGGAGGTCTCGTGTCCTCCCGCGACGTAGAGCACGTGCGGCTTGCGCACCGTAATCGCACGCGAAACGAGCACCTGCTCGGCGCCTCCGCTCGAAATGTGCACCTCTAGCAGGCTGACGCCGCTTTGCGAGATGCGCGCTTCGAGATTGACCACGTTGCCACCCGCCACCAAGTCCGCCGCGGCCGAGGCGATCTCCTGGCCCGCGGAGGTCATCCAGATGCGCGCCTTCATCGCGCTGCCGCTCTCCAGGCGCAGCGTCATCGGAAAGCGTTCCCCCGAAAACACATCTTGCGGGGACGTGACGTTCTCGACCTGCACCGACAAGGGAGCGGTGCCGCCGGCGGGCGCGGTGAAGACGGCCACGCCGCTTTCGCGCGCGCGCAAGGCTTCGGTCAGCGCGTGGCCGCGATTTTCATTGCCGTCACTAATCAGTAATATACGCCGCTGGCCTTGCGAAGGGAATGTGCTGAGCGCCAATTGCAGCGCTTCCTCGAGATTCGTGGCCATCCCCTCTTTTGGATCGACGCCTTGCGGGATATTCACCTGGTCGGCCTGCGCGGGAACGGGGCGAATCTTAGCGTGCTCGGCGAATGTGACGAGGCGCAGATCGGCGCCGTTATTTTTGCGCACCAGGTCGCGCAGCATGGCCTGGCCGCGCTGGAGCGATTCGCGCGGCATGCTGGCCGAGGTGTCCATCAGCACGGTAACCGCCAGCTTCTCGACGCGCATCGGCGCCCAGGGGCCGGCCAACGCGATGGCCAGCGTGGCGAAGGCCGCGCACTTCAGCGCCAGGCACGCTTGCGACGCCCCCGGCATGCTTCGCATCCAGACCCACAGAACGGGAAGCAATCCGAGCAGCAGCAGGAAAATGGGCCGATCGAATGTCACTCCGTCACCTTCCCACAAATTTTCGATTGCGGAACGCGGATTCTTCTCGTTCATCCGCATCCCGATCGAGCGCCAACCCTCGAGCCAGCTCTTGCTCTGCATCCGGCTCCGCCAGCGGCCGGTCGAGGGGCGCTTCCAAAACTTCCGCTGCGCGCTGCCGCTCGCGCGCCGCGTAATACAGCCACCATTCGAGCCACAGAGCGATGATCGCCAGCATCACCAGCCAGCGCCACAGGTCCCACGTCGGCCCAGGCAGCGGCTCTCGTTCGACGTTCGCTGTTTCCTCCGCGGTCAGCTGCACGCGCTGCGCAGGCAGCGCCGGAGGATTCACAGCGATGGTTCTTTCGCCGCCTGCCGAGGCGATGCGATAAATCCCCGTTTCCATCGCGAGCAGATGAATGTCCGCGCCTTGGCGGGCGAAGGGCACATCTTTCCCTGACGGCGCAGTAATTTTCACGGCCGGCTCGGGAAGACTCAGTTCGCCCGTCGAGAGCGAATCCGCGACTTCATCGACGGAACGCGTCATCCATTCGACGCTGCCGGCCATCAGCAGCGGAAACGCCGACTCCAGCGGAAAATTGGAATCGTGAGGATTGAAGCCGACGATCAAAATTCTGCGGCCGTTTCGCTCGCGCGCCAGAATCAGCGGCGCCGGCGGATCTCCCTCGGTGTAGGCGAGGACCGCGTCTCCGGGCTCGACGGTGAGCGTGGCGGGATTGCGCACGCTGATGTCGCGCGTGCGGACCCATCGCGTGACCGGATGCTGCGGATTCCATCCGATGACACGGAGAGGGCGCGAATTGGCAACGGCAGGGCCGCTGAGAAACCAAATCGAGGGATACGCCGGTTGCGCGGGGATATTTACTCCTTGGTATATGGCGATGTCCGGGGAAACGTCGCCGCTGAAATCCGGCGGCAGAATCCGCGCCTGCACGTACGGATCGCTGGAAAGCACGCTGAGCAAGTCGGCGCCGAACGGGGAATTATTGCCAGCAAACACGGCCACACGCACGGTGCGGAACGCCGGAATGCTCACGATGGCGCGGTCGTCGGCCGCCAGCGCATCGGCGGGAGTGATTTCCGCCTGCAACATTCCGCCCTGATCCCACGTGAATTCATCTTCCGCGTTGACCAGGGCTTCCGGCGCCAGCGAGAGTTTGCGCTGGCCGATCGGCTGGCCATTCACGGAAAACGCCAGCGCGATATCCGCTTTTTCGTTGCCGTAATTTTTCAGTTGCGTGAGCAGGCGCCAGCGATCGGGCTGCGCGGCGTCGCGGCGCAGCGAAAGCCGCGTGATGCCGCGGTTTTGCACGGCTGGCCAATCGCCCACGAGGCGCATCAGGACTTGGGGCTGGCCGGCGTTGTTGCCGGTGGTTTCCAATTCCGCGCGAAATTCATCGAGGCTGCGCGACTGGTCCGCATCGACGAGTCCTGGGCCGACGTAAACCAAAAGGCCGCGCCTCTCCCCTCCCAGCGCCGCGCGGCCCATTTCGAGGGCGCGGGGAAGATCGGCGGCCGCGCTCGAAGGCTGCACGGACTGAATCGCGCGGCGCAGGGCGGCGCGATCCGTGGTGAACGGCAGGATGGGTTGCGCATCCGACTCGGAGCGAAGAAGGAGCACGCGGTCCATGGCGGGGAGCGAATCCACCAAGCGCAGGGCCTCCGCGCGTTCCCGGTCGATCCAGGCCGGCTCGCCGGCGGGATGCGCCTGCGACCAAATCGAAGCGTCCAGCACCATCGCCACGCTGCGGCCCTCGAATCCAGGGCCCCATCGAGGATTCGCCAGCGCCAGAACGAGCAGCAGCAAAAATAAAATTTGCGCGAGGAAGGCCCAAGGCTCGCGAAGCTTCCTGCGGCGCGGCTGCGAGATGGGCTGCACGCTGACCCAGAAGCGCAGCGTGGAAACTTTGCGGTGTTGCGGGCGGCGATGGTGCAGATAAAGCCACAGCGCGGCGGCCGCGAGCGCCGCCCATACCGCCGCGATTTCCGCGGGACTGAGCGCCAGCCAGTTCATGCCAGCACCTGCCCGCTGCGCAGGCTGCGCAAAACGAATTCCTGATAGGCGATGTTGGTCACCGCGCGCGCGTATCTTCCGCCGTTGCGCAGGGCCAGGCGCCGCAAGCGCGCGGAAAATTCCTGGAACTTGCGCTCGTACAGCGCCGTGCTTTGCGGCGAACACTCGACGGTGCGCTGCGCCCCCGTCTCGGCGTCCTCGAGGATCAGCTCGCCAGCCGCCGTGGGATGCTGCTCGTCGGCGCTGTGCACCTGGAGCAACACGAAATCGTGCCCGCCGGAACGCAGCATTTCGACGGCGCGCTCGGCGCCTTGCTCATCGAAGAAATCGGAAATCAGGATGGCGATTCCGCGCGTGGAAAAACCGCCCATGAATTCCTTCACGGAGCCGAATAAATCCGTGCCGCCCCCGCAAGTCTGTTCGCTGAGAAATTGCAGCACCGGCCACAGCCGCTCGCGCCCGCCGGAAACGACCAGCGGTTTTTGCAGCCGGTCGGCGAAGGGAATCACCGCGGTGGTGTCCAGGTGCAGCAGCGCGAGATAGGCGAACGTGGCGGCGAGGCGCTGCGCATAGAGAAATTTCGATTCGCCCTCATCGCCGAAATTCATTGAGTCGCTGCGGTCCAGCAGGATGCGCACGGGGATGTGCTGCTCGGTTTCGTAAATTTTCAGGAAAAGTTTTCCCAGCCGGAGATAGGCGCTCCAATCGAGCGAACGGGGATCGTCGCCGAAGCTATAGCGGCGGTAATCGGCGAATTCCATGCCGGGGCCGCGCGTGCGCGAGCGGTGCTCGGGGCCGACCGCGCCGGACAGATTCGTGCGGCACAGCAGGGTGACCTGCTCGAGCGTTTTCAGAAATTCGCGGTCAAGCAAGAGTGGAGAGGCGGTGGCCATTGGGTTCGAGTTTTGTGGGACAGGTTTCAGCCTGTCAGGGTTGATTTGAGAATACCGGTTCCCTGCCAGAAACAAAACCGACAGGCTGAAGCCCGTCCTACTGGATTTTACCGGCGATCTCCTCGAGCAAGTCGTCGGGCGTGCGTCCATCCGCCTGAGCTTCAAAATTCAGGATGATGCGGTGGCGCAGGGCGGGCAGCATCAGGGCGCGAATGTCTTCCATGCTTACATTGTAACGGCCGTCGAGCAGGGCGCGCACTTTTCCGCCGAGGATCAAGGTTTGCGCGCCGCGGGGCGAACTGCCGTAGCGGATATACTTCCCGGCCAGCAGATTGTCGCGGTTCTCCGGGTGCGTGCCGAGCGTGAGTTTTACGACGTATTCCTGGACGTGCGGGGCAACGGGCACGGCGCGCACGATTTTTCGCATTTCCAGAATTTGCGCGCCGTTCACGACGTGGCACACGGTGACCACGGCGCCTTGCGTGGTGCGGTCCAGAATGTCGTGCAAATCCTCGCGGCCGGGATAGGGCACGCGCAATTTAAACAGGAAGCGGTCGAGCTGGGCCTCGGGCAGGGGATAAGTGCCCTCCATTTCGAGGGGGTTTTGCGTGGCCATGACGAAAAAGGGCTCTTCGAGCAGGTGCGAGGTGTGGGCCACGGTGACCTGTTTTTCCTGCATGGCTTCGAGCAGGGCGGACTGCGTCTTCGGCGTAGCTCGATTAATTTCATCTGCAAGTAATAAGTTCGTAAATATAGGGCCGGGCTGAAAGCCCAGCGATTTCCGGCCGTCGCCGTTTTCCTGCACCACCGAAGTGCCGATCACGTCGGCCGGCATCAGGTCCGGCGTGAACTGGATGCGCGAATATTTCAGCGCCACAGCCTGCGCCAGCGTGCGCACCAGCATCGTCTTACCCAGGCCCGGCGCGCCCTCCAGCAGCACGTGCCCGCCTGCCAGCAGGGCGATCAGCACCCCGTCGACCACTTCCGCCTGGCCCACAATGGCCTTGGAAATCTCCCGGCGCACTTCCGCCATTTTTTCGGCGAGAAATTCCGTTTGCCCGCCAAGGGGCTGGCCGCCCGCTTGCCCTTCCGTTCCCACCGAACTGGTCATGAATCCATCCTTGTCCCGGCCGCTTCCCTTACGCAATCAGGGCAAACACGCAGAACCCAATGTAGTAGCGCCGGCGTCTCGCCGGCGGCGTTGCCAATCTCGAACTGGCCAAGAGAGCCGGCGAGACGCCGGCGCTACGAAAATCGTCGTTGCCTCGCGCGCTGTGCGAAATGCGTTTCCCCGGAGCGCGCGGCATTTCCCGGGAATTCTAACTCAATGCGCCCCATTATCGGCATGCTCAAAATAACGCTGCACGTAAAAGCGGTAGCGCGCCGGGATATTTTCCTGTTCGGCTCCGTTGGTCACCGCGTCCTGCTGGGGCATTTGATCGCGCACGGCCAGCTGCGCGGCGCCGGTTTCGGTGGGCACCTTCATGCGCGTCTGTTCCTTGAAGCCGCTGGCCTCGAGCGCGACGCGGTCCGGAACCGCGTTGACGGGATGCGTCTCCTGATCCTTGCGCAACTCCTTGGTGCCTTGCTGGTTCCCCGCGCCCTCGCTGGAGGTTTGGGAGGACTTTTGCTTGGTGTCGGAATTCCCCCGCGAATCGCCGCGCTTGTCGCTTTCCGTGGCGCCCGGCTGCTGCGAATTCCCCGATTGCGGTGTGCCCTGGCCATTCGGCGGCTGCTTGTTGGCGCGGCTGTTGGACTGCTGATTGGGCGAGTTCGACATCATGTTCTTGAGGGCCTGCATGAGAGACTGGCCGAGCGATTGGCGGCCGTCCGGCCCTTGTTGTTCGGATTGCTGCTGCGATTTGTTGT
>Ga0335078_10005054_pt1 | contig 19521 bp, 17 predicted proteins | sample Lox_Sample_32_FD_206711 | JGI IMG/M metagenome (GOLD analysis project Ga0335078, IMG submission 206711) | Soil microbial communities from Loxahatchee National Wildlife Refuge, Florida, United States - Lox_Sample_3.2 | ecosystem: Environmental > Terrestrial > Soil > Wetlands | place: USA... | reverse complement strand
TCCGCCCCTAAAGGAAACTCCGCCACCCGCCGATCAACCACGTGGCGGGCGGTTTGCCCCCGCCGGGCGAGGAGCGTTCGATGAGGATCAAGTCTTATTTCGCTGCTGCCGTGGAAGACGCCATGGCACAGGCGCGCGAGGAACTGGGGCCGGAGGCCATGCTGGTGAACAGCCGCAAGGCGCCGCCCGAAGCCCGCCACCTGGGGGAATACGAAGTCGTCTTTGCCGTCGAGAATATGCCCGGCCTGGCGGAAGGCGCCGCCGCGCCGGCCCCGGCTCCGGCCGTTGCCGCCGGCGGCCGCCTGGCCCTCGATGTCGCCAGCCTCAAAAACGAACTCGAAGGCATGCGGCGCGCCCTGGTGCGTTCTGCGTTCGCACCCGCCCGGTGGAACGGCGTCTCAGCCACGGCTTCCGACGCCTATGCCGCCCTGGCCGCCCAGGAAGTGCTGCCCCGCCTGGCCCGCGAAATCGTGGAAGCGGCCGAGGCCCGCGTGGCGCGGATGCCCGCCCTGCTGGCGCGAGCGGGAGAAAGCGTCGACAACGTCAACTGGCGCCAGGCCCTGGTCGAGGAGGTTCGTTCGCGTTTCACGGCCGAGCCCTGCCTGGGCCGCGGCGAATCGCCGCCGCACGTGACGGCCCTGGTCGGCCCGTCCGGATCGGGCAAAACCACCACGCTGGTGAAACTGGCCGTGCAGTACGGTCTCGCCAGCCGGCGCCCGGTTCACCTGTTGTCGGTGGACACCTTCCGCATCGCGGCCGCCGCCCAACTGCGGTCGTTCGCCTCCATTCTGGGCGTCGGGTTCCAGGTGCTCGAAACCGTGGGGGCCTTGGCCCAGGCCGTTTCCGAGAACAAAGGTAAAGATCTGATCCTGATCGACACCCCGGGGTTCGGACCGGCCGACATGGAAGCCGACTGCGGGCTGTCCCAGTTTCTTTCCACCCGCAGCGATATCGACACCCAGTTGGTCCTATCGTCCTCCATGAAAGCCGCCGATGTAACACGCATGGTGGATCGATTCGAAGTCTTCCGGCCGCAGCGGCTGCTGTTCACCAGGCTGGATGAGACCGAGTCCTTCGGGCCGATTTTCAACGAAGCCGCGCGCACCGGAAAGCCTCTCTCGTTTTTCGCTAACGGCCAGCGCATTCCGGAAGATCTGGAAGCCGTCACCTGGGACCGACTGGTGGAACGGCTGGTTGGTGCGGAGGCGAGCCAGGCGGCGTCGGCGGCCTGAGAAGCGCCACCGGGAAGAGCGAATCACTATGTACTGCCCTACGGCACCCGAGGCGATCGGCGAAGAAGAACGCGAGCGGCTGATTCTCGAGCACCTGCCCCAGGTGCGGCTGATCGCGCGGCGGATTCAGGAGCGGCTGCCCGAAAACGTCAGTCTGGAGGACCTGGTCTCGACCGGAGTGGTGGGCCTGATCTCGGCGATCGACAATTTCGACCCGCGTTTCAACGTCAAGCTCAAAACCTACGCCGAATACAAGATTCGCGGCGCCATTCTGGACAGCTTGCGCGGCCTCGATTGGGCGCCGCGGCAGAAGCGCCGCAAAGCCAAACAGATCGAAACCGCCGTGAGCAAGGCCGAGCAGCGTCTCAAACGCTGTCCCACCGAGGACGAAATCGCGCAAGAACTCGGCGTCACGCTCGACGAGTACCACGAGTGGCTGGTGGAAACCCGCGGCTTGAACATCGGCAGCCTCGAGTGCGTCTCCGGCGAAAACGCCGGCGATCTGCTGCGCTACATCGCCGACGGCCAGGACAACTCGCCTTCCAGCCTCCTCGAGCGCGCGGAACTGGAGCGGCTGCTGGCGGCGGGAATCGACCGGATTCCCGAGATCGAGCGAACCGTGCTCAGTCTCTATTTTAATGAGGAACTCACGTTGCGCGAGATCGCGCAGGTGGTCAACCTCCATGAATCGCGTATTTCGCAGCTCAAGTCGCAGGCCATCCTGCGCTTGCGCAGCTTCCTGGTCGATCAGTGGCCGGCCAGCAAAGGAGTCATGACCATATGAGCCCCGGGGGCAAGGATCGAACCGACGCGCTCGAACCGGCCGGCAGGGCCGCCGGTATCCTCAACCAGTGGGCCGACGCGCTGGCCCAGGTGTTGAATACCATGACCGACCAGCAGCCCCAGGTGGCCTGGCGCCCGGTCAAAGGCACGGCCGCCGAAGTGGCGTCCGGCGATCATCCCGTCCTCTGGTGGGAACAGCCCTTGTCGGCTGCCGCCGGCGCTCTAGTCTGGGTCGGCTCTCCGCAGCCCACCTGGGAGCACATCGGCACCTTGACCCTCAAGGCCGCGGGCCTCGATACCGTGGAACCGGGCGAGGCCCGCAACACGTGGTTCGAAATCCTCGGGCAATCGCTGAGCTCCATGGCACGGTCGATCGGCGCGCTGTTGGGCCGCGAGGTCACTGCCGGCAGCGGTGCCGAGCGCGAATCGGCCCCGGAATCGGCCGAGTGGGCTTCCGTGTCCGTCACCTTCGCCGACAGCGAACAACCTCCCGTGCTGCTGGCGTTCAGCCCTGCCCTGCTGTCGCTGATTGCGGAGCCGCCGCCCGCGGAGCCGCCGGCCCCCGAGGCGAAGCCCGCCGAGGATTCCGGCGAAGCGGGCCGGCTGGCTCTCAACTCGCGGACCATCGGCCTGTTGCTCGATGTCGACCTTCCGGTCAGCATCTCGTTCGGCAAGACGCGCCTCCCCATGAAGGAAGTCCTCAAGCTCACCACCGGATCCATCGTGGAACTGGATCGCGACGTCAATGACCCGGTCGAGGTGCTGGTCAATCAGCGGCTGATCGCGCGCGGCGAGGTGGTTGTGGTGGAAGGCAACTACGGCGTGAAGATCCAGGAAATCGCCAGCCGCCATGAAATCCTGCGGAGCATTCGATGACCATCTGCCTTCTGGTCTTCTCGGCGGCCTTCCTGCTCGCCATCGTGTGCGGCGGAGCCGCCTTGTTGCTGGCGCGCATGGCGATCGACGCCGCGCGCCGCGCCGCCGCTGCCGGCTCTAAATCGCAGGTGGCGGTGGAGACCCTCGCGGCCCGCGTCGAGAGCCTGGAACAGCAGGGCGTGGAATCGCGCGCGCCGCTCCCGGAAGCCGTGCCCGTCACCGGCCTGTCCGCCCTCAACCTCAGCAAGCGCGCCCAGGTCCTCCGCATGCACCGCCGCGGAGACTCGCCTGACCGGATCGCCTCGCTGCTCGAAGTCCCGCGCCAGGAAGTCGACCTGTTGATCAAGGTCCACCGCATCGTCATCAGCCAGCTCTGAAAGTGGGGCCCTTCCCCAGTCCCGGCCGGCCCGGCAGCGGTCGCGGCGCCGCCACGGCCGCGTCGCACGTCACGGCCGGCTCTGCGCGCAGCGGCCGCCGATCCCCCTCGGGCCCCAAACGCCGAAGCGGCGCCCGCTACCTGCTCCCCCTGAGAATCCGGATGCCGCCGTTGGACGTGTCGAGATCGATCAGCGGGCCGCCCTTTCCGATGTCGCCCTCCAGATGCGTCTTGCTCACCTCGCCATGCACCGTCATATCGAAATCCGAGCTGATGGAATCGTTGTTTGTCGAGGCAATCACGTGCGCGTTGATGCCCCCTGGCAGGTGCACCGTGATCGAGTTGTTGGAGGTGTGCGCGCGAACCCCGGCGGCGAAATCCATGGGCAATTCCAGGTTGATCGAGCCGTTGTTGGTCACGGCGCGGATGTCGCGGGAAGCGCGGTCGATCTCGGCCGTGATGGAGCCGTTGCTCGTGGTGGCGTCGAGCGCGCCGCGCAACTGCCTCACGTCCACGCTCCCGTTGGAAGTCCGCAGTTGGGCATCGCCCTCCACGTCCGCCAGTTCGATGCGGCCGTTCGAGGTCTCCGCGTCCAGCCTGCCGCGCAGGCGCTCGGCGCGCACCGAGCCGTTGCTGGTCCGGAAATGCGCAGGCCCCACCCCGTCCTCCGTGTGGATCGCCCCGTTGCTGGCCGTGATCCGCTCCAGCACCACCGTCCGCGGCGCCTTGATGACGAAGCGCGCCCCCTGGTTGTTCCGCCTCTCCACCGGGCGGACGGCGCGGATGGCGACCGAATCGGAGGAACGGTCGATATCGATCCGCAGGCTGTCGGCCGCGGCCTGGGTCGGCCCGTACTTCGTGCCGTCGATCTCGATCGTGTTCTCGCCCCAGCTCGTAACCTCGACCGAACCGTTAAACGTCTCGATCGAAACCCGGCTGCCGGGAGCGCACGGGTAGCTATAGTGAAAATCGCGGTTGTAATGTTGCCAGCCGCCGTCGAAATCGTCGATGTCGCAGCCGGCCAGCATCAACGCGGCTGCCAGTGCGGGTGTAACCAGCAAAGCTCGCATGAAAGTCCTCGCTTTCGGTTTACGCGATTCCGGGTCCGAAAGTTCCCTGTAATCAATACGGCCGGAGGGGGGAACAAAGAGGCGGAGAATGGCGTACAATCACCCAAGATATGACACCTGAAAATTCTCCGGCCGTCGAGCCGGCCCAGGCGGGAATGGGCCAATTCTCCCGCATCATCGGCGTTTTCTTCGAACCCAAAAAGACCTTCGAGGACATCGCGAAACGGCCCACCTGGCTGGTGCCGGTGGTACTGCTCATGATCGCCACCCTGGCGGTGATCGTCACCATGTCCCAACAGGTCGGCTGGGAACGCATCGTGCGCCACAGCATGGAGGCCAGCTCGCGCGCGCAGAACATGACGCCCGAACAGAGGGAACAGGCCATCTCGATGGGCGTCAAGTTCGGTTCCATCATGGCCTATGTCAGTGTTGTCTTCCTCCCCGTGATCTATGTGATCATGGCCGGCGTCCTGCTAGGCGTCGCCTCGGGGCTTCTTTCGGCCGGGCTCCGCTTCAAGCAGGTCTACTCGGTGGTGTGCTATGGGAGCCTGCCCGGGCTGCTCGTGGCCATCCTCACCATCGTCGTCATGCACCTGAAGAACCCGGACGAAATCAACGTGCAGAACGCGCTGGCGTTCAACCCCGGCGCGTTCATGGATCCCAATCAGGGATCGAAGTTCCTCTACTCGCTCGCCAGTTCGCTCGACCTGTTTACCTTCTGGATGATTCTGCTGATGGCGACCGGCCTGAAAGCGGCCGCGGGCAAGAAGCTGACCTTCGGCGGCGCGCTCTTCGCCGTGGTGCTTCCCTGGGCGGTTTACGTGCTCGGCAAGTCGGCGTGGGCAGGCTTGATGAGCTAGCCCCGCCGGCTTGCCGTCCTCCGAAACTCGCTCGTGGGCGGCCGCGCGGGATCGGGCGGCGCATCGGTGACGCATCCGCCGCCGCCAAGGCCCGCTCCGTTCGGGCTTTGGCTTCCCTTCATTCCTATACGCAGCAATCCGCGCTCAACCGGCTCACGCGGCCCAATCCCGGCGCTTCCAGTTGTAAAATGTGAATAAGTTCACGGGGAGGTTTTTCTTTGGCGCCTCAGGACGTCGCCCAGTTGCTGGTTCGTATCGGAGAGGGCGATAAGGCCGCATTGGACGAGATGACGCCTCTCGTCTACGACGAACTGCGCCGTCTGGCACAACACCTGTTGGCCGCCGAACGGCCGGACCACACCCTGCAGCCCACGGCCCTGGTGCATGAGGCCTACCTCCGCCTGGTGGGCCAGCGTTCGGTGGATTGGCGCAACCGGGCGCACTTCCTCGGCGTCGCCGCCACCATGATGCGGCGCGTCCTGATCAACCACGCCAAGGCCCGCAACGCCGCCAAGCGCGAGGGCTTCGCCAATGCGATCACGCTGGAGGATGCGTTCGGCGTTTTCCCCTCGCCCGCCATCGACGTGCTGGCGCTGAACGACTCGCTTGATGAGCTGTCCAGGCTCGATCCTCAACAGGGCAAGGTCGTCGAACTGCGCTACTTCGGCGGGCTTTCCATCGAGGAGACCGCCCAGTGTTTGGGCATCTCCGCCGCCACCGTGAAGCGGGACTGGGGCACCGCGCGCCTCTGGCTCCTCGAGCATATGGAAGGAACCGCGAACTCATGACCGCGGCCCGCTGGGCTGAAGTCAAGACGATCCTGGCAACTCTTCTCGATACCGACCCCGGCCGGCGCCCCGCCGAACTGGACCGGCTGTGCGGCTCCGATTCCGAGCTCCGCGGTTCCGTCGAATCGCTGCTCGCCCGGGAGCAGGAAGCCGGCGCCCTGCTCGATTCCGCCGCCTCTCCCGCCGCCCAATGGCGCGCCGAGGCGCCGCCTCCGGAAACCATCGGCCCCTACCGCGTGGTGAAGGAGATCGGCCGCGGCGGCATGGGCGTTGTCTACCTCGGCGAGCGCGCCGACGGCCAGTACCGCAAGCAGGTGGCGATCAAGCTCATCACCGCCGCCCATCCCGACGCGCAGACCGGCCGCCGCTTCGAGCGTGAACGGCAGATCCTGGCCCAGCTCGAACACCCCGGCATCGCGCGCCTGCTCGATGGCGGCGCCACCGCCGGCGGCCAGCCGTACTTCATCATGGAGTACGTCGACGGCCTGCCGCTGCTCGAATTCTGCCGGCGCGGCTCGCTCGGCGTCAACGAGCGGCTGCTTCTCTTTTTGCAGGTGGCCGACGCCGTTGGCTACGCGCATCGCCGGCTAATCGTGCACCGCGATCTGAAGCCGGGCAACATCCTGGTTACACCGGACCTGCAGGCCAAGCTGCTCGACTTCGGCCTCGGCCAGATGATCGGCGGCAACGCGCCCGGCGACGAGATCACCCAGGCCGGCCCGGCGCCCATGACCCCGGCCTACGCCAGCCCGGAGCAGATTCGCGGCGAGGCCTATACCGTGGCCGGCGATGTCTACTCGCTCGGGGTGATTCTGTTCGAGCTGCTGGCCGGCCGCAGGCCCTACCGCGCCGCGACCACCTACCTCGATCTGGCGCGCGCCATCTGCGATGAAGAGACCCCGCCGCTGGCCGAGGCGGTCGACCCCGCGCTGCCCAACGCAGCGGCCCTGCGGCGGCGTCTCCGCGGCGACCTGGGCACCATCGTCGCCAAGGCGCTCGAAAAGGACCCGCGCCGCCGCTACCCGACCGTGGATGAGTTCGCCGCCGACATACGGCGCTTCCAGGAAGGCCGCCCCGTGGCCGCGCGCAGGCCCACCCTGCGCTATCGGGCCGCCCGTCTCGCCGCGCGGCACCGCGTCGCCGTGCCGGCCGGCGCCCTGGCCCTGCTGCTCATCGCCGGCTTCGCCGCCTTCGGCTGGTGGGAGGCGCGCCGTTCCGAGCGCCGCTTCGACCAGGTGCGCGGCCTCGCCCACGCCGTGATGTTCGATCTTTACGACGCCATCGCGCCGCTGCCCGGCTCGACCGCGGCGCGCGCCCTCCTCGCCCGGCGCGCCCTCGAGTACCTCGAGAACCTCTCGCAGGAAGCCGGCGGCAATCGATCGCTCGAGCGCGAAGTGGCGCTGGGCTATGCGAGGATCGGCGAAGTCGAGGGCGACCTTTCCGAGTCGAGCCTTGGCCGCGTTCCCGCCTCGCTCGAGAGCTTGCGACGCGCGGCCCGGATCCTGCAGCGGTTGGTCCAGGATGCGCCCGCCGACCAGGCCCTGCGCCAGGATTACGTCCGCGCTTCCATCGACCTCGCCAGAGCCTATGGCCAGGCCGGCCAGTTCGATGCCGGCATCGCGCAGTCCAGGCGGGCCGTCGAGATCGCCCAAGCCGCGGCCGGCGCCCAGCCGGACAATGTATCTGCGCTGACCGATCTCGAGGCCGCCCTGGCCGCCCTCGCCGATTCGCTCACCGACCAGAAGCGTTACCCGGAGGCGGTCGGCCTGCGCGAACGCGTCCAGGGCCTGGCCCGGCGCATCGCCGCAGTCACCGGAAGCCCGGAGTCGGAGCGCTCTCTCGCCGTGGCGGAGAAGCGCCTCGCCGCATTATACGGCGTCACCGGCCGCATGGACGATTGCCGGCGCGAGTACGAGCTGGCGCGCGCCATCGACGAGCGGCGCTGCGCCCGCAATCCGCAGGAAATGCGCGCCCGCATCGATCTATCGTACGATTACAGCGACCTCGGCTGGGCCGCCGCCAACATGAACCGCCTGGATGACGCGCTCGACTTTCACCGCAAAGCCCTCGCGCTGCGGCAGCAGGCGGCGCAGGCCGACCCGCACGATTTCCGCGCCGCTTCGGCGGTGGCCGCGAGCATGCGGAAGATCGGCGTGGTTCTGAAGCGGATGGCGAAATCGCGCGAAGCCCTCGCCGAACTCGAGCAGGCCGCCGCCCGCTTCGCTGAGCTGACCCGCCGCCCGGGCGCCGATTGGGCTACCGTGCGCAACCTGGCCGAAACCCGTGCGGAGATCGCCGAAACCTGGATCGACCTGGCGCGAGCTCCCACCACAACCGCCGCCGAACACCGTGCCGGCTATCTGGCCGCCGCCGCCGAGTATGACCAGGCGACCCGCCTGCTCGGCGCCCTTCGCGACCAGGGCAAACTCCCCAAGCCGGAGTGGTCCCGCGTCGACGAACTGGCCGCCAGCGCGCAAAAAGCCCGCCGCGGCGCGCAATAGCCATCGTGACGCAAGCTGTCCAGACTGCTGAGCCGAAATCCTTCTCGGCTTTTCCGTGCGGCAGGATCTTCCAGCAGAGCGCTCCCCCTGCTCAACCCGCGCGACCCGCTCTCACCCGCGCCGTCACGGGAATCGTGAAGCGCAGCGCCGTATGCGTGGGTGAAAAACTCGCCACCTTGGTATCCTTCAGCCCCGCCGCCCGCCCGGCTTCGATCACGTCGATCTCGCGAATCGCCTCCACGCCCTTTGGATACACTACCCACAGCCCGCCCGCCGGCTCGAGCTCGCGCATTACCGCGGGAATCCGAGCCAAATCCGCACTCCCGGATGCCGCCAGAAAAACCAGGTCCGCCGCTCCCCGCGCGGCCACAACTCCGGCGGCTTCCAGTTCGACGCTGAACCCCGCCTCGAATCGGCCGTGCAATCGAACCGATACGCCGGCCTTCACACCCAGCTTGTCCAGCCGCGACGGCGGGTGCAGAATCTTCTGCGCCCATTTCTCCGCGGCTGCCCCGAGTTCGAACTCCGCCCACGAACTTCCCCACTCCAGCCGCAGCGCGCCGCCGGACGCCTTCACCGTTGTCAGGTCGCGGAACAATATCTTGATGCGCGTGGCGCCTGTCGCGGCGGCCCGGCCCGCCGTCGCGCGCTCGCCGCCTCGGAACAGCACATGATCGGTCTCGAGCAGCGCCTTCCCTTCGACCGCGCGGCCGTCCAGCCGCATCCTGCACTCTTTCTCCCGACCCATGGCCATCCCTCTCTTCCGATGCGTCGTGCATTATATCGCGCTGGGTGCTACCGCGAGTGCGCCTGCCCCTCGCCTGCTTTATCCAGCGTCATCTCGAAGAACTTCTGCCACTGCCGGCTGTCCGCCGACATTTCGCCGACCTCGAACCACTGGCCTTTCTGGTTGAGCTTGATCGTGTACCGCATCGTTCGCGGCCCGATCGCCATCGACCAGATCATGGCGCCGTCTTTGCAACTGGCGTCCGCATCCGTGAAGTGTCCCATCCCGTCGTAAGCGCGGAAGTGATATTGCTTCGTTTGCCCGTCGAACGACAGAATGGCCAGGGCGCTGTGCACAACCTTTCCCCCGTCCCCCGTGCCCAGGCCTTCGATCTCCAGCAGCAGGCCATCCAGCTTCGGCGTCACGCTTTCCGTCTCGTGAAACTTGCGCGGTTCGCCGGGGCCGAAAGACATCCAGCCTTCTCCCGCCCATCGCCCGGCCAGGAACGAGCAGCTCTTCATGGCTTCCGTCTGCGCGGGCGGGGCAGCCGGCGCCTGCGCCCAGCCGGGCGCGGCAAGAAACACCGCCGTGGCAATCACTCTGAGTCTCATATCTGAATGAATATCAGGTGCGTGGCGATCCTGTCTTGAACAAAACGGACATCGGATGTTCCCGGATCGCGCCGTGCTCGAATCCCCGCAGCAAGGCCGATACGCCGCCCGCCGTGGCGCCGAACACCCGCGCGAACTCTCGCGACAGGTGCGCCTGGTCCGCGTACCCGGCGCCGTGCGCGATGGCGGCCAGGCCCGCGCGTTCCGGCGCCGCAATCCGGATGCACGCGCACCGAATGCGAACCGCGCGCGAGAATTCCTTCGGCGTCAGGCCGATCGCCTCGTAGAACCGCCGCCGCAGCTGCCGCTCGCTGAGCCCGATGTCGGCCGCGATATCGGCGATCCTGGCGCTGCCGTCGGCCTCGAGCAGCGCCGCCGCCGCGCCCGTCGCCGCCCGGTCGATCGCCTCCGCGCCGCGCGCGGCACCCGCCAGCTGGCGCTCCATAATCGCAAAGCACCGCTCGCGCGTTTTCACCCGCGCCAGTTCGCGGACCATCCGGCGGCCGAGTTCCGGGGCCACTTCCTCGAGCGGCGCCACCCGGTCCCGCAGCTTCGCCGGCGCGATTCCGAGCAGCGGCCGCGACGCTCCGGGCAACAGGCGCGCTCCGCAAAACAGGTCGCCCGGATTCACCAGCATCTTGAGCGCCTCCGTGCGCGGCCCCGAAACGCTCAGCATCCGCGGGCCGGGCCTCTGCTGCGGCAGGAACACCACCGACACCGTGCCGTCCGGCACCACCGCGTGCTCGAAGCCGCGCGCCGTCCGCGGAATCGAAAAGCTCCACAGGCACGCCACGAAACCGGCCAGCGCGCCCGGCGGCGCGAACTCCTCGTAGCGCGGGCTGGCCTGCAAATTCTCCGGCATGGCGATTCGCCTGAGATAGAGTATCTCGCAAACGTCTCACGCGCCCGTAGGGGCAGCCTGCGGGTACCGCCATCCCGGAGGCCCGCCCCGCCCGCCTCACCGGTACAGCAGATACTTCTCGCGCAATTGCACAAACGCCGCCACATCATCGGCGAAGCTCTGCTCGATCGCGCGCGGATCATCGCCCGCGGCCAGCCGCCGGATCGCCTCGTCGCTGCCGATCAGCCGCGCGCATGAGCTGAGATCGATCTTACCCGGGTAAAATTTCTCGATCGCCGCGGCCAGCTCCAGCCCCAGCCGAGTCGCATCGAACAGCTCGCGATTCGTCACCTGGAACCGCACACCCTCAATGCGCACGCCTCTGAAGTTCGATGCCGACGGCGTGAAGCTGGTCGGATACGCGCGCACGCCCGGAATCTGGCGCGAGTTCAGCCACGCCGCCAGCTCGCGGCCGCCGATGAAATCCGCGCCCACCTGCTCGAACGGCGCATCCGTTCCGCGTCCCACCGAGAGGTTTTTCGCATATTCGAGCATCGCCAACCCCGGGTAGAGCATCGCCGCATTCAGGCTGCGCATATTGGGCGAAGGATTCACCCAAGGCAGGTTCGTCGAATCGAACCAGTCGCCGCGCCGCCAGTCTTCCATCGGAATCACGGTCAGCTCCGCGCCGATTTTCTTTTCGCCGTTAGCCAATCGCGCCAGCTCGCCCATCGTCATCCCGTGCCGCACCGGCAGCCCCGGAATGTAGCCGATGAACGACGTGTGCGCCGCATCGAGCAGCGGCCCCTCCACGTGCGTACCGCCGATCGGGTTCGGCCGGTCCAGCACGAAGAACGGAATGGCGACCCGCGCCGCGGCTTCCATCGCGTAGAACATGGTGGTCTCGTACGTCCAGAAACGCGCGCCGATGTCCTCAATGTCGAACACCAGGGCGTCGATTCCGCGCAGCATCTCCGGCGTCGGCCGGTCGGTGGCGCCGTACAGGCTGTAGACGTGGATGCCGGTCGCGGCGTCGGTCGCGTCGCTCACCTCCGGCTGGTCCTCCCGTCCGCCGAAACCGTGTTCCGGAGAGAACAGTGCGGCGACCGTGATGCCCGCGCGCCGCATCAGATCCACGTTGCGCCGGCCCAGGCGGTCCACGCCCGTCTGGTTCGTAATCAGGCCCACCCGCTTGCCGGCGAGCGGCGCAAAGTTGCTCTCCACCAGCACATCGAGCCCGCTGCGCGTCGCCGCGTTGCGCCCCACTTCGCGGTGCACGCCCGCCTGGGTGAAAGTCTCGCTGTAGCCGGTGAGCGTCAACCCGCGTGTTTCGATCCCCACCGCCGCGGCCGCGATCGTCGCCACCTTCGACCGCAGCGCGGTCAGCGAAGGATGCCCCGTCGGGTGGACGCTGTTGGCCAGCAGAATCACGTACGTCCGGCTGTGCGGGTCGATCCAGATCGAGGTGCCGGTAAACCCCGTGTGGCCGAACGAGCCGATCGGAAACAGCTCGCCGCGGTTGCTCGAATACGGCGAGTCGATGTCCCACCCGAGCCCGCGCAGAATCGGCTGGTCCGGCGGCGACTGCGGCTCGGTGAATTTCCGAATCGTCGCCGCGCTGGCGATGCGCACGCCGTCCAACTCGCCGCCGTTGATCATCATCTGCGCGAACCGCGCCAGGTCTTCCGCGGTCGAAAACAAGCCCGCGTGGCCGGCCACGCCGCCCATGTTGCGCGCCGTCGGGTCGTGCACCACGCCGCGCAGCGGCGCGCTGTCCTTGCTCAATCGTTCCGTCGGCGCGATGCGCGGCTCGAGCGCGGCCGGCGGCTGGAACATCGTATCGTTCATGCCTAGCGGCCGGAAGATGCGGTCGCGCGCGTAATCGGAAAGCATCTGCCCGCTCAGCCGGTGGACCAACTCGCCAAGGAGAATGAAATTGATGTCGCTGTAAACGAAGCGCGCCCCCGGCGGCCCGTCCGGCGGATCCGTCGCGGCCAGCTTGATACCGGTCTGGTACCCGCTCCACGGGTGCGCCAGCGGCACATCGGGCTTGAGCCCGGAAAAATGCGTGAACAGGTTGCGCAGCGTGATCGCGCTCTTGCCGCCTTGAAATTCCGGGATGTACTCGGTGACTTTATCGTTCAGCCGGAAGCGGCCCTGCTCGAATAACTGCATCAGCGCCGTCGTGGTGGCGATCACCTTGGTCAGCGAGGCCAGGTCGAAGATCGTGTCCGCCGTCATCGGTTCGGGTTCGGGAACGATGGCGCGCCGCCCGTACGCCTTCTCGTAAACGATCTTCCCTTCGTGCCCGATAAGAACCACCGCGCCCGGCAGCTTTCCCTGCCCGATGGCCTCCCCGATGGTCCGGTCGATCGCCGGCCCTCCGGAGAACGTCTGCCCCGCGAGCGTTGCCGCAGCCACCGCCAACGACAAGATCAGTTTCATCAGCCACTATGATAGCGATGGAAGAATCGATCTCGCGCGCCGGCCGCGGCGTGCTCTGTGCTTGCCGAAAGTGGGACAGGCGCTTGGGCCCCTCAACCCGTCGTGTGAACGTGCAGAGCCGTGGGCGCCGTGACCCGGCCGATCCCGCAAGATCGCCCGATCAGGATTTCTCGGCGGCGTGGCCCGGAAACAGCAACTCCTCGAGGAGTTCGCTCTTGCCGATGTTCGCTTCCACGAACTCCGCGCCCTCGGCCGTGATCGTGTAGTCCTGGTTGTCGGCCGCCGACACATAGCCCTTGGAGCGCAGGTACCACGTCGTGAAAGACAAATACTCGCGCGGCAGCGCCATCCGCTGTTCCAGGTAAAGCAGCGAGACCGCCGGATGGTCCGGGTCCTGCCGCCGCTGCGTGTACAACAGCGCCAGCACTCCCAGGCGCCGGTTGGCTTCCGCCTCCACGCCGGATACGAAGTCCTTCAGCTCGAAAGCCGGTATCGGCTCCGCTTCCTGTTTCTTGCGCCGCGCGTCGTAATCGCTGCGGCGAACCGGGTCGGACAGCACCTCGTAGGCCGCCTTCAACTGGAGAAACTTCTCGACGTCGCCGGTCTTCGGGTTGTCCGGGTGGAAACGTGCCGCCATGATCCGGTAGACGCGGTAGACCGTCTCCGGTTCGGCTTGCGGCCCGATCTGCAGAATGTCGTAGTAGTCGGGCTCTTCGACTTCCGGTTCGGTTTCGCCCGTGACCACCGGCGTGCGCACCAGCCGGATGCTTTGCGTCGCGCCGTTGCGGCTGCTCTGCCGGACAAAGTACTTCTCCGTTCGCGCCCCATCGTGCGATTCGATCAGCACGATGGTTCCCGGCCGGATCGGCTCGATGCGCTGCAGAGCCATCTCGTTGCCCGATGCAGCAGCCGCGAGATCCGCGGCCAGCAGCTCTTCCGTTGGGTCGACCGGCCGCGTGTTGCTTTCGGCGTCTGTATCCATGTTCGTAGCGGGCAGCATGTCCTGCCTTCCTTGATTAAATCGTAATCTCGGATTCCGCGGCTGACAATGGCAACTCGTACCAGGACTAGAATGCTCACCCGGATGGTCACAGACAATTGTTATCGGGACACACTTCCGATGGTTATCAGGCACACGCTATCTGTCCCGGCGAGCGCGCGTCCTGCTGCGCCGAAAACGCTGCGGAAGGGCCGGACACGCCCGCCAAATCGTTGCGCACAGCAGGGCAATTTACGGCTGCCGACCTGATCCCTTCCGTTAGTTGCCTAAGCCTCGAGCTATCGATATATCCTGGGTTGTAAGTCAATTTGAGCTGAGCCAGGACGGCCCTATGCCCACCAACTATGACCCGCCGCGGATTTATGGGTAGTCTCGCCGCATTGCCTCTGGCCGCCAAGGATGCGCCGCCCATCCGCTCGATCGAAGTGTTTCCCGTCCGCTACCCCGTGGCTTCGCATTTCAAATTCCTCCCCAAGCCGGAGCGCGCGGCCGTCTTCGTCAAAGTCACCTGCGAAGGCGGCGCCGCCGGGTGGGGCCAAAGCGTCCCGCTGCCCACCTGGAGCTACGAAACGCTCGAATCGGTGACCACCACGCTGCGCCTGTATCTCGCGCCGGCCTTGATCGGCAAGAATCCCGCTGATCTCGAACAGGCGCACCGGTTGATGAATCGCGCCATCGCCGCTTCGTTTTCGACCGGCATGCCCATCGCCAAAGCCGGCCTCGACCTGGCGCTGCACGATCTCACCGGCAAGCTCGCCGGAAAGAGCCTGCCCGAATTGTGGGGCCGCAAACCGCTGGCGCGCATCCCGCTGAGCTGGACCCTCAACGTCACCAGCCTCGACGACGTGGCGCCTCTCATGGCCGAAGGCCGCCGCCGCGGCTATGCGCATTTCAACATCAAAATCGGCCCCGATCCGAAATTCGATATCGCCTTCGCGCGCGAGGTGCGCCGCCTCTCGCCCGACAGTTTCCTCTGGGCTGACGGCAACGGCGGCTACGACACCGAAAGCGCTCTGTTCGTCGCGCCCCGCCTGCGCGATGCCGGCGTGAACGTGCTCGAGCAGCCCGTGGCGCCGAACAACCTGAGCGGCCTTGCCGCGCTCAAGAAGCAGGCCGCGCTGCCCCTTATCCTCGATGAAGGCGTGGTCTCCGTCACCGACCTCGCGGAGTTTCACCAGCTCAACCTGCTCGATGGCGTTGCTGAGAAACCAGCGCGGACGGCCGGTCTCTGGGACGGCCGGCAGCAGGTCGAATACCTCGCGCGCCACCGTCTGATGTTCCTCGGCAGCGGCCTCACCGATCCCGATGTCTCGCTGGCCGCTTCGCTCGCCCTCTTCGGAGCCTACGGCCTCGAGCATCCCGCGGCATTGAACGGTCTGCAATTCCTGAGCGGCTCGTTTCTCGAACAGCCCTTTCGCGTGGAAGAAGGAACCCTGCGCGTCCCCGCCAGCCCCGGCCTCGGAGTGGAGGTGGATGAGAACAAGGTACGCAGCGCGTAGCAATGATATTCTGTCTGGCTGACGATGGCGTTGCCGGCCTTCGGCCCGCATTCACCACTGTGGGGCGGGAGCACCTGGCGAAGTCCCCTATCTGCCGGCGCCCAACATGCGCGAGATTTCGGCCACCGCGTCGGCAAAGGATTCCACCGAGTCGACCATCATCGTTTTCCCTCTCAGTCGGTCTACGGTGAACTCGATGCTGTCTGGCCCGGCATGCGGCCCGAACTTGGTCCAGGTGTTATGCAGAATGGGGTCCTCCTGATACGTGGGTGCCACCGGGAAGGGCTGCAGACCCACATTCGCGCTCTGGGCGCCCCAACTGGTTGCGTGAGCGCGCGACGAACGGAGCATCCCCGTCGGCGCGCACACTAAGTAGAAGAAGTGTTGTTTCGCGCCCGGAGGCAGCCCAAAATCGGGAGACGGCTTGTCCTTGTAAATCGATCTGGGCCCCAGAAAAACCACGGCGTCCGACGGCTCGGCAGCGTGGATTTCCGTGTTGACAAGCTTCTCGACGAAATCCGCCGCGGTATGTGGATTCTGCAGCGAGCGGTAGTCCACCGTCGCGGGCTGAACGGCATTCAGCGCTTGCGCCACCTCGGGCAGCGCGGCGAGCGTGAAACCCTCCTTGCGCAGGAGTTCTTTCTGCTGCTCCAGATTGAATACCACCAGCCGCACCGAACGAGCCGGCATCTCGCCGATCAGGGCCGCTGTGCCATCGAGTAGCATCTCCTGGGCCATCGTGCCGATCAGGGTCTGCAACTGCATCAGGGATGCAGCGTGCAACAGAATGGTCATGCGGTCAAGGGGTTTGGCCGCCTGCGCCGGAGCTTCGGTCGCCCAACTGCCCGACGCGGTTCCGGGAGCCAGCATCGGCCTGAAGTTGTGTGCGGCCGGCTTCAGCCGCGCGTCAATCTGCCATTTACTCCGGCACGCGTCGCCGCCGCCGTCCGCCATCAGGAACTCGACCGAGTAGCGCCCCTCCCCGAGCCAATAGGAACCCCGCGCGATCGCTGCCGGCTCTTGATTCCCGCCGGCGGAAAACCGCACTCTATCCGAGAGGTACACGGCACTCCGCTTTCCCGCTTGCGGTGTGATCCTGGTGAGCGCGAGCCACTGCTGTCCCCGAACCTGGGACATTGTCAGGGGCAGTTGGCAGATATATCCCGCCTGCATCCGGAGGCTAAAGATGAAGTGCGGCCTGACGGGCATCACCTCGCAGCCCAACTCGTTTCCGCGAAATGTCTCGAACAGGTTCTCGGCGTCGGCGATCTTTTTCGGGTCGCTCAAAATGGTCTGCGCGGAGACCGCCGTCACGGCAAGGCCGCCTGTTACCAGCCAGCAAACCGCGAGAGTCAGCCGGCGCGCCCAACACCCGTTGCCGGCAGCCAAAAGGCGCACCGTTGGCCGCGATCCGGCATCGGTCCGTCCCGCGTTGGAATCCGGAGACATCGGGTCACTCTCTTTGACGCCGCCACGCTCTTCCCGTTGCAAAGCGGCCTCCGCGGACGGTCCCGACTGTACGAAACATCACCCTCCGGAGGGTTCCGACTGCGTACAATACAGTCAGGACGGACGCCGACGGCAGGCTGCGCGTTATGTGGCCGCGAGGCTGAATCACGGCTCTGGAACCGGCCGTGGCGACAGCCTTCACGGCGTCGGCGTCCCGGCTCCCAAGGAGCGGTCTTGATGGCTTCGATCCGGTTTCTTCCGGCCATGCTGGCGGCGCTGGCTCTGGCGCACGCTCAAGTCAACATCGAACCGCGGGCCAAGCCGGGCAGCCAAACCCCGCGCCCCAACCTGCGGGTCGACAGCAACCTCGTTCTCGTTCCCGTTAGCGTGGTCGATGAGCGGAACCACCCCATCACGGGCCTGGAGCGGGGAAACTTCCGCGTTTTCGATGAGGGAGTGGAGCGTCCCATCAGCGCGTTCGGCATGGAGGATGAACCGGTGGCGCTCGGCCTGATCTTCGACCACAGCGGGAGCGTCGCCAGCGTCATGCGCGGTGAGGCCGAAATGACGCGCATGTTCCTGAAAACTTCCAACCCGGGAGATGAATATTTCCTGGTTGTTTTTGCCGGCCGGCCCGAGCTGGCGGTTCCGCTGACAAGCAGCAAGGCGGAAGTTCAGTACCGCATCCTCACCATGAAGGTGGGCGGGTACACAGCCCTCTTCGACGGAGTGGCTCTCGGGCTGAATGAGTTGAAAAAGTCCAACCTGAGCCGCAAAGCGCTGCTGGTGGTCTCCGACGGCGGCGAGAACAACAGCCGCTACACCCAGCGTGAGCTCGGGGAGATCGTGGAGGAGTCCGACGCGCTGATTTACGCCATCGGATTCGCCTCCTGGCAAGCCAACTTTCCCCTCCTGAAATGGATGGCGGAGCTCTCCGGCGGGCTGGCGATCCTGGCGCAAGGCGAGAGCATGGCGGACATCGCCGCGAAGATCGCGCTCGAACTGCGCAACCTCTACGTGCTCGGCTTCTCCGCCTCTGAGATCCCGCACGACGGCAGGACTCACAGCCTGCGCGTGCAACTGGTCACACCGCCCGGCCTGCCTGCTCTGAAGGCGTCGTGGCGGAGATCCTACCGGGCTCCGGAGAACTAGGGCCGCTTTCTTCAACCGCATGTTTGCGCCCACTTATAATCGCTATGTGACGCAGACTGCGACCTCCGATCTAGATTACGTCCGGCAGCATCGTGAAATCTGGGAAGGCCGCCCGGAGCTAAGGGCTGTCTATCACGGCTTCTTTCGCACGCTGCTCGAAGCGGCCGGGGACCGGCGGCCGATCGTCGAGCTCGGCGCCGGGCCGGGCTTCTTCGCCGACTATTGCCCCGAATCGATTGCGACCGACGTCATCTTCACGCCCTGGGTGGACGTGGTATGCGACGGCTGCCGCGCGCCGTTCCGCGATGCGAGCGCCGGCGCCGTGGTGATGCTGGACGTGATCCATCACCTGCCCAAGCCGCTTGACTTTCTCGCGGAAATGTCGCGCATCCTGCGGCCAGGCGGGCGGCTGGCGGCGATCGAGCCGTGGATCACGCCGCCCTCCTACATTCTCTACCGCTACTTCCACCACGAAGGCTGCGCGCTCCGGATCGACATCGCGCAGCCGTTTCAATCCACCGGCAAACAGGCGTTCGACGGCAACGCCGCCATCCCGTACCGGTTGGTGCGGAGGCTCGGCGGGCAGCCCGCGGCCGGCCTCAAGCTCGTCCGCTGCGAACCGTTTCTGGGGCTGGCCTATCTCGCGACGTTGGGCTTCAAGCGGCGGCGCAGCATGCCCGGCGCGCTGATCCGCGCCGCGGAAAAATCGGAACGCGTCGCCGGGCCGCTCGGCCGCCTGGCGGGCACGCGCGCGCTCCTGGTTTGGGAGAAACTCTGAGGCGGCTTACACTATAGCCGATGCGCCTGATCGTGGGGCCGGCCGGTTCCGGCAAGACCAGTCTCGTCCTGAAAGAGCTGCGCGAAGCCGCGCGCGCCGATGCCGCCCGCGCGCGCCTCCTGGTGCCGACGGCGACGCTGGCGCAGCACCTCGAAAACGAATTGGCGCGCGAAGGCCTGGCTTTGCGCGGCGGCACCGTCCAGACGCTGTCGAGCTTCGTCCACTCGTGGGCGCTGCCGGCGGTCCAGGCGCCCGATTCCGTGGTTTACCTCGCCGTGGAAGAGGCCGTGCGGCGCATCGACCGCGCCGAATTCCGGCAGGTGGCCCGCTTCGCCGGTTTTTCGAGCGCGCTGGCCCGCACGCTGCTCGAGTTCTCCGCGGCGGGCTGCGACAGCCAGCGCCTGCGCCGGAATCTGCCCGATGCGCCGCTGGCCGCGCCGTTCCTCGCCATTTACAAAGAAGTGGAAGATGCGCTGGCACGGCGCGGGCTCGCGCTGCGCGCGCGGTGTCTCGAGCTGGCCGCCGCCAAAATC
>Ga0335078_10005053_pt1 | contig 19521 bp, 14 predicted proteins | sample Lox_Sample_32_FD_206711 | JGI IMG/M metagenome (GOLD analysis project Ga0335078, IMG submission 206711) | Soil microbial communities from Loxahatchee National Wildlife Refuge, Florida, United States - Lox_Sample_3.2 | ecosystem: Environmental > Terrestrial > Soil > Wetlands | place: USA... | reverse complement strand
AGGTATCCGTCCTGGTGGATGCCGGCCTCGTGCGCAAAAGCGTTGCGCCCCACGATGGCCTTATTTGGCTGCGGGCCGAAGCTGATCATCGAACTAAGCAACTGGCTTGCGGAGTACAAGTGCTCGGTGCGGATGCCGGTGTCATAAGGCAGGCGGTCCGGGCGGGTCTTGAACAGCATGACGACTTCTTCCAGTGCGCAATTGCCGGCTCGCTCGCCGATGCCATTGATGGTGCATTCGATCTGGCGCGCGCCGGCCTCGACCGCCGCGACGGAGTTCGCCGTGGCCAACCCGAGATCGTCGTGGCAGTGCACGCTGACGATGGCGCAATCGCCCAGGGCTCGCACGATGCGGCCGATTAACGCCGCGTACTCAAACGGCACCGAGTACCCGACCGTATCCGGAATGTTCACGGTGCGCGCTCCCGCGGCCACCACAGCCCTGGAGATCGTTTCCAGAAAATCGGGATCGGTGCGGGCGCCGTCCTCGGCGGAGAACTCCACGTCGTCGACATATTGGCGCGCCAACTCCACCGCGGCCACCGCCTCGTCGAGCACCTGCTCCCGCGACTTCTTCAGCTTGTGCCTCAGATGGATGTCGCTGGTGGCGATGAAGGTGTGAATGCGCGGCCGGCGCGCGTGCTTCAGCGACTGCGCGGCGCGCTCCACATCTTGCGTGCAGGCGCGCCCCAGCGCGGCCACCTGCGCCCACGGGAACTCGCGGCTGATGGCATCCACCGCTTCAAAATCGCCTTCCGAGGCGATGGGAAAGCCGGCTTCCAGGATGTCCACGCCCAACTCCACCAGCTTGCGCGCCATCCGGATCTTCTCGGCAACGGTCATGCTGCAGCCCGGCGACTGCTCGCCGTCCCGCAGCGTGGTGTCGAAGATGTAAACGCGATCGCTCATAGGAACCGCCGTATGTGAGCCATTATGGCCGGGCGCACATAATTTAGCAAATTTATAATATTCGCGGTCTGTATAATCTTTTGTTATGCTTGGGAGCAAGCCTATGGAACTGCACGCGCTCCAGGTCTTCCTGGCCGTAGCGACCGAGAAGAGTTTCTCCCGGGCCGCCGACCGTCTGCTTCGCACCCAGCCGGCGATTTCCCTGGCCTTGCAGCGGCTCGAGGCCGAGCTTGGCGAGAAGCTGATCGACCGCTCCGGCAAGGACCTGGTCCTGACCGATGCCGGCCGCACCGTGCTCGACTTTGCGCGGCGCTTCGACAACCTCCGGCAGGAAATGCAGAACTCCCTGACCGAGCTGCGCGACAAATCGTCCGGCACTCTCACCGTTGGGGCCAACGAGTCCACTTCTCTGTACCTGCTGCGGCACATCGAGAACTTTCGCCGTCTGTATCCGAAGATCAAGGTCCAGGTGCGCCGCAGCCTTTCGAGCAGAATCCCTAACGAGTTGCTGGACGGCAACCTGGAACTCGGTGTGATCAGCTACGATCCCGCCGATGAACGCCTGACGACCACGGTGATCTACACCGACGCTCTGGCCTTCGTGGTGTCGCCGAAGCACCGGCTGGCGCTCCGCAAAGTCGTTGCGATTTCGGAGTTGGCCATGGAGACGTTCATTGCGCACAACGTGGTGTCACCCTATCGCGACGTGGTGCTGCGCGAGTTTCAGCGGCGAAAGGCGCCGTTGAACATGCCGGTCGAGATGCCCACGATCGAAACCATACGCAGGATGGTGCAGAACAACGAGGGCGTGGCGTTCCTGCCCCGCATGTGCGTGGAGCAGGAAATCGAGCAGGGCCTCCTATGCGAGGTGCAGGTGAAGGAGCTGCACGTGGAGCGCAAGATCCGCCTGGTCTATCCCACGCGCCGGGCGCTGAGCCACGCCGCGCGCGCGTTCCTGGAGGTCGTCCGCGGCAAGTAGACGCGCGGTGAGCCCCGCATAGCCGGTCTCACCCGGCGAGCCGCGCTCCGATGTAACGAGGCGCACCTCAGTTATCATCGGTGGATAGCATGCGCGGGCGGTTCGATCCGGACACCACGATGGGCGGGCCTCACAGCCATTTTCCATCCACCCAGCTTTCGCTGCTGGAGGCGGCGGCGGCCGGCCTGCCGGACGAAGCCCTCGAACGCGTGATCGCCCTCTACTGGAAACCGGTATATCGATTCATCCGGATGAAGTTCCGGAAGGACAATGAAGACGCCAAGGACCTGACCCAGAGCTTTTTCGCCGCCGCGCTCGAGCGCGATTTTTTCGCGCGTTTCGACCCGGAAAAGGCCTCGTTCCGGACCTATCTGCGCATGGCCGTGGAACGCTTCGCCGCCAACGGGCACGCCGCCGCGAACCGGCAGAAGCGGGGCGGCGAGGTCACGTTCGAGCCGTTGGAAGAACAGGCGGCGGCGGGAGAGTCGCCCGAAGCGGCGTTCGAACGCGAGTGGCAGCGCCAATTGTTCGCCCTGGCGATCGAGGATCTGCGCGCGCACTGCGCAGCATCGGACAAGCAGATCCAGTTTCAGATCTTCGAAGCCTACGACCTGGCCGGCGGCGAACGCCCCTCCTACGCCGCCTTGGCTGCCCGCCATGGCATCGCCGAAACCAGCGTGACCAACTATCTGGCGTGGGCCCGCCGCACGCTGCGGATGTTTGTAAACGGCCGGCTGCGCGGCGTGACATCGGGCGAGCGGGAGCTGCGCGAGGAGATGCGGCGCTTATGGATGTGAGCGACTCCGTCCTCGACCATCTGCGCCACGTGGCGGCGCTGCCCGATCTCTCGGGAACCCGCTACGAGCTGGAATGCGAGATCGGCCGCGGCGGGATGGGGGTGGTCTACGCGGCGCGCGACCGCCAGCTCGACCGGCGCGTGGCGCTTAAAGTCCTCGACGCGGCGCTGGCCGGCGAGGCGCAGCTCATCGCGCGTCTCGAACATCCCGCCATCGTGCCCATCTATGAGACGGGCGAGTTGCCCGACGGGCGGGCATTCTACGCGATGAAGCTGGTAGCCGGCGCGCGTCTGGACGGCTACCTCGGCGGATCTCCCTCGCTGGGCGAGCGTCTGCGCGTGATCCGGCGGATCGGCGAAGCGCTGGCTTTCGCCCACACCCGCGGCGCCATTCATCGCGATCTCAAGCCGCAAAACGTGATGGTCGGGGAGTTCGGCGAGGTCTACGTGATGGACTGGGGAGTGGAGGCCGTCGCCGGCACGCCGGCGTTTCGCGCTCCGGAAGCCCGCCTCGACCGGCGGTCCGATATCTACGCGCTGGGAGCCTTGATCGAATTCATGCTGGCCGCGCCGGGGGTCGCCGCGGCGCCTCCCGCGCTACGCGCCGTCGCCGCCAAGGCCATGCGCGCCGATCCCGGCGCCCGCTATCCGGACGTTGCCGCTTTGCTCGCCGATCTCGAACGCTTCCAGGAGGGGCTGGCCGTGGAGGCCTGGTCCGAACCCCTAGGGCATCGCTTGCAGCGGTTCGCCTCGCGAAACGCCGTGCTGCTCTGGCTGCTGGCAGCTTATGCGACTGTAAAGCTCGCGCTTTTTTTTTGGCAAACCCGTTAAAGGAATTCCCGGCGGCGCGGAATAGTATGGTGAAGGAGTTAAACGATGAACAAGATTCTGGCCGGACTGCTGTTCGGCCTTTTCCTGGGCGCGCTCGACGGCGCCACCGCGGCGTTCTACCCGGAAACCCGCAACCTGATGACGGGCATCCTGGTGGGATCGTCGATCAAGGGCATGCTGGTAGGCCTGCTCAGCGGCTGGTTCGCGCGCAAAGTGCAATCGATGAAATGGGGAATCGCGATGGGCGCGGCGCTCGGACTGTTGTTCGCCTTTGGGGTGGCCGCGATGCAACACGAGCACTACCTGGAAATCATGCTGCCCGGCTTCGTCACCGGAGGGATCATCGGCTTTCTGACGCAACGCACGGGAACACCCAAGCTCGCCGAAAAGAGGGAAGCGTAAACTCGCTGCTGCTGCGGATTGACCTGCTGCCGGCTTCCGGCGCCGGGCATTTCGGATCCCTGGGCGGCGTCTTGCGCGTGACTACTTCTTCGAGATTGACGGACACTTCCTGTCGCGGCGCGATCAGACCGTGTGGGAGCCGGTAACGCCGCCGGCGAAGCCGTGGTCCACGAGTACTTCGGCGTCTCGCGGTGTACGCTTCCGCGTGCCGCGGCGAAGCTCAATTCACCCCCGGGATGCTAACGGCTCCCTGCTAGGACCTGGAGATTTACAGCCGGGCGCGGATCGAGCGCGCAAAGTGAAGCTCCGGGAGCCTTCGCTGGCGTCCCCCAATTCCGCCGCTCGATCACGGTTGGCGGCTCGTAGGTGACGCCGCGCGCCAGGCGCTTCTGCTCGCGGCGCGTGCTCCACAGCATCGCGGGACCGAGCGCCGTGCACGCGCGCGACAGCCAGCCGAACTCGCGGCCAAGGTCCTGGCGCAGAGCGCGGATCTGGCCGCTCACCCTCTGGTTGGTATTTCGCAACTGGTGTTCCATCGCCCAGAGCAGGCCGCTGGCCGCGCTCTTGAGCGACCGGACCTCCCACTCGAACCGTTCGCGCACGCGCGCGTCCGGACAGTCCTTGTAGCGCTTCCAGCCCGCCAGCGTCGTGCGCCAGACGCGAAACAAGCTCGGGCCGTTGCGCTCGAAATCGCGGCGGAAGGCCCAATCCAGAAACTGCTTGGATTGTTCCCGCGAGATGGCGGCGTGCCGGAAATTGAATTTGTCCTGGCCGTGTATGTCGGCCAGGTCCACGCCGCTCAGCATGCGGTCCTGGTCCTGCATCTCCTGGTAAAGGGGCGTGCCGGGCACGGGCGTGTAGAGCATGAATTGATGGAAATCGGTTTCGTGCGCGACGGCATGCTCGATCTCGCCGTGGATGTTCTCCGGCGTATGATGTTCGAGCCCGACGATCGTGGAACCCAGCAGCTTGATGCCATGCTGCCGCAGTTCTTTCGTCAGCGCCGGCGTGTCGGAGTCCTGCAGCTTGGCGTAGCCCGAGTGCGGCGATTCCAGCCCCATCCAGATCCACGAAATCCCCAACTCCACCAGTTCCTTGATGGAGTACTTGCGGATGGCGTTGGCCGATGAGAAGACGTACAGCGCCCAAGCCTTGCCTGTGGCCTTCATCTGGTCCAGCAGTTCCATGGCGCGTTTTTTGTATAGCAGGAAGTTCTCGTCCATGATAAAGAACGAGCGGACTTTCATCGCGGCCTCCATCTCGCACATGATGCGAAACAGTTGCTCGCCGGTTTCGTAGAAGTTCAGGAACTTGCCCTTGCCGCCGAAGAAAGCGGAAGTCGTGCAGAAGTTGCAGCCCATGGGACATCCCACGGAGGGAATGATGGTGGCGGCGGCGCCCTGGCTGTCCGGAATGTGCACGCCCATCGTTCGGACACCGTATCCGGAAACGATGTGCGGATGGCGAATGGGGGCGTCTTCCTTGTCGCCCAGATAGCGGCGCATCCACGAGATGCCGTCGCCGCGCACGATGTGGTCGGCATCGACGATCTTGTCGAGCGCCGGGACGGCCGCCACGTGGCCGCCCACCACGATCGTGGACCTTGGTGACAACTCCCGCACCATGCGGCACATTTCCCGTACTTTGCCCACGTTGACGATGATGGAAGAAATGCCCACCACATCGTAGAAATTCTCCGTCAGCTCGCGCGCGAAGGCCTGGCGCGTAGGGAAATCGAGCACCGTGCACGGCGCCGAGATATTCTCCTGGATCATCATGATCCCCCAGGAGCGGTGAAACATGCGCAGCGAGAACGCGCCCTGTTCGCGGGTCACCTGGTTGTGATAGAGCTCCATGGGGTTTACGGCGCGGCTGCCGAATTCATCGTTCTGCGCGTAGGGGCCGAAAACGGCGGTAAGCAGAACACGGGCGCGGTTACCTTTGGGATGTTTAGTCATTTTCAGAGTTTCAGTGGTTCTTAACCTATTTTGTGCACGCGGCGGGCCCGGAGATCGTAATATTTGTGTAATTCCTGCGGCGTGCCCCCCGGGCGAGGGTGTCCGCACGGGGGTACGCCAGGGCCGCGCCGGTTGTGGTAAGTTTGTCAGCGAGATAACTTTCGGCGGGCGTCCAGGGGTGAAATGGAAAAGGACGCTCCGCAGGGGATTCCAGGGACCCAAGCCGCAGCGGCGTGGGAAATGGTCGTGCCATCGGGGCTTCGGGGTAATCGCGAGTCCGGGGATTGGAAGCGGCCTTGTGGCACGGTGATTTGCGAGGTACTACCGTGCCCTTCATCGATCTTCACGCGCACTTCCCGATGCACACGAAGTTTCCGCCCTGGGCCGCGCAGGGTCCGCCGCCCATCGGAAAGGAAATCGAGTATTGGGCGGCGCAGCAACTGTTCAACTATCAGAACGGCGCGCCGCGCGTGTCGCTTACGGAGCTCCTGGCCGGCAGCCCCGGTGGAATCGGCTCGGTGCTTTACGACCCCGACGACGAGTTCTTTCACGATGCGACGCCCATTCCCGCGGCCTTCGACAATCTTCTGGCGCAGATGGACGACGTGGAAAAGGAAGTCGCCGGCCAGGTGGCTGTCGTCCGGAATCCCGCCCAACTGCAGCAGTACCTCGATGAGGATCGGCGCTTCCTCTTTCACTGCGTGGAAGGCGCGTTCGCGCTCGGAGGCAATCCGGACAACGTCGAGGCGCTGGCCGCGCGCGGCGTAGCATACGTGGTGGTCGCCCATCTGTTCTTCCGCGGCGTGGCCACTTGCCAGAACGCGATCCCGCACGTTCCCGACGCTATTTTCCGGCGGATTTTGAATCCCCAACAGGACCCCAACGCCGGCCTCACCGATCTCGGCCGGCAAATCGTGGACCGCTTGCTGCAGAACGGAATCCTGGTGGACATCACGCATGCCACGGATGCCGCCCAGCAGGAAATGCTGGCGATGGCGCGCGATCACGGTAATGCTCCGGTGATCTCTTCGCACAATGGCGTGCGGCCCACGTCGGACTATCCGCTCAACCTGAGTCCGGCCGTCATCCAACAGATCGCGCAGTCAAACGGAGTGGTCGGGATTATTCTGTTTCCGTACTGGCTGCGGCAGCCGGGCGGGCAATTCCTGGGCGACGATAGCATCCAGGTGGTCTTCAACGCCATCGACAGCGTGCAGGCGATCACCGGGAATTATGACCACATCGCGATCGGAACGGACCTGGACGGATTTATCAAGCCGGTCCGGGAGTGCCCCGATTATGCCCACACACCCGCGCTGGCCGCGGCGATTCAGCAGAGGTATCCGCAAGCGGCCGACGCGATTCTTTGGCGGAATGCGCGCGACGTTCTCCAACGAGGCTGGAAAGGAGCCTGACCCATGGCCACTCCTGCGAGTGCTCCACAGAAGCGTCTCCGCAAGCCTCCCCAGCTTGCGAAACTCAACCATTCACCGAACCTCGGCCGGTCGGCGTTGTTCAATCAATACCGCCGGACGGTCGATGCGCTCACCCCCACGCACGGCTTCCCGAGGCTGTCGGCGTTTTTACCGCAACATCTCTGGAAATGGATCTCGGCTTATCTCAAGTACGCGCTCACCCGGCGCTATCCGTTTCCGGCGTATCCCGGCTCCGGCGACAACGGTGTGTATCCGCTCGCTCCGGAACCCGGAACCAACCAGATCGTCATCGCCATCGCGGGCGATTGGGGAACCGGCACTCAGGAGGCCGAGACGATCGCCGGTCTGATGTGCCACCGCACGCCCGGCTCTGAAAAGCCCGACCTCACGATCCATCTCGGCGACGTCTATTATGTTGGCGACGAGCCGGAAATCGACGAGAACTGTTTCGGGAAGGAGACCCAGGGCTATCAAGGCGTTACCTGGCCGCATGGGCGGCGCGGGAGCTTCGCCCTCAACGGCAATCACGAAATGTATGCCAACGGCACGCCTTACTTCACAAAATTTTTGCCCACGTTGGGATTGCCGGACGGCGCCGGGCAGCTCGCCAGCTTTTTTTGCCTCGAAACCGAGTTCTGGCGCATCCTCGCCATCGACACCGGTTATAACTCCGTGGGCATCCCGGTCTTGAGCCAGATTCCCCTGATCAACTCGATTCCGTTTATCGGCGGCGACTGCCACCTCGAGAAGAAACTGCTCCAATGGTTACGCGATGTGGTGAAGCCGCAAGGGAATCGCAAGGCCACCTTGCTGCTGTCGCACCATCAATACTTCACCGCGTTTCCGGATCATGCCTACGCGAAGCCGGCCAAACAACTGATGGAGTTCTTCGCCGGACAGGAAGTCGTATGGCTGTGGGGACATGAACACCGCATGGGTATTTACGGCAAGTTCAACCTGAGCGGCGGAATCACGGCGTACGGCCGCTGCGTAGGACATGGCGGCATGCCAGTGGATCTCGGCACGCCCGATCCGGGTAAGGCGCCCTTGCAATATTATGATCCGCGCCGGCACGCTCTCGATGACGGCACAATGGCCGGTACGAACGGCTACGTGGTGGCCAGTATTCAACGTGAGACTCTCACGCTGGAGTATCGCGATATCGACGACACACAGTTGCTGGTCGAAACCTTCACCGCCGATGCGGCTGGTTCGTTCCGCTACGGCGTGCAGGACCCGGCCGGAATTCTGATGAAGGTGTAAGGCGCCTCGACGCCTATGGCCGGGATGAGTGAGCGAGGCCGGGCGCCAGGCGCCCGTCGGATCGCACGCTGGCCGGCGCCAATTTACTCGGGACGGCCCGCCGCGCGCAGTGGTAGCCTTGAAGGAAACGTGTAGGGCGGCTGCCGGCGCCGTGCGCAAGGAGGAAACAGATGCATCGGAACTCGTGGAGTGTGTATTGCGCGGGAGCGGCGCTTGCGCTGGCCGCTTGCGGGCAGGGGCGGGCGCAATCGGCGCCGGCCGCCGCAGCCCCGGTGAAGACCGCCGAGCAGGTCTTCAAGAACATCAAAGCTCTCCAAGGCACGCCCGCCGATCAACTGATGCCGGCCATGCAGTTCATATCGGCCTCGCTGGGAGTGGAGTGCGACTTCTGCCACGTGCAAGGCAAGTTCGAGTCCGACGAAAAGCCGCACAAGGAGATGGCGCGCAAGATGATCGCGATGACATTGGCGATCAACAAAGACAGCTTCAACGGCCGCCGCGAAGTGACCTGCTATTCCTGCCATCGCGGCGCCAACGACCCCGTGGGGACGCCGCCGGTCGCCACCGGTGACGAGCCGCCCGCGCACGCCGAGGCTACTGCCCCCGGCACAGCCGCCACGCCCACCGCCGATCAGGTCCTTGAGAAGTACGTCGCGGCGCTCGGCGGCGCGGAGGCCATCCACAAAATCACGAGCCGGGTCGCGAAAGGCAGCATCTCATTCGGAGGCCATGAATCGCCCATCGAGGTCTTCAGCAAGGCTCCGAACAAGCGCATGTCCGTAACCCACTCCGAGCGCGGCGAAAGCATTACGGCCTTCGACGGCGCCGCCGGATGGCTTGGAAACACGGGCCGGCCGCCACGCGACATGCAAGGCGCAGAAGTCGAAGCCGCCAGGCTGGACGCCGATTTCTATTTCGCGACGCATGTGAAGGAGATCTTCAGCCAGTTTCGCATGGGGCGTCCGGACAAGATCGCCGATCAGCCGGTCTACGCCGTGATCGGCCGGCGCGAGGGTCAGCCGCCGGTACGGCTCTACTTCGGGCAGTCGTCCGGATTGCTCCTGCGCCTGGTGCGCTACGCGGACACGCCGGTGGGCCGCAACCCTACGCAAATCGACTACGCGGACTACCGCGAGGTGGATGGCGTCAAAGTGCCGTTCCGCTGGACGCTGGCGCGGCCGAACGGGCGCTTCACGATCCAGATCCAGGAAATGCGGCAGAACGTTCCAATCGACGACGAGAAATTCGCGAAGCCGCAGACCGCGGCGGACGCCGGATCGACCACATCCGGCCATTGACGGCCGCGTTCATTCGTCGCGCAACGCCGTCATCGGATCGATGCGCGTGGCCCGCAGCGCCGGCACGTAGCACGCTGCCCAGGCCGTCGCCAGCAGAACCAGGATCACCGCGCCGAGCGTCAAGGGATCCCGCGAGCTCACGCCGAACAGCATCGTGGAGAGTACGCCGCCGAGCGTAACCGTCGCACACAGTCCCAGCACGATGCCCCAGGCGACCAGAATCGTGCCCTCCGCCAGGACTTGGCGCAAGACGTCCCCGGCCTGCGCTCCTAATGCCATGCGGATTCCCATCTCGCGGGTGCGCTGGCCCACCGAATAGGAAATCACGCCGTAGATACCGACCACCGTGAGCAGCCCGGCCAGCGCGCCGAAGGTCGCGAACAGGATCGCACCCAGGCGCGGGGCCCAAAGCGAATCATGCATGACCGCGCGCATGGTCTGCGCGTCCGACACCAGAACACTGGGGTCCAAGGCGTGGATTTCGCGCCGCACAGCTCTGAGCAGTGCCTCCGGGTCGCCGGATGTCCGCACGCAAACCGTTACCGATGGCGAATAGTTCTGCCGGAGACACAGGTAGACCATGAGCCGGGGCGGCTCTCCCAGGCTCTTGTAGGTGCTGTCCTTCACCACGCCGACGATCTCGACTGGCGCGCTTTCGCCGAATAAGCGCAATCGCGCGCCAATCGGATTCTTACCGCTCCAAAAGCGCCGGGCCATGGTTTCGTTCACCAGCGATACCGCCGGAGCGCCCGGCAAGTCCCCGTCGGTGAACTCGCGGCCGCGCAGCAGGGGAATGCGCAAGGTCTGAAAATATCGCGGCTCGACAGAATCGATCAGGGCGACGATGCCCGGCCCCGCGGCGGCCTCCTGTCCCTCGATGGAAATGCTCCGCGACCGCGCGATGCCGAATGGCGCAATGCCGGCGAGCGTGGCGGCTTCGACTCCGGGCAAATTTCCCAGGCGCTCCAACAGCCGCCGGTAAAACTCGGCGCCGGCCGCCGGGCTGAAGCTGCGCGCCTTCACATCCAGCGAAAACGTGGCCAGATGCTCGGCGTCGAATCCGGGATCGATCCGTTGCGCGTTGTGCAGGCTGCGCAGGAACAGGCCCGCGCCCGTCAACGCGACCACCGACAAGGCCACCTGTCCCATGACCAGAACGCTGCGCAGGCTCAGACGGTGGCTGCCGCCGGTCCACGGGCCGCGGCGTTCCCGCAGTTCGGTTGCCAGGTCGGTCCGCGTCGCCCGGAGCGCGGGCGCCAGGCCGAAGATCGTCCCGGTGATCAGGGAAAGCAGCAGCGTAAAGCCCAACACGCGGCCATCGAGGGTGAGACCCGCATCGCCGCCCAGCAATCCGGGCGGCCGGGCGTTCCACAACAGATCGCGCGTCCCACGCGCCAACGCCAGGGCCACCGCGCCTCCGATCAACGACAACACGGTGCTCTCGGTAAGGAATTGCGCGACCAGGCGCGCGCGCCCCACTCCCAGCGCCAGGCGGAGGGCCACCTCCCTTCGCCGGCCGGCCGCCCGCACCAGCAGCAAATTGCCGACATTGGCGCAGGCGATGAGCAGAACCAGGGCGCTGGCCGCGAGAGCCAGTCCGCCCCCCAGCATATAGGTGCTGCGGAAATTTGGGTGAATCAGCGCTTCAGCCAGCGGGATCAAAACCACGGTCCGGCCTTGGTTGTCTTTCGGGTATGCCTGTTCGAGTTGGGCCGCAAGCGACCGGATATTGGCTTCGGCCTGCTGCCGGCTGACGCCCGGCTTGAGCCGGCCGACCGGGCTGAACAGAAGCGCTCTTCGCCGATCGAACCAGTCCGCCATGGGGAAGACCTGCTGGTACATCATCATGGGCACCCAGAAATCGGCGTTGACCAGCGCATTGGTGCCGTGAAAATTCTTGGGCGCCACTCCCACGATCGTGTACGGACGATTGTTCAGACTTACGGCCGCTCCGATCGCCTGGCGGGCGGCGGCGAATCTGCGCGTCCAAAAGCCGTAGCTGATCACCACCACGGCCTGCGCGCCGGGAAGCCGATCCTCCTCGGGGACAAACGCACGGCCCAGGACCGGCTTTATGCCAAGAACGTCGAAGTAGTTGCCGGATACGATCTGCGCCGGGAGTTCCTCGGGCTCGCTGCTGCCGGTAAGAATGACGGGAACGCTCGAGAATAGCAGAAGGCCCGAAAATACGGTGTTCCGATCGCGGTAGTCCTTATAGTTCGGATACGAGCAGGAGAGGAATCCGGGGTTGGTCCGGTCCAGCGTGTACATCGAGACCAGTTGCTCGGGATGGGGGACGGGCAGCGGCTGAAGCAGCACGACGCTGACCAGACTGAACACGGCGGCGTTTACGCCAATTCCCAGCGCCAGCGAGGCGACGGCCACGGCCGCGAACGAGGGGCTTTTCCACAGGACTCTGACTGCGTAGCGAATATCCTGCGCGACGGCGGACATCGATGGTCGAGCCAAAGAACAAGTATAGAGCGGCCGGCGCCGCGCGGTAGAGTACTACCTATGGCCCCTACTTCGTTGCGCCGGTTGTCTCTGATCTATTTGCGCGTAAGCAGCCTGACCTTCGGCGGCGGCGATCCCACCATGGCCGCGCTGCAAGCGGAACTGGTGACGCGGCATGGGTGGCTGTCGCGGGAAAAGTACGGCCTGGTTTATGGATTGGCGCGCATCACGCCGGGCACCAATATCCTGGCGTTTTGCGCGGGCACCGCATGGGAACTCCGAGGCTGGCCGGGCGCGATTCTGGCGGTCCTCGGAGCGACGCTGCCGTCGGCCGCTGCGGTCGTGTTGCTTACCGTTGGTTACGAAATGCTCAAGCACGACGCGCGGGCGATGGCCGCCATCGCGGGAACTCTGGCCGCCGCGGTGGGCCTGATGGCGGTAAGTGCCTGGCAACTCGTGCGGCCGGACCTGCGGCCCGCCCGCATCCTTCGCGCGCTGGTCCTTGTAGCCGGTTCCCTGTCGCTGTCCTACGCCTTCCGCATCTCGCCGGTCTGGATCCTAGGCACGGCCGCGCTGATCGGATTCTTCTGGCGAACGGCTCCGGAATGAATGTCGCGCTTCTATATCTGCTGCTGCTGAAAGCCACCAGCACGTCGTTCAGCGGCCTGACCTCGCTGCCCGTGTTGCGGCACGACCTGGTGGAACACCATCGCGTCCTCACGGACCGGCAATTGAACGCCGCCGTCGCGGCCGGCCGCACCGCGCCCGGGCCAAACGGACTGTACGTGGTGAGCGTCGGCTACTTCGTGGCGGGAGTTCCCGGCGCCTGCGCAGGCTGCATGGCGGCCATGACGCCGGCCTTCGCGATCCTCGTGCTGCTGCGCTATCTGGGTAGGCGCGCCGAGCGTCCGGGGGTGAAGAGCGCCATCCAGAGCGTGACGCTGGCAGCCGCCGGGTTGGTGATCAACGCCACGATTCCGCTGGCCCGCGATGCCATCACGGGACCGTATCCGCTGGCCCTCGCGGTAGCCAGTTTCCTGTTTCTGGCGTTCACGCGCTTCGCGACGGTGTGGATTATTGTAGGCGCTGCGCTGGCGGGACTGGCCGGATCCTTCGCGGGATTCCTCTGACCTGGATCGCGAGATTCCGGAAAGCGCCCGCGCCGAAAGGACGAACCCGCCCTCCTGGCCGGCATGAAGAACGCCCGGCAAGTGATTCGCAGTGCGTCCTGCGGCCCACCGGCCAGGCGCCTCTCGATCGGACTAACCCCAGCTCAATGCTTGGGCGTCTTGAGCTTCTCGCGCTGTTCGCGCAGCACCGCCTTGCGGCTGAGCTTGATCTTATTGCCTTCGAGCGCCAGGACTTTGACCAGAATCTGGTCGCCTTCCTTCAGCTCGTCGCGCACTTCGCGTACGCGGTTTTCGGCGATCTCGCTGATGTGCAGCAGGCCGTCGGTGCCGGGAAAGATCTCGACAAACGCGCCGAAATCCACCAGCCGCACGACTTTGCCCAAGTAGGTCTTGCCCACCTCGGCCACTGCCGTGATGTCGCCGATGATCTGCAGCGCCTTGTTGGCGGCGGCTTCGTCGGCGGAGGAAACGTGAACGGTGCCGTCGTCCTCCACATCGATCTTCACGCCGGTCTGTTCGATGATGCCGCGGATCACCTTGCCGCCTGGTCCAATGACGTCGCGTATTTTATCGGTCGGGATGTGTATGGTGTAGATGCGCGGCGCGTACTGCGACATGTTGGCGCGCGGCTGGCCGATGGCTTCCTGCATCTTGTCGAGGATGTAGAGGCGGCCGCGGCGAGCCTGCTCCAGGGCCTCGCGCATGATGGTGGCCGTGACGTTCGGCACCTTGATATCCATCTGCAAAGCGGTGATGCCGTCGCGCGTGCCGGCTACCTTGAAATCCATGTCTCCGTAATGATCTTCGGCGCCGGCGATATCGGTGAGCACCGCGTACTGGTCGCCTTCCTTCACCAGGCCCATGGCCACACCGCCCACATGCGTGGGAAGCGGGACGCCGGCATCCATCAGGGCCAGCGACGCTCCGCAAACGGTGGCCATCGAGCTCGAGCCGTTGGACTCCAGGATGTCGCTGACTACGCGCAACGTGTACGGGAACACGGTTTCGTCCGGGACGATCGGCCCGAGCGCGCGCTCGGCCAGCGCACCGTGGCCGATTTCCCGGCGGCCCGGTCCGCGCATGAAGCCAACTTCGCCCACGCTGAACGGCGGAAAGTTGTAATGCAGCATGAAGCGCTTGGAAGCCTCGCCGGGTTCCAGCAGTTCGATGCGCTGCTCGTCGTCCTTGGTGCCCAACGTCAGCGTGACCAGGGCTTGCGTTTCGCCGCGCGTGAACAGGGCCGAGCCATGCGTGCGCGGCAGCACGCTGGTCTCGATGGTGATTTGCCGGATCTCGTCGAAGGCGCGCCCATCGGGACGGCGGTGGTTCTTGAGCATCTCGTCGCGGAAGATGCGCTCTTTCAGGGCATCGTAGATCTTCTTGCCCTCGTCGCGCTTCTCTTCCGGCAAGCCTTCCACGACCTGCTTTTTCAGCTCGTGGACCCGGCTGTAGCTCTCCAGCTTGGGATACTTCTGCGTGTTTAGCGCGTCGGTCAACTGCTCGCGCACCTGGCCGGAAATCTGGTCGTAGAGGGCCTGGTCGAGGACCGGCGACTGGAAGGCACGCTTCGGCTTTCCTACTTTGACCACTAACTCGCGGATCGCGGCGGCTATTTTCTTGCAGCAGTTGTGGCCGAAGTCGATGGCGCCGACGACCTCCTCCTCGGAGGCCTGCTGGGCGCCCGCCTCCACCATTACGATGCCGTCTTCGGTGGCCGCCACGATGATATTCAGTTTGGACTCGCGGCCTTCCGAATAGGTCGGGTTGGCGATGTACTCGCCCTTGAGCATGCCCACCCGAACGCCGCCCAGAACATGGTCGAACGGCAGATCCGAGATCGCCAGGGCGGCCGCTGCGCCGACGATGGCCAGCGAGTTGGGGTCCTGCTCCGGATCGGCCGAGAGCACCATGGCGATAATCTGCGTCTCATTCAGAAACCCTTCGGGGAACAGGGGACGGACCGGCCGGTCGATCAACCGGCTGGTCAGAATTTCTTTTTCCGAGGGACGCCCCTCGCGTTTGATGAAGCCGCCCGGAATCTTTCCGGCGGCGTAGGTGTACTCACGATAATCGACCGTGAGCGGAAAGAAGCCGGCGTTCGGCTTCGGCTCCTCGGACATGCACGCGGTGACCAGCACCACGGAATCGCCGGACCGAACGACCACAGCGCCGTTCGCCTGCTTGGCCATTCTGCCCGTTTCGAGGGTGATCCGGCGGCCGCCCAGATCGATTTCAACTGTATGTGACATGTAAATTCTCCAAGCTCTGGCCGCGGCTTCGGCCACGGCCCTTGACGAAGTTGACCGGTCGCGCGACCGGCCGATTGAGACTGGAGTTGACAGGACGAGGCGGCCCCACAACGGGGACCTGGCTAACGGCGAATGCCGAGCTTTTGCAGAAGCGATTTGTAGCGGTCAGGGTCGGTGTCCCGAAGATACGTCAGCAGCCGGCGCCGCTTCGCGACCATCGTCAGAAGGCCTTTTCGCGAAGAATGGTCCTTCTGGTGGGTCCTAAAATGTTCCGTAAGCTGCGCGATGCGCTCACTCAACAGGGCGATTTGCACTTCCGGCGATCCAGTATCAGCCTTACCACGCTGATTTCGGGTGATTACCTGCCGCTTTGCCTCAGTCGCCAGTGCCATGCTCGAGTGGTTGCTCCTTGTCTTCTCTTTATCTCGTTTTGGTTACGGAGTCTAGCATACCACATGCGGGACCGGTGGCGCTGCTTTCATGAGCAGCCGTAGGGCAGCGCCGGACGGCCTGGCGGATATCCCCTTCCTTGATGGCCCCGCGGTCTGCCGTTCGGACGCAGCACGCGCCGGCATTATAGTGGAGGCATGCCTCCCGGCGGGCGCCGGCCGCACTGCTCTCTCCGCGCCAGACCTGACGCAGAGATTTTTCGGCTTCAACTCCAAGCCGGCGGGCCGCCCCACGCGGCCCCCATGGCTGCGGCGTGCAAAGCGCCCCATGATACCATCTGAAGCGAGGCACATAACCACTATGCGATTCTCCCGCTTTCACTCCGCGCTTCCCGCGCTCTTGTTGTTGGTTCCCGTCGCGCTTCTGGCCGAGGACCCCAAGCCGGAAGCGATTCTGGATAAGGCCATCGAGGCCACCGGCGGCCGCGCCGCCTACGAAAAAATCAAGACCGAGGTGGTCACCGGGTCCCTGGAGCTCACCGCCATGGGCCTGAAAGGGACGCTCACGATGTACCGCTCCGCGCCGGACAAGAGTTACACGGTCATCGACTTCTCGGGCATGGGCAAAGCTGAAGAAGGATTCAACGGAGACGTGGCCTGGGCCGTGAACGGCATGGAAGGCGCCCGGATCAAGAAGGGCGACGAGCGCGCCATCGCCATGCGGAATGCCTCCCTGCATGCCGAGCTGCACTGGCAGGACTTCTTCCAGAAGGTCGAGTTGGCCGGAACCGAGGACGTAGCCGGCAAGCCGTGCTACAAACTCATTCTCACTCCCAAAGAGGGCAGTCCGGAGACCCGCTACTACGACAAAGCCTCGAATCTGCTGGTAAAGACGATTCTGCCGACGACCACGGCGGACGGGGCCATCACCATCGAAATCGGATTGAGCGACTATCGCGACGAAGGCGGCACGCTGATGCCGCACACCATCACGCAAAAAGTTCCCAATACCGACATCATCGTAAAGATCGAGACCGTCAAGCGCAATGACGATATCCCGGCCAGCCGTTACGATCTGCCGGAGGAGATCAAGGCTCTGGCCGCCAAGAAATAGCGGCGATCGAATCGCGGCCTGCCCGGACGATTCTTTGCGCGGGCTTCGGCGCGCCGCGGGACTTCCGGCCCGGCTGGCTGGTTGGAAGCCCGGCGCGGTACGCTCCCGAAAAACCCGGCAGGACTGAAGTCCGTCCCGGCAAGCGGAAAGCTTGCGCCACCTCGGAGCGGCAATCGCAAATATCCAAACTCCGGGCAAGACTGAAGTCCCGCAGCAAGCTTGCGGCATGGCGGTCAACCCGCCGCAAGCCGTACTCCGCCGCGCCCGCACACATCCTCGTAATACTGCTCGTACAGCGGGATGATCTTCTCCGTGCAGAAGCGCTCCAGAGCCGTCCATCGGGCGGCTCCCGATAATCTGGCATGCAACTCCCCGTCGGTCAACAGGGCCACCACGCGCGCGGCGTGCGCCGGGATGTCGCCCACCGCCTCCAGGCAGCCGTCCACACCGTCGGTGATCAGCTCGGGCACGCCGCCTACGCGCGTGGCGACGGGCGGCACTCCGCAGGCCATGGCCTCCAGCGCAGCCAACCCGAACGACTCCAACTCGCTCGGCATCAGCAGCGCGTGCGCCAACGGAATGATCCTCTCGACATGATTCTGTTTTCCAAGGAAGGAGACCTGGCGCTCGACGCCCAGCTCGCGCGCCAGATGTTCCGCCGGACTGCGGTCCGGCCCGTCGCCGACCATCAGCAGGTGCGCCGGCGTCTGCCGCAGGACCTCCGCCAGAATGCGAACGCAATCCAGCACGCGCTTCACCGGCCGGAAATTCGACAGATGGATTAGCAGCTTTTCGCCCCCCGGCGCATAGGCTTTCGCCTGCGCCTTTTGGCGGTCCGGCTGATAGACGTCGCAATTGACGAAATTCGGGATCACCCGGATCTCCTTGCGCACGCCAAACACTTCCACGGTCTGCCGCTTCAGGTACTCGCTGATGGAGGTAATGCCGTCGGATTGCTCGATGGAAAACTTGGTGATCGGAAAATATGAGCGGTCCGTACCCACCAGCGTGATATCCGTCCCATGCAGGGTGGTGATGAAGGGCAGCCGCCGCACCGGCGCCAGCATGTCTTTGGCGAGCATCGCCGAGATGGAATGCGGGATGGCGTAATGCACGTGGAGCAGGTCCAGGTGGTACGACTCGGCCACCTCGGCCATCCGCGAGGCCAGCGCCAGGCAGTACGGCGGATATTGAAATAGCGGGTAGTTGGAGACCTCCACCTCGTGATAATGAATGCGCGGAATACCGGGGTCCAGGCGAATGGGATTGGCGTAGGTAATGAAATGGACCTGGTGGCCGCGATTGGCCAGTTCCAGGCCCAGCTCGGTGGCCACGATGCCGCTCCCTCCGTAGGTCGGATAGCAGGTGATGCCGACGTTCACATCGTCAGGCTAGCACGCCGGCCGGAAACCCGGATTGGCGGCTCGCGGTTCAGGCTATTTTCTGTTGGCGTTTCCAGCCGGAAAGACCCGCGAGGAACGCAAAGCGTTTCCCTGCCGGCGGCTTCTCCGCCAAGCCCGCCAGGCGGGCGGCGAGCCGTGCCGCGTACGGCCGCATGCCGCTCTTGCCATCGAGCAGTCCGGTGGAGCATTCCGGCAATATGATGGACGTGGGAATCCCCAGTACTTTGGACACTTCGCGCGCCGCTACGCAGTCCGGTTTGGGGACCTTATTCACGATCAGGGTGACCCGCGTGGATTCAAATCCAAGCTCCGCCAGGCGCCGCACCACGCGGTGGGTTTCGCTCACGCTGGGCAGGTCGAAAGTGGTCACCAGCAGCAGATTCGTCAACTCCGACAGCAGACTTGCGGAAAACGGGCCGAGCCGCCCCAGGTCCAGCACCATCCAGGGATAAAGCGTTCGCAGAAAACTCAACGCATAACGGATGCGGTCGGGATGGATCTGTTCGTCCGAACAGATGGGCGCCGTCAGGGGAAGCACCTCCAGATCCTCCGGTCCGTTGCCGACCACCCTTTCCCAGAAGCTCTCGTCCAGCCGCAGCAGATCGTCGGCGGCGTCGAGAATGGTGTACGCGGATTTCACCTTGGTCAGGAAGCCTACGGAACCGCCGCTCGTGTGCATGTCGGCCAGCAGCACGCGCTGGCCGGTCTGGCGTTTCAGCTCGAGCGCAGCGTGGCAGGCGACCGTAGTGGTCCCTACGCCGCCTTTGGCGCCGATGCACCCGACCGTGCGCACCGGCGGGGCCTGCAATTCGCTTCGGGCGCCGTCGGCCTGACTCTTCTGCCGCACGATCGCGTAACGCAGACTGCGGGACAGCAGGTTGGGCTCCAGTTTTCTTTTGACGAGATAGTCC
>Ga0335078_10005052_pt1 | contig 19521 bp, 16 predicted proteins | sample Lox_Sample_32_FD_206711 | JGI IMG/M metagenome (GOLD analysis project Ga0335078, IMG submission 206711) | Soil microbial communities from Loxahatchee National Wildlife Refuge, Florida, United States - Lox_Sample_3.2 | ecosystem: Environmental > Terrestrial > Soil > Wetlands | place: USA... | reverse complement strand
AGGAACAAACTTGTCGCGACTGGCCGGTGAGTTGAACGGCGGCTGGCAGGTGGTGTCCGAGCACCATTTGGAGAAGGAGTATCCCTTCAAGGACTTTCGCGAGGCCCTTGCTTTCACCAACAAGGTCGGCGAGCTGGCGGAGACGCAGGGCCATCACCCGGACATCTATTTGGCTTGGGGCAAGGTCAAGCTCACGGTCTGGACCCACAAGATCAACGGCCTGACCGAGAGCGACTTTGTGCTGGCCGCCAAAGCGGACAAGCTACTGGCGCAATGAGATCAGCGGGTTCCGAGCGAAGGCGTATTCCTCTACAATCTTCCCCTTCATCAAGTGCTCTTGAATGATCCGCTCCAGCACTTCCGGCATGCACGAGTGATACCACACCGCCTCGGGATACACGACGGCGATTGGCCCCTGCGTGCAGACGCGCAAACAATTGACCTTGCTCCGATAGACCAGCGGTTCCGGTCCGACCAGCCCCAATTCTTTGAGCCGCCGTTTCAGATACTCCCATGACTCCAGGCCGCTCTGCTTTGGCGCGCACTTCGGCTCGGTCTGATCGGCGCACAAGAAGATGTGCCGCCGGTAGTGTTCCAAGCCCAGAGATTTCGCCGCCGCCTGCAGTTCACTCGACATAATTGAAGAGCCTGAGCGCCAAGGTAAGCCCCCACGCGAGCCCGGGCAAGCCGCGGTTCAGACCGCGCCTCTTATCTGTGTCCCTCCAAGTCCATCTGTGGTTGAATCCCTCATGCTTCAGAGAATCATCTCCGGCGGCCAAACCGGCGCAGACCGTGCGGCGTTGGATTTCGCCATCGCGCGCGGCGTCCCGCACGGAGGTTGGTGCCCGCGAGGGCGCCTCGCCGAGGATGGAACCATCCCCGCCCGTTACCACTTGAGCGAAACCCCGGACTCGGACTACTCCCAGCGCACCGAATGGAATGTGCGCGACTCGGACGGCACGGTGATCTTCTCCATCGCACCCGACCTGGCCGGCGGCTCGCGACAAACTGCCGACCTGGCCCAGCGATGCCAAAAGCCCTGCCTTCACTTGTCTCGCGAGTGCGACGGCAAGTCCTCAGCCAGCAAGCTCCGCCAGTTCCTCGCCACGCATGACATCAAAACGCTGAACGTCGCCGGCCCTCGCCAATCGCAGGCGCCGGATGTGGCTGCGTTCACCACCGAGGTTCTGGAGCAGGGCATTTAACCCGGACCCGCCAATGAACGGCCCCTCGGCACAGCCATTTTATCATTTTGCTCTTTGAACTTCGCCCCCGCTTGCCTATAACCAGCGCGTGTCCGGGCCGCCCTCGCAACCAATTAACGCCAGCACGCGCATTTGCGCCGTGTACGGCTACCCCGTCAGGCATTCAGCGTCGCCCGCGATGCACAATGCCGCCCTCGCCACGCTGGGCCTGAATTGGCGCTACCTGGCGTTTGCAGTGGACCCCCGGAACCTCCGCGCGGCCATCCAGGGCGCCAAGGCCATGAACTTCGTCGGGGTCAACCTCACCGTCCCGCACAAGCTCTTGGCGGTGGATATGGTTGACGTTCTCGACGAATCGGCCAAACGCTCCGGCGCGGTCAACACCATCCGCTTCGAGGGCCGCGATGACCACGGCGTCTGGCGGCCGCTGCGCGACTTTGCGGAACCCCCGCCGCAGACTCGCGCGCACGGCTTCAACACCGACGCCGACGCCATCCCGCGCGCTCTACGCGAGGATCTGGGATTGGAGCCGCACGGCGCCAAGGTCCTGCTGCTCGGGGCCGGCGGAGCCGGGCGGACCGCCGCGCTGAAACTTGCTTCGGAAGGCGTTGCCGAGCTGTGGCTGGTCAATCGCACCCGCAGCAAGGCCGAAGCCGTCTCAAACGAAATCCGCGAGCGCCACCCCGGCGTGCAAGTAAGGACCGGCTACCCGGCCGGACCAATTGATCTGCTCTTGAACGCCACCTCCCTCGGCCTGAAGCCCAGCGACCCCTCGCCTCTCGACGCACAGCAGTTCGCCCTCCGGCACGCCGGCGCGGTGTACGACATGATTTACCGCCCCGCTGAAACCGCCCTCCTCAAGCAGGCCAAAGCCGCAGGCTGCCGCGCCGCCAACGGCCTCGGCATGTTGCTCTACCAAGGCGCCAAGGCCCTCGAATTGTGGACCGGCCAGCCCGCCCCGGTGGACATCATGCGCCGGGCGCTGGAAAAGAACGTCTATGGTTGAATAAGCCCGCATGCTCTCCGCGACCTTCGACTCACGAAACTGGGCCGCCGTGCCATTCCCCTTCTGGTCCGTGGTGTTCTTTGTGCTCGGGTCCATGATTGGGAGCTTCCTCAACGTCTGCATCCATCGGCTGCCGCTCGAGCAGAGCATCGTCTCGCCCCCTTCCCACTGTCCGCACTGCAAATACTCCATCCCCTGGTATCTGAACATCCCGCTGGTCACCTGGCTCTATCTACGCGGCAAATGCCGCAACTGCGGCGCGCCCATTTCCATCCGCTACTTCCTTGTCGAGTTGCTCACCGCCGTGACCTTCCTCGGCTGCTGGCTGGCATTTGGTCGCCAGTCTGCCTGGCTCGCGCTCGTCTATGCCTTCTTCCTCTCCGGCTTGATTGCCGCCACCTTTATTGACTTCGAGCACTTCATCATCCCCGATGGAATTACCGTCGGCGGCATCGTGGCCGGATTCGCCTTCTCCTTCCTCCTGCCGAGCCTCCACGACGAGACCAACGTCGCCGCCTCCCTCCGGCAAAGCGCGTTCGGCATCGTGGCGGGCGCCGGCATCATCTATTCCATCCTCCGCCTCGGCAAACTGCTCTTCGGCCGCCAAAAAGTGGCCCTGCCCCCCGAGACCCGGATCATCTTCACCGAAACCGCCGTGCACCTCCCGGACAAGGAAATCCCTTACGAAGACCTCTTCTATCGCCCCTCGGACGTCATCACCCTCCACGCGCGCACAGTCGAACTGGCGGACCGCTGCTATAAGGACGTCCTTGTGCGGCTCACTCCTTCCAGTCTGCGAATTGGCGAAGAGGAATTAAACCCCGAGACGGAACCGCACCTGGAAGCCGTGACCACGGAGGTTGTCTTGCCCCGGGAAGCGATGGGCCTGGGTGACGTGAAGTTCATGGCCGCCATCGGTGCCTTCCTCGGCTGGAAGGCGGTCGTCTTCTCGTTGATGTTCAGTTCGATGATCGGCTCCCTCGTCGGCGTTACCTTGATCGTGCTCCGCAAGCGCGAGTGGTCTTCCCGCCTGCCTTACGGCCCTTACATCGCCCTCGCCGCCGCATTCTGGGTGTTTGGCGGCAAGCGCCTCGTCCTGTGGTGGTTCGGAATGTAAACTCCCCGGGCAACCTGCCAATTCCCCAGTTGCTCCCTCCTTCCGCCCGGCTGTCCCCCCTCCCACACCCGCTGACCAAGTAGCGCAGGCGTCCTCGCCTGCGGGTTCCTCGGGCGTCCCGCCCGAGGGTCCCTCGACACTTGCCAACGGCACGCCCCCAAAAGCCCGCAAGCGACGACTCCTGCCCTGCTTAGTCAGCCGCCGTGCCCAGTCTCTGCCCCTCGTCAGGCCGCCGCTACCAACCCGGTCCCCACCCCCGCAGCTACCCGGTCGCCTGCTCCACCATCCCGCCCCAACCCCCCAGCATCACCATGCCAACACCGTAGCGCCCCCCCACCCTCCCAATAGTTCCAAGGATGTTGCAAGCATGTTCCTAGGATGTTCATTGCTTGTTCCTAGCATCTTGGTTCCTCACTGTGTGCCCTCTTGCTCCCCTCACAGCACCCCCGGCACGCCGCACCCGCGCCCTGCGGCTCTCTCTCCTGCCGCCCGGCCTCGCGCCAGCCCAGCGTCACTGCTCCCAATATGGAGACGCGTGCGGCGGCCTCAAGGTTACCAAAATCCCCGCCCAGCGCGCGCACGCACAGTTGCTTGGGATGCTGGGTGTCGGTGTAATAGAGTCATGTTTCACGTTTCACGTATCACGTATCACGTATCACGTATCCCCAGATGTCTCCCCAGCCCCGCCAAACCGATAGCGCGTTCCGCTCTTCCTTCCGCCAGGCTATCGCCATCCCCTGGCGCCTCCCGGCATAAAGTTTCCAGCCGCGCAATGAATCTGCCCATGCGCGGACGGGCGTTATAGCGGAAAAGCGTTTCGACCAGCTCTGCATGGATGCGCCCGCACTGCGCCGCGTATTGGATCGCCAGCCAGCGATAATATGTCTCCATGCTCTTCATGTTCTGACGGAAGACAATCCGGACCAGCTCCTTCAGCAACGCCTCCGCGCGGTCGTCGAACAGTCGGCGGTGATCCGCCGGCGGGCCGCCCAACACGGGCAAATAGCGCTGCACGAAAACATACGCTCCGGGCAACGAACGCAGGAACCGAAACCGTGCCACGTCCTCCGCCAGCGTGGTGTTGAAGCCATACATGCAAACGAACGCCACGTTGTCCTTTGGGCGCGCCTGCAGCAAGGCATAGCGCTCCCGCATCAGATCGAGACGGCGGGTGTCGTTCAGGCTGAAATACAGGTTGCGCCGCGTAAACGCGGAATTGGCGCAGGGCAGTCGCCGCAGCAACGCCGCCGCTTCGGGCGTCAACAGCCGCAGGTCAAGGGTCTGGTTGAAGTTCACCGCCACGCCGCGCCTCACCAGCTCCTCGATTAGCCGAAGCGCCTCGGGATGTGCCAGCAGGTTGTCGTCGAGCAGGATCAGCTTCCGGCGACCTTGAAGCAGCCCGTCCAGGTCGCTCACCTGGCGGGGTGGGCCTTCCTTTGCGGGCACCACGCAGAATGGACAATGAAACCGACAACCGCGCGTCAGAAATCCCAGCGCCCGGTCGCCCAGCTCCGGGTAGAGGGAATAGTCGGGCGCCAGCGCCTCGATTTCCGGCTCCAGGCGCAGACGTAGGTCTACCCCCGAACCTCCGAGTTGCACCGCCGGCCCATAATGTCGCCGCAACACCTCGACGTGCCGCGCCGAAACGGGCGTATTGAAGACGCAACTCGCCAGCACCGTCTCGGCTGCTGGCAACGACTTTGCTCCGCGGCGCAATTCCACGATGCGGCCCTGCGCCTTGAAGTGACGACTGAGCTTCATTAAGGCCAGGTTGGGAAGGCGGCTATCCAGGTCCACCAGCAGCACGGCCCTGCGCGGCAATTGTCGGGGCCTGGCTGGCGCGGGACGAGGCTGCGGTTTAGGGATGGGCAACCGCTGTTGCAACAGCCGTCGCGGGAAACAGCGTCGGGCGGCTTCGTCCAGGGCCAGGATGTATTGGAGGTTGGGAAACCAACCGTCCAGCAACCGGACGAAGGCCGCCTGTTGACCGACCGGGCACCAGGCATCCACCCGCTCAAACAGCACCACCCCAGGCTGCCGCAGCGGATCGGTTTCCATGAGAAGGGCGGCGGCATCGAACGCATGCCGCGCGATGTCGAGCGCCACCATCGCTGGAACCTGACGCGCCCGCGGCGTGGAATCCCAGTTGGATTCGAGGTCGCCCCGCTCCAGGCTCCGCGCCACCTCGAAGCCGACCCAGTCGCTCAAGCCGTCCTTCAGCCGGTCCAGCACCCTCCGGGCGCGCCCGGCCCGATACTGGCTCTTGTGGTGCAGCCGTCTCAGAAAAGCGACTGGGTCCGTGACGCTGGACTCCGAGTCGAACAGACCCGCGCATCGCCTGAACCGCTGATCGGGATGAAGGCCAAAGCCGTCCACGCCTGCCCGGATGGAGCGCCCATACCCCAGCAGCAGTCGCCCCGTCTGGGACCGGCCAGACTCCAGCCCTCCTTGCCGGGCATCCGGCACCCGGCAGCGCAGCGTCTCACGCGCCAGCGCTTCCAAGTTCCCTCCGGCCGAGAGGCGCCAGCCCTGATGATGCCGCGATGGGCTGTGAGGCAAACGCTCCTGCGGCGCGTGCCGGATCAAGACGAATTCAACCCGCACCGCCCGATGCGTATCCGCAGCCAGCAAGGGCAGCACCCGTCCCGCCAGCCGCGACATCTGCCACCGGCCCAGGCCCGCAAGCGCCAAACAACGTAATCTCGCCGTCGCAGCCGCTCCTGTGCTCAGCAGCGTCCAGCGGCGAATCTGTTGTGGGCCATCCGAGAACACCTGTTCGACCGGCGCCAGATGGCGCACATTCTCCGGCAGTAATCGCTCAAGGTACACAGTAAACCGCATAACCCTATCAGCCCGGGCCTCAACTGGAAACGAGCGAAACGACCCTGCCGATCCAGCGGATTGCGGCCCGGGTGCAAGATCGGCACAGCCAAAGAGGCCGAGTCCGTGCTTCCTCACCTGGCTCCAAGCCAGGACCAACGCGAAACCGCAAGCGCCCTCGAACCCTGCGCCCAGCTCGAATTCCAATCTACGGTTGACCCGCTCCGCTCACTTGAAGGACTTTGACAATGGCCGTCCCGCGCGCTAACCTGCCGCCATGAAAGTCGCTTTGGCTCCAACCCTCGAAAAGTTCGTGTCCAAGAAGATCAAGACCGGGACATACCTGGACGCGAGCGATGTGATTCGTGAGAGCCTGCGCCGCTGGAAAGAACAGGAAGAACCGGGGCGAGCGGCACCGGATTGGCTCGAGCAGGAGATTCAGGAGGGGCTTGATAGCCCCGATTTGCCAGGCGGCCGGGGCTTTTGGCGCGATCTTCGCAAGGAACTTCATGGCGAACACAAGAACGGCTCGCGCCGCCGATAAATTACCTCGTCAAGGCGCGTGCCCGGCTCGACCTCAAAAGCCACTGGCGCTATATCGCGCGGGACAACCTCCCAGCGGCTGACCGGCTGCTGGACGCGGCGGAGGAGACCTTCCAACTCATTGCCGAGAGCCCGGACATCAGCTCCCAACGCAGCTTCCGCAAGGTTGTCGTGATCCGCTCCCGGCCAGTTTCGGGCTTCAGGAATTATCTTGTCTTCTACCAAACGCGATGGAAAGCAGTTGTGATCGTGCGTGTCCTTCATGGTATGCGCGATTTGCCAAGGCTCTTTTTCAAGCCGAGAGCATGATGCCCTTTCCAGCCGCTGCCCAGTCCGCTGCGAGCCTGCCCGGTTGCGTCTCCCAAGGCGCCACGCGTGAGGAAGCGATCCGGAACATTCGGGAGGCGATTGAAGGTTACATTGTTGTCTTGCGGGAAGACGGCCTGCCCGTGCCAGAGGACAAACTGGAAGCGCTGTTGTTGGCAGTATCAGCAAATTGCCACGGGTCTCCGGACAGCAAGCGGTGGCTGCGCTGGAGAGATTGGGCTTCCGAGCGCACCGCCGGCACGGCAGCCATATCATTCTATGAGGCGGGACAATCCATTTGCGCAGACTGTTGTCCCAGCGCATCGAGAACTGGACCGGGGCACCTTGCGGGCCATTCTTCGGCAGACACACATCGGGGTGGAGGACTTCATTCGATTACTTTGAGCAGGCGGCCCAGCGCCTGTGCCTTCCCGACCGTCCTCTCGCCGCCGCCCTTGCTCCCAACTCACCGCCCTGCCAGCTTTGTTTGACGCTTTCCGGGACCCTTTCACTCACTGCTGCTCGTGAAGACGGTTCAGTTCAATCCTCCACCCTGTATTCTGAACGCTACTGTGACAGCATGAGCATGAGTCCCAGGAAGGCTGGCGGTGTTTCGCGCAGAGAGTTCGTTCAACGTGGCGCTCTCGGCGCGCTAGCACTGACCGCGGCTCCTGTTTTAGGATGCCGGAGTGTCGGCAACAGCGCGCAGGGACGCCGCACCGGACCCGCCAGCCGGACGATCCCGCTGGATCAAGACTGGCTCTTCGGCGGCAAGCTCGACCCCGCTGCCCTCGCTCCCACCTTCAACGACAACGCGTTCTCACGCGTCTCGCTGCCTCACTCTGTGGCCAGGCTTTCCTGGCAGAATTGGGAGCCTGCGGCGTGGCAGGATCTCTGGATCTACCGCCGCCATTTCACCCTTCCCAACGAGTGCCAGGGGTTGCGCACGTTTCTGCACTTCGACGGGGTCATGGTCGGGGCCACACCAACCATCAACGGCCATACGCTGCCGCCTCATCTGGGTGGCTATCTTCCCTTCCGCTACGAGCTTACCGGCTGCCTCGCCGCAGGGGATAACGTCCTCACAGTGGCGGTGGACTCGCGTTGGTGCAACGTGCCGCCGGAAGGCTCGCCGCAAGGCGCGAAACGCATTGACTACTTGGAACCGGGAGGCATCTACCGCTCCGTCCGGCTGGAGTCCGTGCCCCAGGTCTTTATTAGCGACGTGTTTGCCAAGCCGGTCAAGGTCCTTAATGCTGACCGGCGTATTGAGGTCCTCTGCACCATTGATGCCGCTGCCCCGCCTGCCCAACCTGTGCAAATCGAGGCTGAGCTGCGGCGCGGCCCTCGCGTTTTCTCCCGTGCACAAACCACGTTGCCCATAGATGCCGCCGGCCTGAAACAAGTGGCTTTGACCCTGTCAAAGCTCGGCAACATCGCACTCTGGGACACGCGCGCGCCCCAACTCTACGACGTCGTGGTCAAGCTCTCCATCGGAGGCAAGCCCTTCCACAACCACCGCGTGCGCATCGGGCTCCGCGACGCCCGGTTTGCGCTCGACGGCTTCTTCCTGAATGGCCGCCGCCTCCAGCTCTTCGGTCTGAACCGCCATGAACTCTATCCCTATGTCGGCGGCGCCATGCCCCGCCGCGTCCTGCGCCGCGACGCCCACCTCCTGCGCCATGAATTCAACTGCAACATCGTGCGCTGTTCCCACTACCCGCAGTCCGAGGCGTTCCTGGAGGCATGCGACGAACTGGGCCTGATGGTGTGGGAGGAGGTTCCCGGCTGGGGCTATCTCGGCGATGACGCCTGGAAGGAACTCCTCGTGCGCGACGTGAACGACATGATCCGGCGCGACCGCAACCACCCCGCCATCGTCATCTGGGGCACGCGCGCCAACGAATCGGCCAACGACGTCGAACTCTACCGGCGGACCAAGGCCCTCGCGAAATCCCTTGATGATTCCCGCCCTAGCTCCGGCTCAATGACGGTGGGTTCCGGGAAGGACTGGCAACGCGGTTGGAATGAGGACGTCTATGCCTTCGACGATTACCATGCCGCGCCCGACGGCAGCGTCGGCATCGCTCCACCCGTGCCGGGCGTTCCCTATATGCTGTCCGAGGCGGTGGGCCAGTTCAACTACGCCAAAGGCAAAGGTTTTGACAGCAAGTATCGCCGCGCCGGCGACGCCGCCACCCAGCAACAGCAAGCCCTGCGCCACGCCCAGGCCCACAGCAAAGCCGCCGCCAATCCCCGCATCTGCGGAGTCATCGCCTGGTGCGGATTCGACTACGCCAGTCTAATGAACTCATACCATAACGTGAAATGCCCCGGCGTCGCCGACGTCTTCCGCATTCCAAAATTGGGCGCGTCGTTCTATCAAGCGCAAGTCAGCCCGAAAGCGCGTCCGGTTATCCAACCCAGCTTCTATTGGGATTTCGGGCCGCAAACGCCTCGTGGTCCGGGCAAACAAGCCGCCATCTTCTCCAACTGCGAGCGTCTGGACTTGTTCCTCAATGGCCGGCCTTATGCTACGCTCCACCCGGATTCAGCGAACTTCCCTCACCTCCAATACCCGCCCTTCTTTGCCGACCTCGAGCTGGATGCTGCCGATCAACCCGAGCTGCGGATAGACGGCTACACCGGCCCTCGGCTCGTGCTCTCACGCTCGTTCTCCTCCGACACGACCCAGGACCGTTTCTTCTTGCAGCCCGACGACGCAGAGTTGATCGCTGACGGCTCTGACGCGACGCGTTTGGCGTTCAAAGTCGTGGATAAATTCGGCGCCGAACGGGCGTTCGGCAGCGGAGAGGTCGCCTTTGAACTCACCGGCCCGGGAGTGCTGGTCGGTGATAACCCGTTCTCGCTCGTGGACACCGGGGGAGTCGGAGCGGTCTGGATCAGGACCCTGCCACGCCGTTCCGGGCGCATCACCGTCAAGGCAGTCCACTCCTTCTTGGGTGCCCAGTCTGCCGAAATCAAAGTGCGGGTTTCGGCGCCGCCTTCTGCGTAGAAAGGACGGGATCAAGCGGCCTGAAGCCGGCGGCGGCCAAGCACGCACAATCCGGTTGCGCCGCAAACAAGCAGCACCAGCGAGGATGGCTCCGGCACCACCGCAGCCTCTACCGTAAACGTATTACCAGCGTCCGAGAAGAGCCCGGCCGAGTAAGCGACCGAAACCCCCGAGTTAGGGGCCGCTGCCAACTCCGCCGGTGAGAACGCGGCCTCATAGCTGAATCCCGACAGCGTGCTGCCCGCCGTGATGTCGTCCGCCGACGTGCTCGCGACGAACTGCACCGAATTGTTAAAGACAGTGGCCGTCCATCCTGCCGGCGCCGATGCGCCCGTTGGCACCCCAGGCAAATAAAACAACCCGGGAACCCAAGCATACCAAACACTCCCGATCGGCGAAGTCGCGTTCGCAGCATCGCTGAAGGTCAGATCATACGTGAATGGACCGCTCCCAGAGCCGCTGACCGTTCCGCTGGCAATCTGGCCCTGCGCTTGGACTGAGGCGGCGGTTCCAACCGCCAACATCAGGCCCAGAAAGATCCTCCCAGCGGTGAAGGGCATGCCCGTCCATCGGCTCAAGCTGTAATCCAATGCTTTATTCATGGCTTTCCTCTAATGCTTCTACGTTTGATTTTGGCAATAATAGTCCACGGTCCTTAATAAGATGCGGCAGTAGGCAAAAGGTTCCCCACAAATTGCTTTTCTGTAACCTAAGCTCCCGGTTCAGATTCCCCAATCACTTTCACCCTGTCGCCGTTGCGCCTTAGCGCCTTTGCGAGAGCCTCTTATCCTTCACCGTTGGAGTCTTTCGTTCGCGTGCTGGAGTTCATCGAGCACCCAGTTCCGCGCATTGTTGCCGCTAACGTCAAACGAGTCGCCCTGACTCGTCGGGTCAAAGTTCCAAAGCGCCGCCAGGGGCACGTCTGCGGTCTCTATCGCGTTGATCATCTCAAGGATGTGCTTCCTGGCTGCCTGAGGCCCTCCGTCTTCCTGCGAATCGGGCGCCCCGAATTCGCCTACAAAAACAGCCTTGCCGCCGCGCCGTGCTGCCTCCATGCAGTATCGCATCGTTTGCGCATAAGCCACATCCTTCACCTTGAACCGTTCCTTATCGAAAGGATAGAGATGGACGGAAATCAGGTCGCAGGGCGAAGGCGTAACCTCTAGCAGGTTCCGTTCGAATTCATCCGGCGAATCCTGTGTCCATGTCTTCTCGCGCCGAAGGTGCTCCGCCGCGGGTCGCGGCAGGCTATGACCGGTAGTAATGGGTCGTCCTGGGTCGAGCGCGCGGACCGCCCTGGCGAACTCCGCACACGCCGTTACGACCATCTCATGTGTCAGATCATCTTCCGCGCTGCGCGAAGCAGCCGTTCCCAGATCGAGTTGCACCGGCGGTCTATGCTCGGCGGCGTTCGGCAAATCAGCCCCAAGATTGTACTCGTTTCCCAACTCCCAGGCCCAGATCGCCCGCTCATGCAGATAACGGCCGACCACTTCATTCACATACTGCCGCATGAACGCGATCGTCTTGCTCTTCGGGTTACCCCACTGGCTTCTGGGCTCCCCGACAATGTCTGGAATGCACCCGTCGTACCAGAACAAGCTCGGGATCAAGCCTATATTGCGCTCTCGAGCTTCCCCCACTAACCGGTCCAGCCGGCGGAAATACTCCTCCTTGTTGCTCCGGTAGAGGTTCCATTCTTTGGGCCAGAACCCGCAGCAGGCAAAGCGGATGAACGGGATCTTATGCTTCGCCAGCACCTCCAGCCCCGCCAACGATGAGTTGTCCTCGCCACTCTCAATCAGCCGGTTAAATGCGCTGTAGTAATTGACCCCGATGCCGCGCCACGCCCTGCCGTCCCTGAGGATGGTCCCGTTTGGAGCGACAACAATTGGGGCAACCGGCGGATGTAGAGGCTCCACCGAAACCTCCCGCCCGGGCTGGCCTTCTTTTCCCATCGCCTCTGGCGCAAATCCCATGTTCTCGCCGCGACGGCTCCTGTGATCGGGGCTGTGGTCGAGCCAGTCAATCAACGCATCAATCGCGCCGATTACCACGCATCCGAGCAGGACCAACAAGATCCGCCGTCCTCGTTCCATGGCGTCAGCCTGTCACAAGGCCATCCCTGATGCAATGACGAGACCCTTGAGACGCGCGCGTTACTTGCCGGGCGTCGCGGGTGAGTTGCTCCGGAGCGCGGGCGGCACCGGCGAAAATGCCTTCAGCGTCAGACCATCCACGTTCGCACTGCCGGCATAGACGTCGAAGGAGAAGTACTGCGCGACCTTGTCGAAAGCGGGCAATAGCGACAGGTCCATCCAGTCATCGAGATTCTTCTCCGGCCCGCTGATGCCCGGCAGGCCGGGAAAGATACTGGGACCGGCCCCCCTGGCGGACGCGCCCGGGTCATTCTTCACCGTCTCGAACGCCGCGCGCATCGTGTCCACCTCGCTCTCGTAGCCGAACAAGCCCGTGCCCATGCCGCCGACTTTCTGTGCCGCCTCCAGCAGGCCGGGCTTTTCCCGCAACGCCTTCGCTTGGCTCTCACTGCTGCGCAAGTATTCCTCAAGCAACGCCGTGTCGGTGGACATCGCCACATAACTGCCGCTCGCCGCGCAACTCAGCACCCGCTGTGCCGTCGGCGCCGAAGGGCCGGCCAGCGGAAACGGCAGCGGCGGCACCGGCACCGAGAATATCTTCCGGCCCAGGAACTCCCGCTCCGCCGGCGCGTCACCTTGCGGGAAAATCACGAACAGCCGCTTCAGTGCCACGGCCAATTGCTCCGGGTTCGGCGAGCCGAGCAGGATGAGGGACGGCGGCGACTCCAGCTCCGCCGGCGTGTTGCCGTGCGGCGCCTTTTCATATCGGATGAAATCGTCGCCCAGGCTCGCCAACAGCAACTTCTTGAGATCGAAACCGGGGTCGGTCAGCCTGGCTCGCGCGTTGGCGGTGTCGAGAATCAGGTTCACCACGCCCAGCGACTGCGGGGAAACCTCATTGAGCATCTTCTCCAGCGTCGCCCACGTCTTCGCGCCGTCCAGCCGCCAGCGGAAGAACCGCGCTGCATCGGCTGGGACGAACGGCGGGGGCCCAGCCTCTTTCGGCGGAGCGGTGAGGATTTGGAAAAGCCCCTGGCGCGTGGCCTCCGGCGCGCTCAGGCAAACCTGTAACAGCGAGCCTTCATTCGAATCCTGCAGGCTGAACGCCAATGACTTGCACCCCGCCAATCCGATCGCGCTGACGATCTTGTCGGGCCTGAGCGGCTCCAGGGGGTCGCTCGGCTCGGTCGGTTGGCTTTCAGACGACTTGCGGATTAGGGCATCCGCGAACGCCTTCACATTCACCCAGCCATACAGGGGCGCGTCCCGAAACAAAGTCTGGTGGCTCGCCTGATAGCTCGCCAGGTCGCCCACCGTCGGCATCGCCCCCCCGGTTAGCCTCACCACCACCTTCTCGACCACCTTTACCGAGTTGCCCGCCACCAGCAGCGAATCTACCTGGCCAATCACCAATTCCTTGCTCGCCGTCAACACCACCCGGAACATGTCGAGCACCAGGTCCGGCTTGGGGCTAGGTGGCGTCGGTGCTTGCTGAATGTTGGGTCCGCCGGAGACTTGTGCGAATACGGGCGGCCGCCACAAAAACTTGCTCAACGTCTTGGGCACGTCGTTGGTCGTAAAGGGAAAGACCGAAAACTCAAGGTTGCGAATGGTCTCCGTCTTTAAGCTCTTGCCGGCGCCAACCCATTGTTTGCGCAGGGTGGCCAGGTCCGCCTTCAACAGACCGGCCTTGCCCTTGGCATCTAGCAGCAACAGAAAACCCAGCGGCTGGTCGTCATTGCCCTCCCAGGCGCCTTTCGTCACGGCGAACGTCAATTGTCCTTGGGGTAGGCTCGCATAATCGTCGAGGCTCACGTTCAGATCGCGGGCGATGGGCTTCACGACTTCCTCCTGCCAGCGCGTCTCAAACTTCTCCCTCAACGGCCTCATGGCGGGATCGTTCCAAAGCTGGCTCTTGGGCGACTTCTGGCAGACCGCTTTCAGCCTCGTGAAATCCGGTGCCGTCACCATAATGAGTGTATCGTCGGGCAGCAACTGCTGCGGCGCCGAGACAGCCGCCCCGGCCGCGAGGGTGAGAGAGAACAGCGACGCGAGCAAAAGGAAAGATGCGTTGAACTCCGAAACCCGAAGGCCGAAATCCGAAAGAAGCCCGAAGGCCGAAATCCGAACCGGCGATACCCCGACACTAAAAGGCCGCGTTGACGAGAGCTGAGCCTGGTGGGCGAGATTCTTCTGGGTCACGCTGCCCCTGTGGCCGAGGGGAACCAGCTTGCTTCGGGCTTCGGGCTTCGGATTTCTTTCGGCCTTCGGGTTTCGGCCTTCGGCTTTGCCCATTGGGTTCCACCGAAAGCGCCACCATATCAAGCTCTGCGTCCGGCTCAACCCAAAGGCAATGCGTTGCCCCCCAGGGCCCGGCTCCCGGCGCGGCGGCGGGTTGTCAGGATTCATCAAACGCACTTACTCTTCCACCCGCGGTTGCCGGGTCCGGCTCGGCGGCTCAAGGTAGCGATACGGCGTGCCCGGGTTGCCCAGCGAATAGGCGAACGCGTCCCGATGATCCAGGAAGAACTTCACGTATTCTACCGGAATGGCAAACCCCAGCCCTTCACCCGAGCTGACCTTCATATTCGTCACCCCAATCACTTCCCCGCTCAGGTTGAACAGCGGCCCCCCGCTGTTGCCGGGATTGATCTGCGCCGTGGTCTGCAAATAAAGCTGCCCACCCATTTCCCGCGTCTTGGTGCTCAGAATCCCTTCGGTCACCGTCCGTTCCAGCCCCAGCGGACTCCCGATGGCGAAGACCGTCTCTCCTACCGCCAGGGCATCGGCGCTCCCGAGCGGGACACTCTTGAACTTGGGGGCGTCTTTATCGTCCACCTTCAGCAAGGCCAGGTCGGCAAACTTGTTCAACGCGATGATCCGCACTTGCTTGTGGGTCTTCCGATCAAGCTGGCCGTCGTGCTGATGATAGACCTCAACCGTAATCTGCGTCTCGCCCTCAATGACGTGGAAGTTGGTGATGAGGAACCCGTCCTCGTTGAGAAAAAACCCCGACCCGAGCCCACTGGGCGTGCCCACCTGCACCACCGCTTCCCCAATCTCATTCACCAACTCCCGCACGGAGCGACTGGTAGCCGCTTTGATCGGCGCCCGGTAAAAGCTTGCCGTGGGCGGAGGAACGTCCGTGAAGCCGCTCGTCGAGGAGGCCTTCTTCCCCCCGTGCGTCGTCTTGGCGCCCACCGCCGGAGTCGTGTCGCCCCTGGTGATCTTCACAATCTGGCTGCGCGGGATGACCAACACCGTGTAGCCGACATCCACGGCCACCTGGTCGGACTTCACCGCGAGGATAGTCCCGACAACCGCCGCCTTGTCTTTCAACTGGATGGTATCCGCCCACGCCGAAGCGAGGCCGCACACAACCAGGGCCGAAAGACAAACACACAGTCTAGACATATTTAGACACTACTCACGCCGGTTGGCTTTGACAAGCAAGCCGGCAGCGGATTCAAGAATAGAGGTGGGGACGGCTTAGCCCCGGCGCTGGCCGCCGGAAGTCGAATTCACTCCAAAGCGGCAAACCCCTGACTCAGTTTAACTGTGCCCAGTACCCGCGCCAGGCCTTCATGGACTCGGCGAGGTTATCGCGCACGTCTCCTGGGATGCCGTAACACTGCAACCCAATTGGCCCGGTGTAGCCAAGCTGGCGCAGCGTCTTCAGGAACGCCAGCATGTCAAACGAGCCGCGCCCCAGGGGTTGGATGTAGTGTTCCCAGCCGGGATTCGGATCGTACTCGTCCGCGCCACTGATCGAGACCGCCCAGAGCCGCGGCATCGCCAGCGCCAGCAGCGGCTTGTAATTGCGTTCTTTGCTCACCCGCAGCCAGTGGCAGAGGTTGAACATCACACCCACGTTTGGGCGATCCACCTTCTCCGCCACGCGGACTGCGTCCTGGATCCGCTCCATCCACATATAACTGTGCGGATAGAGCAGTATTTGGGCGCCCGACTCGCGTGCGATGGTCGCCATCTCGCGGATGATCTCTACCGCCCGCGCGTCTCCGGCTGCGTCCGAGGGCTTTAGCCCGTTCATCAGCAACAGAAATTGCACCCCGCGCCCCTTGAGCAGCGGCATCACCTCCTTGAACCTCGGATCGTAGGCCTGTTTGCCGGGCGTAATGTCAACGGTCATAGTGATCTGGAACAGCTTGAGCCCGGCTGCATCGAGCGTCTTCAGCCGCTCGGGGATGTTGTCCAGCCACAAGTGGCCCACCCCGTCGTAGCCGAGTTCCTTGAGCAGCGCGGCTTGCTGCTCCAGGTTGCGCTTCTTGGCGTCATGCGTGTCTATGCAGAACGCGAAGAAGGCATTCGTCTTCGAATGCGCCGAGTCGCTCGCCGACGCCGGGGTCAGCAGCGCCGCTCCCAAAAGTAATGTAAAAGCCAACAGCTTCATGCTCATATCCTTCATCAATTACCGGTTACCGCTCAACATGTCCATGCCCGTTCGCGCTCCTGGGTTCGCGCCAGGGCCTCAGTCGCGATCTTCACGTCCTCGCTGATCTCGTAATCGAACATGCCCGCCAGCACAAAGTCCGCGCCGTGCAGGTACGAGTAGCGGAAAGCGACTTGGGGCTGAATGGCGCCTGCCGCCATGGTCTTGAACGCAATCCACGGCTTGTTCACCGTCTTCATGAACGCCGCCGTTTCCTCCGGGTTGCTGCACCAGTAGCCGGGGTATTCGTTGTAGGGCCCCTTGATCTGATCCGGCCTCGGCGCGGTCGGGTAATTATGCGAATGGTAGGTCTTGATGTAGAAATCCGCCTTGATGCCGTGCTTTTCACAAGCCTTGACCACCTCGAGCGAATGCCCGCCCACGCCGGACGGCACGCCATACTCCTTGGGCAACTCGACCGCCTTGGCGACCAGATCCATCTTGCCCTCCGCCACCAGCGAATCGCCGTGGACACCCCATAAGTAAATCGCCTCGCAGCCGTCCTTAATCAAACTCTCAACGTGCTCCCTATACTTGACCATATCCGGCTCCACCGGCGCCGTGGGGCAGATGATCCACTGTATCTTGCCGCCGCGCTCCTTCCGGTAACGGCGCAGCACCGAAATGGGATGCTCGGGGTTGTGCATCGAGACAGTATTAATCCCGGCCGCTTCCGCTTGCGCCAGCGTCTCCATGATCTTCTCGTCGGTGTTGTAATGCGCCGCGAGCGTATAGACATATTTCAGGTCGCGGCTGTGCGTGTAGTGCGTCAGCAGATTGCCGCCCAGGATCAATCGGCTGACCTCCAGCTTCCCGATCTTGCCCTTGGCCAGCGTCCCCGGCGCGGCGGCGGGTTTGGCTGGGTCCTCCCCTCGCGAGTTCAACGCGAGCGCAAGACCAGCAGAGGATAAAAGGGTTTCTTTGACGAAGGAACGGCGAGTTATATCAGGCTGCATACGCTTTTGCTTTCTGGTTGCCGGCCGGCTGTCAACCGGCTCAGAGGAGAACTACCAAACCCCGGCCCTCCTGGCGAGGGTTTCTTGCAGCCTGCTTTACTCCCGGTCGCCGCCTGACACCGCCACCAGGAAAACATTGCACGTGCCGGAGCGCAGAGCATTGCTCTGCCCGGCTGGCATTTCGGCACCCCGGCAGAACAATGCTCTCCGCTCGTGCGCCTGGGAGGGCGTTGGAGCGAATCAACCACACCTGTTCTTGACGCAAACCAGTCGTCGCCTCAGTCTCACTGCATGCAGCGACTGAAAGCTCGATTCCCTTTCGTCATTGAACTCGAAAGGTGGCATCTTGCCGTTTCGCTTGATGCTGCGGGAGGTGCGCAATGATTGATCCCCGGGTGCAAAAGCTCGCTCATCTGTTGGTTCACTACTCCACAGACGTCCAGCCCGGCGAGAGAGTCCGTATCGCCGGCACGCCGTCAAGCGAACCTCTGCTGCGCGAAATATACCGCGAAGTGCTGCGGGCCGGGGCGCATCCCCTGGTGCGGCTGAGGCTCACCGACGAGGATTACTTGTATTATTCCGAAGCCGGGGATGCTGAGCTCGACCGCCTGGACCCGCTGCTGCTTCACGAAATGGAGAACATTGATGTCAGCATCAGGACCTTCCCCGACGAGAATCCCCACGCCTTGACTTCGGTTGACCCGGGGAAGAAGCAACGCCGGTTGCGGGCGACAAGCCCCCTGACCGAGAAATTCGTCCAGCGCTGGAAGGAAGGCCATCTGCGCTGGGTCGGCACGGCTTACCCCACGGAAGCCCTGGCCCAGGAGGCCCGCCTGTCGCTCGAAGAATTCGCCAACTTCGTCTTCGAGGCCGGGAAGCTGAATGAAGAGAATCCGGCCGAAGCCTGGAAGGCCCTTTCCGCCCGCCAGCAAAAGCTCTGTGACCGGCTTAATCAGTGCTCCACCCTCCGCTATACGGGCCTGGACACAGACCTGACCTTCAGTTGCCAGGCGCGGACTTGGATCAACTGCGACGGCAAGAAGAACTTCCCCGACGGCGAGGTGTTCACCGGCCCGGTGGAGGACTCCGCGAACGGCACCATCCGCTTCACCTACCCGGGGATATTCCAGGGACAGGAAGTGGAAGACATCTTCCTGAAGTTTAAGAATGGCAAGGTCGAAGAGGCCCGAGCCGTCAAGGGCGAAGACCTATTGCACAAGCTGCTGCAGACGGATGCTGGGGCGAGCTTCATCGGGGAGATTGCCATCGGCACGAACGATCAAATCCGCCATTTCAGCAAGAACATGCTCTTCGACGAAAAGATGGGCGGCACCATCCACCTCGCTATCGGCATGGGTATTCCAGGCACTGGCAGCAAGAACTTCTCGTCCCTCCACTGGGATATGCTCAAGGACATGCGCAACGGCGGTGCGATTTACGCCGATGGGGCGCTGATCTACAAGGACGGCCAGTTCGTGGAGGCGTAGAAGACGGAGATCGCGGGGCCGCGCGCCTTTGGTGCGGAAGAATCGCTTTAGCTCCCCTCCAGGCGCCGTCTCACCAGCGCCGGACGCGGTAAAAGCGCTGCGCGTCATTCGCGGTGGGATCGAGCAACGCCAGATCTCTGCCAGTGCCCGCAGTCAAAGGCAACGAGGTCCAATTGGCATCGTTCAAATTGACCTTGTATTCCAAGGCATAAACCCGCCCGCTTTGCGATGGCACGACCAGGCTGAAGCCGCTCGCGGACTTGCTTGGATTCGCAACCGGAGTTTGCACGGCAAGGGGGCCGCTGCCAACACGCGCCAGGTTGTGGAAGGCTCCCGCGGATATCGCCACCACGTTGCTCAGCGCAGAGGGTACATTAGTCGCGCCGTCAACGTTGTAGCCCCAGGCAATCACGGTCCCGTCGGCCCGCAGCGCCATGCTATCAGAGTTGCCGGCGGCGATGGCCACCGCATCGGTCAGGCCGGCCGGTACGGTTGCCTGACCATAAGCATTCTGTC
>Ga0335078_10005050_pt1 | contig 19526 bp, 19 predicted proteins | sample Lox_Sample_32_FD_206711 | JGI IMG/M metagenome (GOLD analysis project Ga0335078, IMG submission 206711) | Soil microbial communities from Loxahatchee National Wildlife Refuge, Florida, United States - Lox_Sample_3.2 | ecosystem: Environmental > Terrestrial > Soil > Wetlands | place: USA... | reverse complement strand
GCCAGGCTGGCCTGCAGGTCGTCGGGGCCGGGCACGCCCGCCTCGGCGGCCAGCGCCGCCGCGGCGTTGAGCAGCACCGTCTCCCGCACCGGGCCAGCCGCACCGCCGAACACCGCGCGGGCCACCGCGGCGTTGTAGGCCGGGTCGCCGCCGCGCAGGTCGTCCGGGGATGACCGGCCGATGCCGAGCGCCACCGGGTCGAGCACGGTCTGGCTCACCGTGCCGCCGTGCACCACCCAGACCGCGGACGGTGCGGTGGTGGTCAGCTCGTCGAGCCCGTCGTCGCCGTGGAACACGAGGGCGGAGCAGCCACGGCCGGCCAGCACGCCGGCGATCACCGGCCCCATTCGCGGGTCGGCCACGCCGACGGCGAGCGCGCCCGGCCGAGCCGGGTTGGCCACCGGGCCGAGGAAGTTGAACACCGTCGGCACGCCCAGCTCGCGCCGCGGGACCGCGGTGTGCCGCAGCGCCGGGTGATAGAGCGCCGCGAACAGGAACACCACGCCGGTCTCGGTCATCAGCCGCTCGGTGGCCTGCGGGGGCAGGTCGATCACCACCCCGAGCGCCTCGAGCAGGTCCGCCGCGCCGCACGCGGAGGAGGCCGCCCGGTTACCGTGCTTCGCCATCCGGGCCCCGGCCGCGGCCGCCACGATCGTGCCCATCGTCGAGATGTTGACCGTGCGCGCGCCGTCGCCGCCGGTGCCGACCAGGTCCACGACGGGGCCGGGGATGTCGATCGGCGATGCGTGATCGAGCATGGCCTGGGCCAGGCCGCCGAGCTCGGCCGGGGTCTCGCCCTTCATCCGCAGCGCAATCCCGAAGCCGGCGATCTGAGCCGGGGTGGCCGCCCCTTCCATGATCTCGTTCATGGCCCAGGCGGTCTCGTCGCCGGTGAGGGTCTCGCCCTTGGTCAGCGCGCCGATCAGGGCGGGCCAGGTGGTGCGCGCGTCCATGGCCGGGCGCTCAGGCTTGGGTCGTCTGGGTGGCGGCGGCGCGCTGGCGCATCAGACCCGCCAGGGCACGGGCCAGCGCGGGCGGGTCGATCGGGTGGCTCACCACCGCGTCGGCCATGGACCAGGTGGCGAGCCAGCCGTCATCGGGGCGGCCGATGATCAGCAGTACCGGTGGGCAGTCGTAGATCTCGTCCTTGGCCTGGCGGCAGACCCCCATGCCGCCGGCCGGCTGCGCCTCGCCGTCCAGCACCATGACGTCCGCGCCGCGAGCATCTAGCAGCCGGATCAGCGCGGCGTGGGTGGCCACCTCGATCACCTCCGCCTCTGGCACGTCGGGGGCGGGCCGACGCCCGATGGCCAGCCGGATCCTGGCCCGCGTGTCCGCGTCATGGCTGTAGACAACGACCTTCATGAAACTGGATGCTACCGACCCGGGGGACTGCCCGCGCACCGCGTACGCGGGGCCGGGACAAGAGGGCCGGCCGCGCCGCGGCAAGGAGGGCGGCCCCGTCGCGGCAAGGAGGGCGGCCCCGTCGCGGCAAGGAGGGCGGCCGCGTGCTGATAAGCCGGACCGGCCGCCTCGTGATATGGGGGCCGGCCGAGCACCGCCTACGCCGTGTCGTGATTGGGGGGTCGGCCGTGCAGCGCCTACGCCGTGTCGTAATAATGGCCCCGTGGCGACAGCAACGACCGAGGTAACCCCCCGCTCGCCGGCCAGCAGGCCGAGCCTGGTCAGCGTCGGGACCATCATCTGGCTGTCCTCCGAGCTGATGTTCTTCGCGGCGCTGTTTGCCATGTACTTCACGGTCCGCTCGGTGGACAAGGGCCTGGGCGAGCCATGGCCGCCGGTCAAGCTCGACCTCCCGCTGGCCACCGTCAACACCCTGGTGCTGCTGGCCTCCAGCGTGACCTGCCAGATGGGAGTGTTCGCGATCGAGCGCGGCCAGGTCCGCCGCTCGGCCTCGATCTTCCGCCCGATGCGCTGGGGGCTGCGCGAGTGGTACGTGCTGACCTTCCTGATGGGGCTGTACTTCGACTGCGGCCAGGGCTACGAGTACCTCTTCGACCTGATCCGCAAGCAGCACCTGACGCTGTCGTCCAGCAACTACGGCTCGGTCTTCTACCTGACCACCGGGTTCCACGGGCTGCACGTGGCCGGCGGCCTGGTCGCGTTCCTGTTCCTGCTCGGCCGGACCTTCGCGGCCAAACGCGTCACCCACGAGCAGCAGGTCAGCGCGATCGTCGTCTCGTACTACTGGCACTTCGTCGACGTCGTGTGGATCGGCCTGTTCTTCACCATTTACATCATCCACTGACCGGAGGCTGGGGACCGCAGTGAGCTGGATTACCGCGAAGCGGAGGCGGCCGGTCGCCAACTATGCCGTCGTCCTGCTCGGGCTGATCCTGGTGGGGGCGATCTACGCGACTATCACCGGGAGCGGCGAGTCGGCCGCGTCCACCAACCCCACCACGTCGCAGGCGGAGATCGCCAAGGGTCAGCAGATCTTCCTCCAGACCTGCGCCACCTGCCACGGCCTGCAGGCGCAGGGCACGGCGGTCGCGCCCAGCCTGATCGGCGTCGGCTCGGCCGCCGTCGACTTCCAGGTGAGCACCGGCCGGATGCCGCTGAAGGCGACGGACGCCGAGGCCCCCACGAAGCCGAGGCAGCTAGACCCGGCCGAGACCAAGGCGGTGGCCGCGTACATCGAGTCGCTGGCGGGCGGGCCCGCGATCCCGACCCCGGCCGAGGTAAGCAGCTCCGGCGCCGACGTCGCGCTGGGCCAGGAACTGTTCACCGCGGACTGCGCGCAGTGCCACAACTTCGACGGGGCGGGCGGCGCGCTGACCTACGGGAAGTACGCGGCGGCCCTGAACCAGGCCACGCCCACCCAGCTGTACGAGGCCATGCTGACCGGCCCCGAGGCCATGCCCGTGTTCAACGACACCACGATCACTCCGGACCAGAAGCGCGACATCATCGCCTACGTGGTCGACAGCCGGGATACCCCGAACCCGGGCGGGTTCAGCCTGGGCCGGGTCGGGCCGGTCACCGAGGGCCTGGTCGCGTTCCTCGGCCTGCTTTTCTTCATGGTCCTGGCCGCGATGTGGATAACTGCGAAGCACAGGAAGTCCGCTGATGAGTGACACCGGCGTCCCCGAGGGACTGCCCCACGAGACCGAGGGCCACGCGGGCCCGCACCGCGTGATCGGCACGCCGCCGCCCGCCCAGGCCAGGACGCTGCTCGGCGACGGGAGCGACCGGGCCGGCGACGGCGCGCTGCCCGCTCAGCGCGAGCTGCCCGCGGATCTCCCGGACCCGGCGCGGGCCAAGCGGGCCGAGCGGCTCGTCGCGGGCCTGTTCCTGCTGTCGATGGTGGCCGGCATCGGCTTCATCGCCGCGTACGTCGGCCTCGAGGTGCACTCGGTCGACGCGGTGCTGCGGTCCAACCTGGCCCTGGGCCTGTCCATGTCGGTCGCGTTCCTCGGGCTCGCGGCCGGGGCCACGATCTGGGTCCGCCACCTGATGCCGAACGTCGAGCTCACCGAGCAGCGCCACCCGCTGCACTCCGACCCCGAGGACCGCCAGGCCTTCGCCGAGACGTTCGCCGAGGGCGCGGAGGCCAGCCAGTTCACCAAGCGGCCGCTGCTGCGGCGCACGCTGATCGCGGCGACGGTGCCACTGGTGGCCGCGCCGGTGGTGCTGCTGCGCGACCTCGGCCCGCTGCCCGGCACGTCGCTGCGGCACACGGTCTGGCGCAAGGGGATGCGGCTGCTCACCTACGGGGCCAACACCCCGATCCGGCCGGGCGACTTCAGCTCCCCCGGCGGCATGATCACGGTGGTGCCCGATGGCTACCAGGACAACCTGAACGCGCTGGCCGCGGCCACCGCGATCATCATCAAGTTCCAGCCGGGCGTGATGGTGTTCGGGAAACCCGGCCAGGTTCGGGGCGGCTACGTGACGCCGAACTGGACGGTCGACAACATCGTCTGCTACTCCAAGATCTGCACGCACGTCGGCTGCCCGGCGGCGCTCTACGAGCAGACCACCCACCACATCCTCTGCCCGTGCCACCAGTCGACGTTCGACGCGCCGCGCGGCGCCCAGGTCCTGTTCGGCCCGGCCCCGCGGCCGCTGCCGCAACTACCGATCACCACGGATGCCGAGGGATACCTGGTCGCGCAGGGTGACTTCCACGAGCCGGTAGGCCCGAGCTTCTGGGAGCGGGGATAAGCCGATGAGCATGACGACCAAGCTGCTCGAGGGCACCGGCGGGTGGCTGGACGACAGGTTCCACGGGGCCAGGGGCGTCCGGACGCTGTTCCGGAAGATCTTCCCGGACCACTGGACGTTCCTGCTGGGTGAGATCGCCCTGTACTCGTTCATCATCCTGCTGCTGACCGGCACGTTCCTGACGTTCTTCTTCCAGCCGAGCATGACCGAGGTGGTGTACCACGGGTCGTACACCCACCTCGACGGCGTCCGGATGAGCGAGGCGTACGCGTCCACGCTGAACATCAGCTTCGACGTGCGCGGCGGGCTGCTGATGCGCCAGATCCACCACTGGGCGGCGGACCTGTTCGTGGCCGCGATCATGGCGCACATGCTGCGGATCTTCTTCACCGGCGCCTACCGCAAGCCCCGCGAGGTGAACTGGCTGATCGGGCTCGCGCTGCTCACGCTCAGCCTGTTCGAGGGCCTGTTCGGCTACTCTCTCCCGGACGACCTGCTGTCCGGCACCGGGCTGCGGATCACCGAGGGCGTGCTGCTGTCGGTCCCGATCGTCGGCACCTACCTGTCGTACTTCCTGTTCGGCGGGCCGTACCCGGGCAACCTCATCATCCCGCGGCTGTACATCATCCACGTGCTGCTGCTGCCCGGGATTTTCCTGGCGCTGATCACCGCGCACCTGTTCATCATGTTCCACCAGAAGCACACCCAGATGCCGGGCAAGGGCCGCACCAACACCAACGTGGTCGGCGCCCCCACCTACCCGTACTTCATGGCCAAGACCGGTGCGTTCTTCTTCTTCACGTTCGCCGCGGTGGCCCTCGCCAGCACGTTCGCGCAAATCAATCCCATCTGGCTGTATGGCCCGTACACCCCGGTGGGCATCTCGGCCGGCTCGCAGCCCGACTTCTACATGGGCTTCCTCGAAGGCTCACTGCGCATGATGCCGAGCTGGACCTGGGACGCGTGGGGCCACACCGTCATGTGGAATGTGTTCATCCCCGCGTTCATACCGCTCGGCCTGATCTTCACGGGGGCCGCGCTGTGGCCGTTCCTGGAGCAGTGGATCACCGGTGACAGAAGCGAGCATCACGTCAACGACCGGCCGCGCAACGCGTCAACCCGGACCGCGATCGGCATGGCCGCGGTCACGTTCTACGGGATCCTGTGGCTGGAGGGCGCCAACGACGTCATCGCCGACCACCTGGACATCTCCCTGTACCTGACCACGGAGATCGCCCGGTACGCGATCTTCATCGGGCCGGTCGTGGCCTACATCGTGACTAAACGTATCTGCCTGGGGCTGCAGCGTAAGGACATGCACCTGCTGGAGCACGGCGTCGAGACCGGGATCATCCGGCAGCTGCCGAGCGGCGAGTACGTCGAGGACACCCGGCCGGTCGACGAGGACGCGCTGGCCGTGCTCGAGGCCAGGCAACCGCCGCCCAGCCTGCCCGTGGGCGCCAGCGCGGCCGGGGCGGACGACGTGCCGCCGCCCGGGATGCGCGGCGGCCTGGGCCGGGTGCGGGAGCGGCTGAACGAGGTCCTCACCGAGAGCGTCCCGATGGACGGTCACGGCAACGGCTACGGTAACGGGCACGGCAACGGGCACGGGGACGGCCACGCCGGACCCGGCCGGGCCGCGATCAGCTCCGGCGGGTCCGAGCAGGCCGAGGGGACCGCTGAGGGCCAGGAGGACGGCCCGGACTAGCCGCGGCGAGGCGGCAGCGCCAGGGCCGCGGGCCGGGATAGCCCCCGGCGGGCGCTCAGCCGTCCTGAGGCGGCCAGAGCGGGCCGGGGATATCCAGGCCCAGGTCGGCGCCCCAGGCGTTGCGGTAGGCGATCTGAGGCACGGGGCGGCGCGGGGCGACCCCCCAGCGCCCGGTCGGGTAGCCGAAGGACACGCAGCAGACCATGGTCCAGCCGTGGCCGGCGGGCACGCCGAGGATCTCCAGCGCCTCCGGCCCGTGGAAGTGCCCCAGCACCGAGGTGAGCGCGCTGCCCACGCCCTCGGCGCGGGCGGCGAGCTGGGCGCTCCACACCGCGGGGAAGATGGAGCCGCCGGAGGCGTCGCCGCGGGTGAACGCGATCAGGAACAGCGGCACGTCCTCGAAGTGGTCGGCCAGGTGCTGCGCGGAGGCCACCATGCGCAGCGTGGCCGCGCTCTCCGGCTCCCCGGGCGCGCTGCGGGCCCGCTCGACCCGGTCCCGGTAGGCGGTGGCCCACAGCTGGCCGAGGCTGTCCCGGTACAGCGGTCCGAGCTCCGCCTTGACCGCCGGGTCGTCCACCAGGAGGAACCGCCAGTTCTGCGCGTTGCCGCCGCTGGGCGCGCGGATCGCCGCGTCCAGGATCCGCGCCTGGACCGGGTACGGGACCGGGTCGGGGCTGACCCGGCGCATCGCCCGGGTGGTGTAGAGCGCTTCGTAGACGTCCATCGCCGTCCTGCCCGGCCCGCTGGCCAGCTCGGCCGCGGTCAGTGAGCGTAGTTGCCGCGGTAGTACTCGAACACGAACCCGATGGTGGCGAGCAGGACCATCAGCATGCCGATCAGGAACAGCCACCAGCCGATGGCCACGCCGATCGCGGCGGTCGCGGCGGCCAGGGCCAGGAACAGCGGCCACCAGCTGTGCGGGCTGAAGAACCCGATCTCCCCGGTGCCCTGGTAGATCTCGCCTTCCGGCTCGTCCTCCGGCCGCGGCGGCAGCCGCCGCCCGGTGAACAGCACGTAGAAACCGGTCAGGAAGGCCAGCCCCACGGCGATCGCCAGCGCGGTCGACCCGGTCGGGTCGTGGGAGAAGTGCCAGTAGACGTAGTCGGTGGCGCCGAAGAAGATGGCGCAGCCCAGGAACAGGTAACCCTCGACCTTCATGGCCGCCCCCTCCCGTTACTCGGAACCGTGGCCGGCCGAGGCGCCGATCGCGACGTGCTCGGATTCCCGGTCCCGGCCCGATCTGATGTTGGGGTAGTGCAGGTCGAACGCGGGCCGCTCGGACCTGATCCGCGGGATCGAGGTGAAGTTGTGCCGCGGCGGCGGGCAGGACGTGGCCCACTCCAGCGAGTTGGCGAAGCCCCACGGGTCGTCGGCGGTGACCCGCTCCCCGGTCCGCCAGGTCTTGTAGATGTTGTAGAAGAAGATGAAGTTCGAGGCGCCCAGGATGAACGCGCCGATCGAGGAGATGTCGTTCAGGGTCGTGGCCAGGTGCGGCAGGAACGGGTAGTTCGCCACCCGGCGCGGCATGCCCATCAGGCCCAGCCAGTGCTGGACCAGGAAGGTCATGTTGAAGCCGATGAACACGCTCCAGAAGTGCCACTTGCCGAGCGTGTTGTCCAGCATCTTGCCGGTCCACTTCGGCCACCAGAAGTAGAACCCGCCGAACATGCAGAACACCACGGTGCCGAACAGCACGTAGTGGAAGTGCGCGACCACGAAGTAGGAGTCGCTGACGGCGAAGTCCAGCGGCGGCGAGGCCAGGATGATCCCGGTGAGCCCGCCGAACAGGAACACGACCAGGAAGCCGAGGATGAACAGCATGGCCGGCTCGAACGTGAGCTGGCCGCGCCAGATCGTGCCCAGCCAGTTGAAGAACTTCACCCCGGTCGGGACCGCGATCAGGAAGGTCATGAACGAGAAGAACGGCAGCAGCACGGCGCCGGTGGTGAACATATGGTGCGCCCACACGGTCAGCGACAGGCCCGCGATCGCGATCGTCGCGCCGACCAGGCCCTTGTAGCCGAACAGCGGCTTGCGGGAGAACACCGGCAGGATCTCGGTGGCGATGCCGAAGAACGGCAACGCCACGATATAGACCTCGGGATGGCCGAAGAACCAGAACAGGTGCTGCCACAAGATCGCGCCCCCGCTGGACGCGCTGAACACCTGGGCGCCGAGCTTGCGGTCGATCTCGAGCACCAGCAGCGCGGCGGTCAGCACCGGGAACGCCAGCAGCACCAGCATGCTGGTGAGCAGGATGTTCCAGGTGAACATCGGCATCCGGAACATGGTCATGCCGGGCGCGCGCATGCAGAAGATCGTGGTGACGAAGTTGACGCCGCCCAGGATCGTGCCGAAGCCGGCCAGCACCAGGCCCATGATCCACATGTCCCCGCCGATCCCCGGCGAGTACAGCGAGCTGGTCAGCGGCGAGTACGCGTACCAGCCGAACGCCGCCGCGCCGCCCGGGGTGATGAAGCTGAACAGCAGGATCAGCCCGCCGAACAGGAACAGGTAGTAGCTGAACAGGTTCAGCCGGGGGAACGCGACGTCCGGCGCGCCGATCTGCAGCGGCATGATCTCGTTGGCGAACCCGACGAACAGCGGGGTCGCGAACAGCAGCAGCATGATCGTGCCGTGCATGGTGAACAGCTCGTTGTACTGCTGGTCGGAGACGATCGTGTTGTCCGGCCCCATCAGCTGGGCGCGCATGACCATGGCCATGGCCCCGCCGGCCAGGAAGAAGAAGAACGAGGTGATCAGGTAGAGGTGGCCGATGATCTTGTGGTCGGTCGAGGACAGCCACTCGGCGAGAATGTTTCCCTTGCGGTAGGGGCGCGGCGCGGCAGCCGGGGCTGCGGCCGGGCTCGGCTTGTCGATGGTGGTCACTGAGCACCCCCAGACGCGGTCTGCGACGCCTGCTGTGCCGTGATCCACTCACGGAACTGCGCCGGTGTCACGATCTTCACGGTGAACAGCATCCGGCTGTGGTACAGGCCGCAGAGCTCGGTGCACCGGCCGATGAACGTGCCGGTCTGGGTCGCCGTCACCTCGAAGTGGTTCGGGTGATCGGGGATCACGTCCCGCTTGAACTCGAACGGGACGATCCAGAACGAGTGGATGACGTCGGTCGAGGTGAGGTTGAACCGGATGGTCTCACCGGTCGGGATCTCCAGCAGCGGCAGCTGGTTCTCGTTGCCCGGCAGCGACCCGTTCCACATCTCCCCGATCTCGGACACCACCCCGGCTTCCGAGTGCGCCACCTTGTACTGCGGGTACTGGAACTCCCAGCTCCACTGGAACCCGGTCACGTCGACGACGACCTGGGGGTGCGGCGGGAGGGCGTCGATGTAGTTCTCGTCCCGGGCCGTGAAGTAGAACAGGATGCCGACCATGATGAACGGCAGGACCGTGTACAGGACCTCGATCGGCAGGTTGTAGCGGACCTGCTCGGGCACCCGGTCGGAGCGCTTGCGGTGAAAGAACACGGCCCACAGGATCAGGCCCCAGACCACGATCCCGACCGCCCACGCGGCGATCCAGGACCCGCGCCAGAGGGTCAGCGTCACCTGGCCCTGCTTGGTGACCGGCGGCAGCATGCCCATGCGGGTGAACGCGTTGGACTGGCAGCCGGTCGTGGCCAGCAGCACGAACGCCGCCACCGCGGCCCGCGGCGCCCAGCGCCCCACCCGCCCGCGGCGCGGCGTGATGCCCCGCGGCTTCGTGCCCCGCCGCTTGATGCTCCGCGGCGGAGCGCTGCGGTTGAGACTCACGGATCGCCTTCCCAGCGGGGGTGAATCCGGCCCAACCAGGCCGGTGGTTGCTACGTCCTACAGCCTGTCGTGGAAAACAGTATCGCGCAGCCCCGGCCGGCCTCCGGGGACCCCCGCCGGAATCGGCCCCGGCCGGCCCGGCGCTTACCCCCGGTCGCGCCGGGGTATCGCTATAGCGCCCGCGCGGAGGGCCCTTCAGCAAACTTGCCGGTGCTGCCCGGCTGACCGGGCGGCTGCGAGAAACTGTGGGGGCACTCCGCCGAACCCCGCCGCCCCGAGTCCCCAGCTGGAGGTAACCGCGTGACCCCCCCGCCGCCCCGTGCCGCGAACAACCCGGCCGCGGAGCCCTCCGGATCCCCCGCGGCACCAGGTGAGCCGGCGCTGACGATCGACGCGCTGGGCCGCAAGTGCCCGATCCCGATCATCATGCTGGCCGAGCGGATCCGGGAGGTGCCCGTCGGTCACGTGGTCGCGGTGCTCGCCGACGACCCGGCCGCGCAGACCGACGTGCCGGCCTGGTGCATGCTCAAGTCGCAGGAGTTCGTCGGCGCGACCGACCTGCCCGAGAGCGGCTGGTCCTTCCTGGTCCGGCGCAGCTACTGACTACTCGCCGCCATCATCGACGGCCTGGAACCGGCCCGCGAACCTCGGGTCGGATTCCCACCACGGCCGGTCCCCCGGCTCCTCGCTGACGCTGACGCCGGCGCCGGCGGGCGAGACCGCCGGGCGCGCGGCCCGCTCGGCGTCCCTGGCGTCAAGCTCCGCGTCGACCTCCGCCGCCTCGGACTCGTCCTCCCTGATCATCTGGATCAGCTGGGCGGCCAGGAACGGCAGCCCGACGATGTCGCCGAGGATCCACAGGGTCCCGCCGCCGAGCACCTGGTCGGTGGACAGGCTCGGGCCCCAGGGCCGGGCCAGCGCATGGTAGTAGGCGCCGGCAATCAGGTTCTGGTCGGCGATGACCGCGAGGCCCAGCACGGCGTCGCCGATCACCTCGGCCCCGGTCACCCACAGTGCCACCAGGTAGGGGTAGGCCTTCGGCACCGGGTCCACCCGCAGCAGCGTCCAGAAGAACACGAAGCCCGGCGCCATCAGGGCCAGGTGGGTCAGCTCCCGCACCGCGACGCTGTGGAAACCGGCGGCGTACCAGGACGTGAAGTACACCAGGAACGGCGTGATCACCAGGACCAGGGTGGTGATCGCGGGAAACGTCACCACCCGCGCCGCCCGGCTGCCGATCGCCGCCTCGATCTTCGGCCCGAGCCGGGGCAGTGCCGCGACGGCCAGGCTGACCGGGCGGCCGAGCGCGAAGAACATGGGGATCAGCAGCAGCAGCAGGACCGTCTGCACCGCGCGCACGTAGAACAGGACCGGCTGGTACACGCCCACCCAGGACATGGTGGCGATCACGGCGAAGCCGAGCCCGAGCCCGCAGAACGCCACGGTCCGGCCGGCCGCCCAGGGCTGGCCCGAGCGCCGCACCCGGCGCAGGCCGGCCAGGTAGAGGCCGCCCAGCAGCAGCACGAACGCGATGGCCCAGGGATCGGCGGTCCACTCGGTGAACGCCCGCGCCACGGTCAGCTCCGGCGGCCCGTGGTACCCGGAGGCGACACTCATAATGTCCATCGGCGCCATGCCGCCACGCTACCGCGCGGCCGGCGGCGGCCCGCGGGCGGCCGATCCGCCCCTCAGCCGGGCGGCTCGCCCGGCGCCGGGCGAGCGCCGCATCTGCCGTTTCTGCTTGCGAGCCGCCGCGTCAAGGCAGATCGTAATCATGCGATCACCGTCCGCGAATGACCGGGCGGCCTGATCGTCTCGACGTCCTCCAGCGAAAGGATCACGCATGCCCCTCACCCGGCTCCGGATGTTAACGACCGCAGCAGCCGCCGGAGCGCTCGCGCTCAGCGGCGTCACCGCGGCCGCCGCAGCACCGGCACCGCAGCGAACCGCGATCGCCGGTACCCATCCCGCCTGGGCCATCGCCGCCCGCCGCGTCGGTTCCGCGGCCGTGTCCGCCGGCACCGTCAGCGCGCGGGTCTACCTGGCCGGCCGCGACCAGGCCGGGCTCGCCGCCTACGCCACCGCCGCGTCCACGCCGGGAAACGCGCTTTACGGGCACTACCTCACGCCCGGTCAGGTCCTCGAGCGCTACGGCCCGACCGGCGCCCAGATCGCGGCCGTGGAGTCATGGCTGCGCTCGGCCGGGCTGGTGGTGACCGGCACTGACGGCCAGATGGCCGGCTACATCGCGGTGACCGGCTCGGTCGCGGCGGCCCGCCAGGCGTTCGGGGTCGGCTTCGGCACGTTCAAGGCGCCCGACGGCCGCGCCTACCGGGCGCCGGACCAGGCCGCCACCGCGCCAAGCTCGGTGGCGGGCGACGTCCTGACCGTCAGCGGACTGGACACGGCACCGCATCTGATGAAGCCGGGGCTTCCCCCGCCGGGGCCGAACTACTGGGTCGCGCCCCCGTGCTCGAGCTACTACGGGCAGAAGATCGCCACCTCGGAGCCGACGGCTTACGGCAGGCGCCAGCCGTGGAACAACTGCGGCTACACGCAGCGCCAGATTCGCGGCGCCTACGGCGTGACCAGGTCGGGGATGACCGGCCGGGGTCAGACCGTGGCGATCGTGGATGCGTACGCCTCGCCCACGATGCCCGCCGATGCGAACGAGTTCGCCAAGGTCACCGGGGACAAGCCGCTGCGCCCCGGCCAGTACACGCAGCACCTGGACCGGCCGTTCACGCTGGCCGGCCCGGACGAGTGCGACGCGCAGGGCTGGTACGGCGAGGAGACGCTCGACATCGAGGCCGTGCACGGGCAGGCACCCGACGCCAGCGTGCGCTTCGTGGCCGCCGCCAGTTGCGAGGACTCCGACCTGGCCAACGCGCTGGCCTACATCGTGAACAACCACCTGGCCAGCATCGTCAGCGATTCCTGGGGCGAGCCGGCCGACCAGGCGGTGATCACGAACGTGTTCGACCTCATCTTCGAGGCGGGCGCGGCCGAGGGCATCGGCTTCTTCTTCTCCTCGGGAGACAACGGGTACGAGTCCCCGGCCGAGGATCCGGGTTCCGACCAGACCCAGGTCGACTATCCGACGTCCAGCCCGTGGGTGACCTCGGTGGGGGGCACCAGCCTCGCCATCGGCAAGCGGGGCAACTACCGCTGGGAGACTTCCTGGGGAACCCTGCTCGATCCGCTGGCCAGCAACGGCACGTCCTGGTCCTCGGCCCCGCCCGGTGATTACCCGGCCGGCTACGACGGATCCAGCGGCGGCGGCACCTCCACGCTCTACCAGCAACCGTTCTACCAGGCCGGCGTGGTGCCTGCCGCGCTCTCGCACCGGCTCCCGGACGGCACGATCAGCTCGGTCGCGATGCGGGAGGTGCCCGACGTGTCGGCACTCGCCGACCCCGGCACCGGCATGCTGGTCGGGCAGACGATCCTGGAGCCGGACGGGACGACCTACGGCTTCGCGCTGAGCCGGATCGGCGGCACCAGCGTGGCCTGCCCCACGTTCGCCGGCATCCAGGCGGATGCGCAGCAGGCCGCGGGCCACCCGCTCGGCTTTGCTGACCCGGCGATCTACCGGCGGTACGGCACGACGGCGTTCCGCGACGTGACCGACCACCCACTCGGCCCGGGCTACCTGGCCCAGGTGCGCAACAACTACACCGACCCGTCCACCAAGGCCGGGCCGCTGCTCACCTACCTGCGGACTCTCGGCATCGACGGCGAGGGCGCCGCGGCCTTGCCCGCCACCAAGGGCTACGACGACGCGACCGGCGTCGGCTCGCCCCGCGGCTACATCGAGTCCTTCCGGCGCTGACCCAGGGCCGGACCCGGCCCGGGTACTGCGGCTGGCCCGCCCGCGGCGGGTCAGCCGTAGTGCTCGGCCAGGTCGGCGGCGGCCTGCGCCCCGTACGCCACCCCGAACCGGTCCGCCAGCAGCCCCGGCTTGAGCTCGTACTCCTGCGGGCCGACGGTCTCCAGCACGTGCACGGCGATCATGTTGCCGAGTTGCGCGGCGCGCTCCAGGCTGAGCCCCCACGCGACGGCGGCCAGGAAACCGGCCCGGAACCCGTCACCCGCGCCGGTCGGCTCCCGGGGCTCGGCGCCGGGGACCGGCCCGACCAGGACCGGCTCCTCGCCCGCCCGGTCGATCCTGGCCCCGTCCTGGCCGAGCGTGGTGACCCGGACCCCCACCCGGGCGGTGACCTCGCCAGCGGACCAGCCGGTCTTCTGCTCGGTCAGGTGCGCCTCGTACTCGTTGCTGAACAGGTACGCGGCGCCGTCCAGCAGGTCGCGCACCTGCGCGCCGTCGGCCCGGGCCAGCTGCTGTGAGGTGTCAGCGGCGAACGGGATCCCGGCCTGGCGGCACTGCCGGGTGAAGCCGATCATCGCCTCCGGGTCGCTGGCGCCGACCAGCACCAGGTCGACGGGCCCGGGCAGCTCCGTCAGGTCGATGTCCTTGTCCTCGGTCATGGCGCCCGGATAGAACGTGGCGAGCTGGTTGTGGTCGGCGTCCGTCGTGCAGATGAACCTGCCGGTGTGGTGCAGCGCCGATTCCCGTACCCCGCTGGTGTCCACGCCATGCGCCTCCAGCCAGGCGCGGTAGTCGGCGAAGTCGGCCCCGACCGTCCCGACGAGCAGCGGCTCGATGCCCAGGCAGCCCATGCCGAACGCGATGTTGGCCGCGACCCCGCCGCGGCGGATCTCCAGCGAGTCGGCCAGGAACGAGAGCGAAAGCTTGTCCAGCTTCCCGGCGACCAGCTGGTCGACGAACCGGCCGGGGAAGGTCATGAGGTGATCGGTCGCGATCGACCCGGTGACGGCAATGCGCACGGCAGAACTCTCTCTGCGGGACGGTACCTGGAATGAAGCCCGCTCAGGTTACCCCGTCCCGTCCGGCCCCGACAGCGCGGCCGGCACAACGCCAGCCGCGCCCGCGGCGCGGCCGGGCCCAAAGCCCCGGACAGGCTGGCGCCCCGGCGGCACCGCCGGGGCCCGGGCCGGGAACGTCAGTGGAACGAGTCGCCGCAGGCGCAGGACCCGGTGGCATTCGGGTTGTCGATCGTAAAGCCCTGCTTCTCGATCGTGTCCACGAAGTCGATCGTGGCCCCGCCCAGGTAGGGCGCGCTCATCTTGTCGGTCACCACCTGCACGGTGCCGAACTGGCTGACGATGTCCCCGTCGATCTGGCGCTCGTCGAAGTACAGCTGGTAGCGCAGGCCGGAGCAGCCGCCGGGCTGCACGGCGATGCGCAGCCGGAGGTCGTCGCGGCCTTCCTGCACCAGCAGGCTGCTCACCTTGGCCGCCGCGGCATCGGTGAGGATGATGCCCTGGGTGGTGGCCTGGTCCTGAACGGTCATCTGGATTAGCTCCCGCGTCCGACTGCCGTCGCCCTGGTGGCACGGCTGCTCATCTCTGCTGTCTCAACCATATCCCCGGCCCCGTCATTCCGGGTTGCCCGGAGGCCGGTCCCCGTCATTCCGGGTTGCCCGGAGGCCGGTCCCCGTCATTCCGGGTTGCCCGGAGGTCACAGGCCGGGAGCGCCCCAGACGGGGAACCACCGGCCCAGGTCGGGCTCGATCTTGAGGTCGTCCCCGAGGGCGCCCCGCACCTGCAGCTCGAGCGCGTTGTCCCGGCGCTCGCCGGGCTGCGGCGCGAACGGGTAGAACGTGCCCCGCTTGTACAGGTACACCAGGCCCAGCGGGTGGCCGGCCGCGTTGCGGAAGCTGAGGATCGTGCACAGCAGCAGCGGGCCGAAGCCGCCGCCCTCTAGCGAGGAGTTGACCGCGTGCAGGTCGGTGACCAGGCCCTCGATGTCGTCCGGGTCATGGTGGCAGACCAGCCAGGTGAACCCGTACTTGTCCTCGGACACCTCGACCGGCGTCGCCTTGCCGCCCATGTTGAGCAGCTCGCGGACGTCGCTCTCGATGTCGCTGAACGCCCGGCCCTCGGCCGCGCGGAAGCACACCGAGCCGCTGCCCGTGGGCTTGAGGTCGGTGGCTGCCTGCAGCGTGATCGCCGCCGAGGGCAGCGCGAACAGCGCGTCCAGGTTCGGCGGGACCGGCTTGGTCCGGCCGAGCAGCGCGTCGAGGAACCCCACCCGGCTACCCGGCCTGGTTGAGCTGCTTGGCGATCTTGTTCAGCTGGGCCAGCCGCTTGTCCAGGCTCGGGTGCGTGGAGAACAGGTTGGACAGGCTCGTCTCGCCCCGGCGGCCGGAGATCGCGGGCGCGAAGTAGAACGCGTTCAGCGGCTCCGCCTGCCGCAGGTCGCGGGTCGGGATCTTGGCCATGTCGCCGGTGACCTTGACCAGCGCGCTGGCCAGCGCCGACGGCTGCCCGGTGAGCAGCGCGCCGGACCGGTCGGCCGACAGCTCCCGGTACCGCGACAGCATCCGGATCAGCAGGAAGCTGATCGCGTAGGTCACGATGCCGACGGCCATGACGCCCAGCATGATCAGCGCGGTGTACCCGCCGCCCGCGTTGGCGCCGCCGCGGCCGCCGCCGCGGCCCCGGCCGCCGCCGAACAGCTCGGCGTAGAAGCCCATCCGGACCAGCAGCGCGGCGACGATGCCGAGGAACGAGGCGATCGTCATCACCGCGACGTCCTTGTGCGCCACGTGCGACATCTCGTGGGCGAGCACGCCCTCGAGTTCCTTGGCGTCCAGGCGCTGCAGTATCCCCTGGGTGACGCAGATCACGGCCACCTTGCTGCTGCGGCCGGTGGCGAAGGCGTTCGGCATGCCGGAGGGCGAGATGGCCACCCGCGGCTTGGGCATGTTGGCCAGCGCGCAGATCCGGTCGATGATCTGGTGCAGCTCGGGCGCCTGCTGCGGGGTGACCAGCTGCGCCCGGGCCGTCCTCAGGGCGATCTTGTCAGACCACCAGTAGCCGCCGAACGCTATGGCCAGGCCGATCAGCACCACGAACACCACGAGCCCGTCGCTGCTGCCGCTGGCGCCGCCGTGCCGGTTGGCGTAGGCGAACAGCACGAAGTACAGCGCGATGACGAACCCGGTCAGCACGGCCCCGAGCAGGAACATTGTCAAGCCCATCCGGGCGATCAGTCCCGGGTCGCTCGCGTAGCGAGTGCGCGCCATCTGCGGCGCCTCCGTTTCCTTTGCGGCTCATCCGGCGAGCCGTCTTACCTCATTACATCTCAGCTGCCGGAGTGGTTTGGCGCACAACACACACTTGCGCAGGCGAGCCCGCCGGGCAGCGGCCAGCGTCGCTGGCCACCCGGTATAACGCCGCGCGGGCCCGGGACGTTCCGCCCCGGTCCGGGTCACCGCGCGCGCCCGCGGACCGGTCAGCCCGGAATCATCCCGTCGCCCGCGAGCAGCTTGCGGACCTCGGCCATGGTCGCGCCCTCACCGGGGAGGATAAGCTCGGACGGCTCGAGCGCCCCGGGCTCCACCGGGCGCCCGATCGTGCGGACCCTGGCCAGCAGCTCGGCCAGCGCCGAGGCGAACCCCCGCTCGTCGCTGCGCTCGACCGTCGCCTCCAGCTTGGCGTCGAGCTCGTTCAGCTCGCTCGCGGCCGAGTCATCGACCTGCAGCTGGCCCTCGCCCAGGATCCTGACGATCATGCCCCGTCACCTGCCTGCGGCTGATCCGCCGGCTCGGCGTCCGTCACCGGCGAGGCGTCCGCCACGGGCGGGGCGGGCTGCGCCGGGGCGGGCTGCCCGGCGCTCGCGGCGCTGGCGGGGGCCGCGGCACCGCCGTTCGCGGTGCCCTCGATCTGCCGCGGCGCGCTGCCCTGGGCCAGCTCGCCCTTCAGCCGCGCCAGCTCGGCATCGACGTCGTGGCCGGCGCCCATCCGGTCCAGCTCGGCCTGGATGTCGTCGTGCGGCCCGCTGACCATGTCGTCCAGGGCCCCGGACGCCATCAGCTCGTCGATCGCGCCCGCGCGCGCCCGCATCTGCTCGGTCTTGTCCTCGGCGCGCTGGATCGCCAGGCCGACATCGCCCATTTCCTCGGAGATGCCGGTAAACGCCTCGTTAATCCTGGTCTGCGCCTCGGCCGCGGTGTAGGTCGCCTTGATGGTCTCCTTCCTGGTGCGGAACGCGTCCACCTTGGCCTGGAGCCGCTGCGAGGCACCGGTCAGCTTCTCTTCCTCGGCCTGCAGCGACTGATACTGAGTGTTCAGGTCGTTCAGCTGGCTCTGCAGGCCCGCCTTGCGGGTCAGCGCGTCCCGGGCCAGGTCCTCACGGCCGACCGAGAGCGCGTCCCGGGCCTGCCGGTCGAGCTTGTCCGAGGACTGCTGCAACTGGTTGATCTGGAGTTCGACGCGCTTGCGCGAGGTGGCGACGTCGGCGACGCCGCGGCGGACCTTCTGCAGCAGTTCCAGCTGCGTCTGGTATGAGTAGTCCAGGGTCTCTCGGGGATCTTCCATCCTGTCCAGGGCCTTGTTGGCCTTGGCGCGGAACATCATCGAAACCCGCTTCATCACGCTCATAGGCGCGGCCATCCCCTCAGTCTTTTCGCCGCCGCCGCACGTTACGGCAACGGCGCGAACCAGCTTGCTGCGCAAGGCAACGTCGGAAGCCGACAGATGCTCGTTTCCACCCTACGACGGCCGGCAAAGCCCGTCATCCAGGTGGCCACCCGGCGGTCATCCGGGCGCGCGCCCGGCGCGCGGGCCTGGCGGTCTGCGGGGTTCGCCCCGGTATGCTGAACGCGTGTTCCGACGACGTCCGGCCGACCAGGCCGAGGAGGCCGAGGAGGCCCCGGAGAGCCCGGAGCTGCCCGAGCGGGCCAGCATGACCCAGGCCAAGGGCAGGCCCACCCCCAAGCGCAGCGAGGCGGAGCGCCGGCGGCGCCAGCCCTTCGCCGCCCCCGCGGACAAGAAGGCCGCCTACCAGCAGTCGAAAGACCGGGACCGGGCCTCCCGGGCGCGCCGGATGGAAGCCGCGCGGCGCGGCGAAGCCTGGGCCCTGCCCCGCAAGGACCAGGGCCCGGTCCGGGCGCTGGCCCGCGACTACGTGGACTCCCGGCGCAGCATCAGCGAGTTCTACATGTTCGGGGTGCTGGTGCTGGTGTTCCTGCTGTTCCTGCCGAACCTGCGGAAATCGGCGCTGATCGACTACCTGGTGCTCACCCTGCTGCTGGTGATCGTGCTGGAGAGCGTGTTCGTCGGCGGCCGGGTGATCCGGCTCGCGCACCAGCGGTTCCCCGGCGAGAGCACCCGCGGGGTCCGGATGTACGCCGCGATCCGGGGGACCCAGATCCGCAGGCTGCGGATGCCGGCCCCGCGGGTGAAGGTCGGCGACAAGGTCTGACCCGGTCAGGCCCGGGCCCGCCGGCTACGGCCGGCCCGGCGGCTGCGGTTAGGGTCGGATGGCATGGAACACCGGCATCTCGGCCGCTGCGGGCTGAAGATCAGCGAGATCGCGTACGGCAACTGGATCACCCACGGCTCCCAGGTCGAGGAGGAGGCCGCCCGGGCCTGCGTGGCCGCGGCCCTGGACGAGGGCATCACCACCTTTGACACCGCGGACGTCTACGCCGGCACCCGCGCCGAGGAGGTGCTCGGCCGGGCCCTGCACGGGGTGCGCCGCGAGTCGCTGGAGATCTTCACCAAGGCCTACTGGCCGGTAGCCCCGGGCGCGAACGACCGGGGCCTGTCCCGCAAGCACCTCATGGAGTCCGCGCACAACTCGCTGCGGCGGCTGCGGACCGACTACATCGACCTGTACCAGGCCCACCGCTATGACCACGAGACGCCGCTGGAGGAGACCCTGCGCGCCTTCGACGACCTGGTCCGCCAGGGCAAGGTGCTGTACGTGGGCGTCTCGGAGTGGCGGGCCGAGGAGATCGCGGCCGCGCTGCGGATCGCCGCGGAGA
>Ga0335078_10005046_pt1 | contig 19530 bp, 17 predicted proteins | sample Lox_Sample_32_FD_206711 | JGI IMG/M metagenome (GOLD analysis project Ga0335078, IMG submission 206711) | Soil microbial communities from Loxahatchee National Wildlife Refuge, Florida, United States - Lox_Sample_3.2 | ecosystem: Environmental > Terrestrial > Soil > Wetlands | place: USA... | reverse complement strand
CACCACCGGGGTGAACCGGCCGTCGAGCGCGATGCCGCCGGCCAGCCCGGCGAACGCGTTCTCGCTGATCGGCGTGCCGAGGATCCGGCCGGGGAACCGGGCGGCCAGGCCGCGGGTGGCGCCGTTGGTGCCGCCGTTGAGCCGGTGCACGTCCTCGCCCATGACCACGATGCCGGGGTCGGTCTCCATCCGGCGGTCCATTACCGCGGCCACCGCGTCGATGAACTTGGTGTCCTGGACCGGCACCGCGTACCCGTCCGCGGCGGCCATCCGCACCCCGTCGAACTCGCTGAGGTCGCCGCGGATCCCGGTGTCCACCCAGCCCGGGTCGGGCCATTCGGCCGGCTTGATCTGCCGCTGGCCGGGCTTGCCGCCGGACACCGGCTCCAGCAGCACCTGGCCGATCTCGGCCATGACCGCCTGGGCCTGTGCGACCGCCGCCGCGGTCTCCTCGGCGGTCATCAGGCCGCGCCGTTCCAGCTGGGCGGCGGCCTGCTGGACCGGGTCCCGGTCCCGCCAGGCGCGTTCCTCGGCCTTGTCCCGGTAGCCGAACGCGCTGCCCGGATAGCCGCCGTTCTGGTGGAAGTACCGGTACGTGTCGGCCTCGACCACGGCTGGGCCGCCGCCACCCCGCAGGTGCGCCACCGCCTCGGACATGGCCAGGTAGACGGCCAGCGGGTCCATGCCGTCCACCCGCCAGCTGGCGATGCCGAAGCCCGGGCCGCGCGCCGACAGCCGCGGCTCGCCGGTCGCCTCCCGCACCGAGGTGGACACCGCGTACTGGTTGTTCTCGATGAAGAAGCAGACCGGCAGCGACCACGCCGCGGCCAGGTTCATCGTCTCCAGCGTCGAGCCGATGTTGACCGCGCCGTCGCCGAAGTAGGTCACCGACACCGCGTCGGTCCCGGCCTGCCGGTGCGCCCAGGCGAAGCCGGCCGCCTGCGGCACGCCGCCGCCGACGATCGCGTTGGTGCCCATCGCCCCGGCTTCCGCCCAGCGCAGGTGCATCGACCCGCCCCGGCCGTGACCCCAGCCCCGGTCCAGACCGCAGATCTCGGCCAGCGTGCGCAGCAGCACCTCGCGCACCGGCTCGGACGGCGCGGCCAGCGGGTCCAGGCCCTTCGGCTCCACGTGGCCGAGCGCCTTGGCCAGGAACTGATGATGGCCCCGGTGTGATCCGTTCACCGTGTCCTGGCTGGTCAGCGCAATCACGCTGCCGACCGCGCCGCCCTCCTGGCCGATGCTGGAGTGGGCCGGGCCGTGGATCAGGCCCGCCCCGGCCAGCTCCAGGACGTACTCCTCGAACGTGCGAATCCACACCAGCTGGGCGTAGATCGTGCGCAGCAGCGCCGGGTCGGCGGCGTCCCAGTCGGCCTCGTCAGCCAGCACCTCGACCCAGGGCGGGGCGGGTTCGAGGGCGCGGTGCTCGGGCACGGTGGTCTCCCTCACCAAAGACAGCTATCCGGAGGATTGGATCCAAAACTATACCTAACGACTATCTAGGGGCTAGTCTGGGCCACCAGAGCCCAGTCGTTCAGGGTGATTGGATCCGAAGTGGGGTGCGTATGGGCCTGCCGGGGTTGCGCCGGATGGATCACATCGGCTTCACCGTGCCGGACCTGGACGAAGCGCACCGGTTCCTGGTGGACGTGCTCGGCTGCGAGTACCTGTACTCGCTGGGCCCGTTCCGGCACGACGGCTCGGACTGGATGACCAGCCACCTGAACGTGCACCCGCGGGCGGTGATGGTCGAGAACCGCTGGTTCCGCTGCGGCGACCAGGCCGTCTTCGAGGTTTTTCACTACACCGCGCCCGACCAGCGGGACATGACCCCGCGCAACAGCGACGTCGGCGGTCATCACATCGCGCTGTACGTCGATGACCTGGACGCAGCCATCAGCCACTTGGTGGCGTTCGGCATAAAGGTTCTGGAAGGGCCTACGGCCAGCAGTGGGCCGGCCTACGGGAACCGGTGGATCTACTTCCTCAGCCCGTGGGGTATGCAGTTTGAGCTGGTCTCCTACCCCGGCGGTAAGGCGTGGGAGCGGGAGCACCCGCGGCCATGAGCACCGACGTGAGCAGCGCGCGCGTGGCGTCCTACCTGCGGGACGCCATCCTCGGCGGGCAGCTGCGGCCGGGGGACCGGATCCGGCAGGAGGAGGTGGCCGAGCGGCTCGGCGCGAGCCGGCTGCCGGTGCGGGAGGCGCTGCGGATCCTGGAGGCGGAGGGGCTGACCGAGCTGGAGCCGCACAAGGGCGCCCGGGTGCCGCGGCTGACCCAGCATGAGGTCGAGGTGATCTACCAGATGCGCGAGCGCCTGGAGCCGCTGGCCCTGGCCGAGAGCCTGCCCCGGCTGACGGCCAGCGACGATGAGCGGCTGGGCAAGCTGCAGGGGCGCATCGAGGAAAACGATGACCTGGAGAAGTTCCTGGACCTGGACCGCGAGTTCCACCTGCTGACCTACCGCGGCTGCCCGGTGGAGCCGCTGAACTCGGCCGTGACCCGGCTGTGGAACTCCACCCAGCACTACCGGCGCAGCTATGTCGCGCTCGGCGGGCAGGACCGGATGTGGCTGGTCAACGCGGAGCACCGGCTGATCCTGGACGCGGTGCTGCGCCGCGACGCCACCGACGGGGAGCGTTACCTGGCCGGGCACATCCGGCGCACTCGTGTCGAGCTGAGCCGCCATCCGGAGGTGTTTACGTGACCATCCCGATTCCGCCTGGGCGGCCGCCGGCCGCGCCCGGGCACATGGGCGTCGACTACGAGGAGCGGGTGGACTTCGCCCGGCTGCGCGAGTACCGCAGCACCCGGGCGCGGGCCGCGCTGGACGCCAGCGAGTGCGGTGCCCTGCTGCTGTTCGACTTCTACAACATCCGGTACACCACGCACACCTGGATCGGCGGCGCGCTGGGCGACAAGATGATCCGCTACGCGCTGCTCGCGCGGGGGCGGGACCCGGTGCTGTGGGACTTCGGTTCGGCCGTCCGGCATCACCAGCTGTACTCGAAGTGGGTGCCGGAGGAGAACTACCGGGCCGGGTTCCTGGGCTTCCGGGGTGCGGTCGCGCCCAGCGTCGGGCTGATGGCCGACGCGGTGGCCGAGATCAAGTCCCTGCTGACCGAGGCCGGGGTGGCCGACCTGCCGGTGGGGGTGGACATCGTCGAGCCGCCGTTCCTGTTCGAGATGCAGCGGCAGGGCCTGCGGGTGGTGGACGCGCAGCAGATCATGCTGGACGCCCGGGTGATCAAGTCACCGGACGAGATCATGCTGCTGACCCAGGCCGTGGCCATGGTCGATGGCGTCTACCAGAACATCGTGGACCGTCTCAAGCCCGGCGTCCGGGAGAACGAGATCGTCGCGCTGGCCAACCAGCGGCTCTACGAGCTGGGCTCGGACCAGGTCGAGGCGATCAACGCGATCTCCGGTGAGCGGTGCAACCCGCACCCGCACAACTTCACCGACCGCATCATCCGCCCCGGCGACCAGGCGTTCTTCGACATCATCCATTCCTTCAACGGCTACCGGACCTGCTACTACCGCACGTTCTCGGTGGGCAGCGCGACGCCAGCCCAGCGTGACGCGTACAAGCAGGCCCGGGACTGGATGGACCGGGGCATCGAGGGCATCCGGGCCGGGGTGGGCAGCGACGAGATCGCGGCCTTGCTCCCGGCGGCCGAGGAGTTCGGCTTCCCGAGCGAGATGGCCGCGTTCGGCCTGCAATTCGCGCACGGGCTCGGGCTGGGCCTGCACGAGCGGCCGATCATCTCCCGGCTCAACTCGTTCAAGGAGCCGGTCGAGCTGCAGACCGGGATGGTGTTCGCGCTGGAGACCTACTGCCCGGCCACGGACGGCATCTCGGCCGCCCGGATCGAGGAGGAGATCGTCATCACCGAGGCCGGGCCGAAGGTGCTCACCCTGTTCCCGGCCCAGGACCTGTTCGTCGCCAACCCCTACTGAGACCGCTCCACGGGCCAGGCGGGACCTTGCTGGTCAGGGCGTGGGCAGGCCGAGGATCTGCAGCAGGTCGCGGAAGTCCGTGATCGTGTAGTCGGGCACGCAATCCCGGTAGGTCTTGGCGCCCTGATCGGAATCGAACAGCACGGTGGTCAGGCCGGCTTCCTGCGCCCCGTAGATGTCCCGGTACATGTCGTTGCCGACGTACAGCGCGTTCCCGGCCGCGACGCCCATCCCGTCCAGCGCGTACTGGAACAGCCGCCGGTCCGGCTTCCGGAAGCCGTGGTCACCGGAAATGATGATCGGGTCAAAGTAGCCAAGCAGGCCGACTTTGTGCAGTTCACCGCGTGCGTACATGCTCTGTGCGTCGGTGATGATGGCCAGCGGGCAGCGCGCCCGCAGCGCGTCGAGCATCTCCAGCACGTACGGGTACAGGCCCAGCTGCCGACGGGAGATGCCCCGGCACATTTCGGCCAGGAACTCCGGCATCTGCTGGCGCTTGCCCGGGGGCAGCGCGGCGGTGAAACCCGTGCCGTGGGCTTCGATGATGCTGCGCCAGATGCCGACCGCGTCGAACTCCGGGTACTGCTCCGGGCTGGCCCGCAGCTGTTCTTTCATGAGCTGGAAGTAACTATCCCGTAGTTCCTGCCGGTGCAGGTCGATGCCCTGGTAGGTGAGGAAGTGCGCGGCCGCACGGAAGATCCGCTCTTCGTCGTCGTCGGCCAGGATCCTGACCAGGGTGCCGTTCGCGTCGAAGGCGACCGCTCGGATGTCCATGCGTTGCGTCCGTACCTCCCGCTCGGCAAGACGACAGCACCGAGTGTAGGAGGTGGTGCGGGTCAGGCCGCCTGCAGCAGCCTCTTCGCCTGCCGCACCAGCCTGCCCCGGTAGTCCGGGCGGATGTAGTCGTTGCGCGCGATCCGCAGCAGGTTCAGCGCCATGTAGTACGGCGCGCGGGCGGTGACCGACTCGAACGTCTGCTGGCGGTCGGGGAAATGACCGCTGTACTCCCACAGGAAGTGCCCGATGAACGGCTCGGCCCGGTGCCGGTCGCCGGAGTCGCGCATGAAGCTGTGCTGCAGCTCGCCGGCCACCCGCCCGACGTCGAAGACCCGGTCGCCGCGCTTCATCCGCTCCAGGTCGATGGCGGCCACGTCCATGCCCGGCCCGAACAGGAAGTTCGCCGGGGTCGCGTCGCCGTGCAGCCAGACCTGCCGGTCCTGCCACATCCGGGGGCGCTCCCGCCAGCCGTCGCGCAGCCCGGACAGCTCGTCGGTATCCCGCTGGCCAATCCGGTGCGCCTTCCGCAGCCGCCCGACGATCGAGTCGAAGTACCGGCACTCGGGATCGAACCGGACCGTGGCTCCGTTGGCCGTCCGGTTGTGCAGCGTGGCCAGGAAGTACGCCAGCGCGGTCAGCCGCCGGTACAGGTGCGCGTCGTCGCGGTGCTGGGTAGCCCGCGCGATCGCGTGGCTGAACTCCTCGCCGGAGTAGTACTCCACGGCCAGCACCCCGTTGATGTCGCGGCTCAGCCCCAGCGGCCGGATCACGTGGTGCGGCGAGCCGACCAGGTTGTACCGGCGCAGCGTCCGCAGGCCGTCGTACTCCTGGCGGGCCATCCAGGCCGCCTTGTCCAGGTCCGGGCGGAACCTGGTGCCATAGAACTTGCAGATGACCTTGGTGCTGCTGAACTTCTCCTGGTACGCGTAGACCTCGTTGCTCCCGCACAGCCGGAACACCCGGAACGCCAGCTGCCGCTCGCGCACCTGCAGGCGATCACGCATGATCTTGCTCAGGAAACCGTGCAGCGGGTCCTCGCCCGCGACGTAACCGACATATTTCCCGTTCATCGGAGCCTTCCCTCGCGCCGGGCCGCGAAGCGACGGCATCGGGCAGCCCCCGTGCCGTCCCCCGGGTGCGCGGTGCCCCGTCATATCCCATTCACCGCGCCTTTACCCAGATGGAGAGGTTTTGTCCACTCGTGATACACATGCGCCACCGCCGGTGTACCCGTCGCGGAAATACTGGCGCGCAGCGATACCGAATGCCGTTAGTTTTCCGGCCGGACATCCAGTTCTTCGCACAGGGTGCGCTGGACGTAGGCCATGGCCTCCTGGGCGGCCGGGTCGGCGAAGCGACTCCCCAGATCCTCCGGCGCCACATCCTCCACTCTCTCGTGCAGCCACCACAGATGCCCCTGCGGGTCGCGAACCCGGGCCACGCGCTCGCCGAAGGCGAGCAGGGTTGGCTGGGTCACCACCCGCGCGCCGGCGGCGATGGCCCGCTCCACCGCCGCAGCCACGTCACTGACGTAGACACGCAGGTGAGCCGGGGTTGGCGGCCAGCCTGGCTTGGCATCGAACAGCATGATGACGCTGTCGCCGATCTCGACCTCGGCATGCCCGATGTCTCCGTCGGGATCGAGCACCCGGGAGCCCGGAGTCTCAACCGCACCGAACACGGCGGTCAGGAAGTGCATCTCGGCATCCGTGTCACGGCTGATCACCCAGGCGTTGACACGTGCGTAACGCGCCGGTACCTGAACCTGCTGCTTGGCTCCCATGCCACCGATCGTGTCAGCGACCACCGACAGTCCGGCCCCGGCACCGTCGCCAGGCCGCCCGGACTGCCGCCGGTGCCGGCCTCGCCACCCCCGTCTGATCGGTATGGCGGAACATAGCTCGGGAATTTCGCCTGCTGCCGCCCAATAGGGGTTGCGCGGACGAGGATTTTGTGGCATTCACAAGTTGTTAGATTGCGCGCCGGCGCGGCGGGAGACCGGCTGGCGCGGGGGAACTGGGGGAGGGGCCTTAAGTGGCTGTGGGGGCGGTCATTCCCCCGGACAGTGCGGCATTGGTGCTGGCCGGGATCCGTGCCCTGGCCGCCGAGCGGCACTGGGCGCCGGTCAGCGCGTTCCTCGACTCGCTCGCGCCGTTAGGCGACCGGGCCATCCTGGTCGCCGCCGCGCCGGGCGTGGACCCAGCCCCGCTGGTGGCCTGGCTGTCTTCGGCGGACCTGGGCGCGCACTGCCAGCTGGCCAGCCTGACCCAGCTGGCCGAGGATCCCGGCCTGGGGCTGGCCATCAACCGGGTGGTGATCGTGCTGAAGTGCGATGACCTGCTGATGCCCAGCAGCGTGGCCGGCGCCCGTACGGTGCTGGCCCGGTCGTCCCGCTCCTACGCCGTGCTGCTGATCGGCGTGGACGTCATCGGCACCCGAGCCGACCTGGCCGTGGTCGAGCGGGCCATCTGGCAGGCGCTGCTCGGGCCGGAGGGCGAGGACTGGGCCGGGCAGGATCTGTCCGCCCGCGGCTGCCTCATGTGGGCCGATCCGGCCGACCCGGTCGACGGCGACGTGGCTGTCCAGGACACGAAGGCGCAGGACGGCCTGGACCCGGCGGTCCCCGGCTTCCTGGCTGAGCGGGTCGCCCGGGACCGGGCCCTGGCCCTGGACTGGCTGCTGGCCGAGGTGCGGCTAATGCCCGGACTGCAGCGGGCCCGCGCGGCGCACGCCCTCGGCCTGGCCCACGCCCAGCCGCCCGCCGGGGCGGCGGCCCGGTTAACGGAACTCGACGGCCAGCTCAAGCCTGGCCCGGATGGCTGCCCCGGCCCCCAGTCCGGCGACAGCCATCCGGGCTAGCTCGCCGGCCACGATTCAAGGCGTGAACTGCTCAATGCGTGAACTGCTCCCCGCCGTCGATGTCGTACGTCGCGCCGGTGAGCGCGGTGTTGGTCATGATGTGCACCGCCAGCGCGGCCACGTCGGCGGGCGTGACGACGCGGCCGATCGGCAAGGTCGAGCGCAGCTCCGCCCGGCGTGCGTCGAGTTGATCGCCGAGCAGCCGGGCCGACAGCGGCGTGTCCACGAAGCCGGCCGCGATCAGGTTGGCCCGGACCGGCGCGATCTCCAGCGCCAGGCTGGCCACGAACGCCTGCAGCGCGGCGGCGGACGCCGGGAAGAGGCCGGCTCCACGGCCGATGTGGCGGCCGCCCGTGCCGCCCATGAACAGCAGCGTGCCGCCCGGCCGCATCCGGGGCGCCGCGTTCCGCGCGACCTGGAGGTCAAGCACCAGATGATCGCTGAGGGCGTCACGCGCCTGGGCCGCGTCCATCTCGAGCAGCGGCTGGTACGTCGGACCGCCGCCGGTGACCAGGACATGGTCGATCGGTGCGGGCAGGCCGGTGAAGAACCCGCGCAGCGCCACCGGGTCGGTCGCGTCGAACGCCGCGGTGCGGGCCGCGCCGACCTCGTCAGCCGCCTGCTTGAGCCGGTCCGGATGGCGGGCGGCCAGGATGACGTCGGCCCCCTCGGCCCGTGCGCGCCGGGCCGTCTCAAGCCCGATGCCGGCGCTGCCGCCAATCAGGACGACCGTCTGCCCGGCCAGGCCGGGAGCGGTGCTCATGATCCCCCCTGGCCCGACATGCTGGCCATCTGCGCGTCCATCGGCCGCTTCGGCCGTGGCATGTCCGCGATCTCCATCTGGAGCGCCGTCACCGCCGCGGCGTAGATCCCGGAGAAGCTCGGGAACGGCTGGATCGTGTCGGCCAGCACGTCCAGCGGGACGTGCGCCCGGATGGCCAGCGTGGCCTGCTGCAGCCACTCCCCGGCCTCCGGCCCGAGCGCGTACGCGCCGGTCAGCCTCTGGCCGTCGCTGAGCAGGGTGAGGAACCCGTTGGACTTCTCCCAGTTGTGCGTGTACGTGGCGGTCTTCGGCACCTCGGACACCAGCGCGCTGGCGCTGTAGGGCGCCTCGGTCGCGCCCACCGCTGCGGCCTGCGGGTCGGTGTAGACGGCCCGGGGCACGGCCTCGTAGTTGGCCGGATGGTTCCCGCCGGCGATGTTCGCCGCGACCACGTCGCCCTCGTACTCGCCGACGTGGGTCAGCGGCCAGATCCCGGTGACGTCGCCGATGGCCCACAGCCGCTCGCCCGCCCGCATGAACTCGTCCACCTTGATGCCGTGTGGGTTGGCCTCGACGCCGACCGTCTCCAGGCCGATCCCCTCCACCCGGGGGCGGCGGCCGGTGCAGACCAGCAGCTTGTCCCCGCGCACCTCGGTGCCGTCGGGGAACGCCAGCACGTAGTCGTCGCCGTCGCGCCGCGCGGCGCTGGCGTGCTGGCCGAGCTTCAGCTCGATGCCGTCCCGGCGCAGCGCCTCGCTGAGCCCCTGGCCCAGCGGCGCCGCCTCGCGGGGCAGCACCCGGTCGGCGCCCTCAACCACCACGGCCTCGCCGCCGAACCGCCGGACCACCTGGGCCAGTTCGACGCCCGCGGGCCCGCCGCCCAGCACCAGCATCCGCCGCGGCACGGTTTTCATGCTGGTCGCCTCCCGGGTGCCCCACACCCCGTCCAGGCCGGCCAGCCCCGGAGTCGGCGGCACGAACGGGTCCGCGCCGGTCGCCACCACGACGTGCTCCGCCGTGTGCCGGGTGCCGTCCACCTCCACCACCCCCGTGCCGGCCAGCCGCCCCGTGCCCCGGATCAGGTCGATGCCCCGGCTGGCCAGCCACTGCTGCTGCCCGCCGTCGGTCCAGTTCGACACCATGTAGTCCCGGTAGGCCAGCGCGGCCTGCACGTCGACCTGCGCGGTCGCCCCGGCGTCCAGCGCGCCGTGCACCGCCTCGCCCGGCCGCAGCAGCGTCTTGGACGGGATGCACGCCCAGTATGAGCACTCCCCGCCGACCAGTTCCCGCTCCACCACCGCGACCCGCAGCCCGCGCGCCGCCAGCGCCCCCGCGCAGTGCTCGCCGGGCGCCCCACCGCCGAGGACGATCACGTCATAGTCGTTTGAGCCCATCGTCTACCTCCGTCGGATGGCGCGCGCCGGCTGGCGTCCCACCCCAACCCAATACCCCGCCCCGGCGGCGATCAGCGGCGGCCCCGCCCTTGATGGCCCAATGCGCTGGTTAGCCCAGGCTCATTCCGGTGGCGTGTACCGGCCGTCGGCGGCCGTCCAGCCGCCGTCCACCATCAGCACCGAGCCGGTCACGTAGCTGGCGGCCTCGGAGGCCAGGTAGACCACGGCGCCGGCCAGTTCCGATGGCCGGGCCCAGCGGCCCAGCACGGTCTTGTCCGCGTACGCCGCGTACCACTGCGGCACCGCCCGGATCGGCGCGGTCAGCGGGGTCTCCACCACCCCCGGCGCGATCAGGTTGACCCGGACCCCGGCCGGGCCCCACTCCACGGCGGCCGTGCGCAGCAACTGGACCAGGCCAGCTTTGCTGGCCGCGTACACGCCCTGCCCCGGTTCGGTGACGGCGGCCCGGATCGAGGTGAACCCGATGATGCTCCCACGGCCCCGTTCCACCATTCCTTTTCCGAACGCCCGTACCAGGTTGAACGAGCTACGCAGGTTGAGGTGCATCACCTGGTCGAACTCCGCCGCGGAGTAGGCCAGCAGCCGCTTGCGGACGTTGCTGGCCGGAGTGAACACCAGCACGTCCAGGTCGGGCAGCCCGGCCGCGGCTTCGGTGAGCGCGGCCTCATCCATCATGTCCAGCTGCATCGGGTAGGCGCCGGGCCCGGCCTGCCCGGCGGCGTCGGTCGCGGCGGCCAGATCGCGATCGGCGCAGCCGACCTGGGCGCCGAAGTCGGCCAGCGCCCGGGCCGCCTCCCGGCCGATGCCCGAGCCCGCGCCGACCACCAGCGCCCGCCGCCCGGTCAGGTCGAACAGCGCCCGGTACCCGGCCGGAGGCGGCGTGGCCGGGGTGGTCACGACGGCGTCCCGGCGGGCGGCAGCGGATTGATGATGGCCATTCGCGTCACGGTGAACTCCTCGATGGCGAAGCGGGGTGCCAACCGGCCCGCCCCTGAGTCTTTGATCCCGCCGTACGGCATGTTGTCGGCCCGGAAGCCGGGCACGGCGTTGATCACCACGCCGCCGACCTCCAGGTCCTGGATGGCCCGCAGCGTGGTGTGCAGCCCGCTGGTGAACACGCTGGCGTGCAGGCCGTAGCGTGACCGGTTGGCCGCGGCCACCGCCTCGGCGAAGTCCGCCACGGTGCGCACGCACACCACCGGGCCGAAGATCTCCTCGTCCCAGGCGTCCACCCCGTCGGGGACGCCGTGCAGCACGGTGGGGGCGAGCACGCCGCCGGTGACGGTCCCGCCCGCCACGATGGTGGCGCCGGCCTGCTCGGCCTGGCCGATCCAGCTGAGCACCCGTTTCGTCGCGCCCGGATCGATGAGCGCCGACACCTGGGTGGCGGCCAGCCGGGGGTCGCCGGCCCGCAGCGCGGCCACCCGGGGCAGCAGCGCGTCCAGGAACGCGTGGGCCACCGGCCGCTCCACCAGCACCCGCTGCACCGAGATGCAGGCCTGGCCGGACGCGTAGAAGCCCCCCTGGGCGACCGCGGCGGCCGCCGCGTCCAGGTCCGCGTCGGCCGCCACGATCAGGGCCGAGTTCGAGCCCAGCTCCAGCAGCACCTTGGTCGGCGCGGCGGCGCGGGCGATCCGGTGCCCCACGGCGGCGGAACCGGTGAACGACACCGCGCCGATCCGCCGGTCGGTCACCAGCGCCGCGCCGACCTCCGCGTCGCCGGTCACCACCTGAACCGCGCCGGGCGGGGCGCCGGCGTCATGCAGCGCGGCCCGGAACATGGCCGCCAGGGCCAGCACGGCCAGCGGCGCCTGGGGGGCGGGCTTGCCGATGACCGGGCAGCCGGCCGCGATCGCCGGCGCCAGCTTGTGCGCCGCCAGCAGCAGCGGGTAGTTGAACCCGGTGATCCCGACCACTACCCCGATGGGCTGCCGGAGCCACAGGCCGGTCAGTCCCTCGCCTGCGGCGCTGAGGTCCAGCGGCACCGTCTCGCCGTGGATCCGGGCCACTTCCTCGGCCGCCGCCTGCACGGTCAGCGTGGCCCGCTGCACCTCGGTCTGGCAGTCCACCAGCGGCTTGCCGGTCTCCAGCACGAGGAGGTCGGCCAGTTCGCGCTGCCGGCCGGCCAGTTGCGCGTGCACGGCCGCCAGGACCGCCCGGCGCTGGTGCGCGGGCAGGCCGCGCACGGCCGGCCGCAGCCCGGCCGCATGGTCGAGGGCCCGCCGGGCCAGCTCCGGCGAGCCGACCGGCGCGGTGCCGATCACGCTGCCGTCATAGGGGAAGCGGACCGGCTCGGCCGGCACCGTCACCAGTTGGCCGGCGATCGGCAGCGTGTCCTGGTGGTAAAGGCTGCGCTCAGGCATGCGCGCCATCCCTGGCCGCGGCGGTAAGAAAGGCCCGGGCCGCCCGGGCGTAAACCAATGTGTACTGCTCGATCTCGGCCACCGGCACGAACTCATCCGCCTGATGCGCGATCCACTTACCGCCCGGCCCGTACACCACGGTCGGCAATCCCGCGTCCCGGGTCAGAATGGTCCCGTCGGTGGTGCCGGGAACGATGCCCAATGGCGCCGGCCGGCCGTGCACCGAGGCGTGCGCGGCGGCCAGCGCGGCCACCAGCGGGTGGCTGTCGCTGATGTGCACCGCGGGGCGGTCGTCGATGACGTGGGTGACCGCCTCGACCCCGGCCCGGGCCGCGGCTTCGGCGCTGGCCTGCCCGATCCGGGCCAGCAGGGGCAGGTGCTCGATGGCCGGGGTGGTCCGCACGTCCAGGCCGAGCACGCAGCCGCCCGGTATCACGTTGATCTGCGGCAGCGAGCCCGCGCTGGCCACGGTCGGGGTGATGGACATGGCCTCGACGCCGTCGGGCATGCCGCATTCGGCCCGGATCTCGGCCTGCAGCTGGCCCAGCCGGACCAGCACGTGTCCGGCGGCGGCGACCGGGTTGCGGGCCTGCTGGGGCATGGCGCCGTGGGCCATGGTCCCGTGCAGCTCCACCCGCAGCCGGATCGCGCCCTTGGCCATGGTGCAGATCTCACCGCCCTCCGGCTCGCACACGATCACCCCGGCCGCGCCGTCCAGCCAGCCCGACCGGGCCAGCTGCTTGGCGCCGAGCATCATGCCCTCTTCGTCGGCCAGCGCGCAGACCGCGATACGCCCGGGGAATGGCCCGGCCAGCTGCACCGCCCGGGCGGCGTACAGCGCCGCGGCCAGGCCGGCTTTCATATCGGCGGCGCCGCGGCCGAACAATTTCCCGTCCCTGATTTCGGCACCGTACGGATCGGCCGTCCAGTCGGCCCGTGAGCCTTCGGTGACCACGTCGGTGTGGCCTTCGAACGCCAGCGTGGCGCCCGCGCCGCCACCGCCGTCGACAAAGGCGACCACATTGGGCCGTCCCGGGGCGGCTTCCTCGATCAGCGGGGCCCAGCCGAATTCCCGCATCCTGGCCGCCACCAGCATGGCCGCGGCGTACTCCGTCTGGCCTTCGGCCGGATCGTGGACCGAGCGGGTCCGGATCAGTTCCTGGGTGAACGTGAGTACGCCGTCGCGGTCGATCTGCACGGTAAGACGCCGATCTGGTCGAAGTTTCATTCGGCGTCGAGTCCGTCACCTGGGCGAACAGCGTTCGCTGGCGGTACCCGCGGCCGCACGTGATCTTGCTGGGTGCGGACGGACAGTAAGCGTGCGGCCGGCCGGCCGCCGCTGTCAAGACCACGCAGTAGGGTGGCCGCTCTCACCTGGGGAGGCCGGACATGGACCAGCACGCAGGCGACCACGCACCGGTCGCCGCGGTCACCGGGGCGGGCCAGGGCATCGGCCGCGCGGTCAGCGAACTGCTCGCCGAGTCCGGCTACGACCTGGTGCTGAACGACATCAACCCGGAAACGCTGGCCGCCGTGGTGGCCGGCGTGACCGCGCTGGGCCGCCGCGCGGCGGCCGTGCCCGGGGACATCAGGGACGCGGCGGCCGCCGGGCAGATCGTGGCCGCGGCGGCCGGCCTGGGCCGCCTGGACGCGCTGGTCAACAACGCCGGCGCCGGCCTGACCCGGGACTTCGGCGCGATCACTGCGGCCGACTGGGACCGCCACTTCGCGCTGCACGTGCACGCCGTGGCGGCGCTGTGCCAGGCGGCGTTCGGCACGCTGGCCGCGAGCCCCGGCCCGGCCGTGGTCAACGTGTCCAGCCTGGCCGCCGCGCTGAGCCTGCCGCAGCGGGTCGCGTACACCTCGGCCAAGGCGGCCGTTGAGGGGTTCACCCGCGCGCTGGCCGCGGAGTGGGCCCCCCATGGGATCCGGGTCAACGCGGTGGCGCCGGGCACGATCACCACGCCGCTGGTCGAGCGCAACTTCGCGGCCGGCCTGCTGGACCAGCGGCGGGTGCTGGAACGGACCCCCCTGGGCCGGCTGGGCGCACCGCGCGAGGTGGCCACGGTGATCCGCTTCCTGCTCTCGCCGGACGCGTCCTACATTACCGGGCAGACGCTGCGGGTGGACGGCGGCTGGTCGGTGTGGGGCGGCTGGTAACGGTCCTTGACAACCTAAGTCCGGACATGGTGCACTCCCTCCACCAGAGCACTGGTCGGGCCAGTATGCCGGTGCGGTCTGACAAGGGGAACCCACGTCAATGGTGACGAAACTGGGCCGCAGGGCACCCATCGCAATCGCCAGCCTGACCGCGGCCGCGCTGCTCGCGGCGTGCTCGTCCGGCGGTTCCGGCACCCCGTCCGCGTCGGGCCAGGGCGGCACCGCGGCGGTGACCAAGGCGCCGTCCTCGGTCACCGTGGACTTCCCCTCGAAGATGAACAACCTCGATCCCGACCTGGGCTACAACGTCCAGGAGATCAACGCGATCGGGCTGTTCGGCGAGGGCCTGTACGAGTTCCGGTACGGCACCGCGTCCGCTCCCGAGCCCGGCCTGGCCGAGCGCGCGGTTACCTCATCCGACGGCCTGACCTGGACGTTCACCCTCCGGCCCGGGCTGAAGTTCTCCGACGGCAGCGCGCTGACGTCCGCCGACGTGGTGGCCAGCCTGAACCGGGACCGTACCAACGCGGCCAACGTGTGGGCGTTCTTCGCCACGCCGGTCAAGTCGGTGACCGCGCCGGACGCCAGCACGGTCGTGGTCAAGCTCAAGCAGCCCTACCCGTACCTGCCGACGATCCTGGCCGAGTCGGGGTTCGCCATCCTGCCCGCGGCCCAGCTCAAGCACGCCACGTCGGTGACCAAGCCGATCTCGGCCGGGCCGTACATGATCCAGTCCTGGAACGGCGGCAACACCGCGACGTTCGTGGCCAACCCGAACTACTGGGGGCCCAAGCCGGTGATCAAGACGGTGAAGTTCACCACCATCACCGACTTCAACACCACCCTGGCCCAGCTGAAGACCGGGCAGGTCAGCATGGCGGAGGGATTGCCGATGAGCATCCAGCCGCAGCTGACCGGCGGGCTGCAGTACAAGCTGCAGCAGATGTACGGCTTCTACGGGCTGCCGTTCAACGACGGCAAGCCGCCGTTCAATAACGTCAACGTGCGCAAGGCGGTCTCCCTGGCGCTGGACCGGCAGCAGATCAACCAGGTGGTCTGGCGTGGCCTGGCCCACCCGCTGAGCAGCTTCTGGCCCAACACCATGACCGGCTACAACAGCGGCATCTCCACCGCGCAGAACGTGGCCCAGGCCAAGAAGCTGCTGGCCGGCACCCCGTGTGCGAAGGGCTGCACGATCCAGCTGGACATCTCGCCGATCCTGGGCGGCTGGGCCAGCCAGCTCGCCACCGTGGTCGCGGCCAACCTGGCCACCATCGGCATCCACGTGAACATCACGTCGCTGACTGCCACCGAGTACAACAACGACGTGATCCTGCACCCCCGCTACCAGATGTCACTCGCGTTCCTGTACGACTACGCCAACATCCCGGTCGGCATGCTGGAGTACGCGGCGCTGCCGGGCAGCTTCTTCCACGGCTTCTACAGCTACTGGCAGGACCCCAAGCTGGTGGCGGCCATCAACGCGGCCAGCCAGACCACCGGGGCGGGCAAGGCGGCCGCGCTGGCTGAGATCAACACCCTGTTCACGCAGGACATGCCGTACGCCACGCTGGCCACCGACAACGACCTGTGGGCGCAGCGGGTCTCGTCCAAGTTCATCGACGTCGAGCCCACGGACCAGGTCGAAGTGGCCCGTGCCGGGAGCTAACCGCTGGCTAAAGCGGCTGGGCACCGACCTCCTGCAGGCCGCGGCGATCATGCTGCTGGTGGCCCTGCTGGTGTTCCTGGTCATCCGGCTGATCCCCGGGAACCCGGCCCAGCAGGTGCTCGGGCAGCGGGCCACGCCGCGTTCCGTGGCCGCGCTCGAACGCGAGCTGGGCCTGGACCGGCCGCTGCTGGCCCAGCTGGGCAGCTACTTCGGCGGGCTGCTGCACGGCAACCTGGGTCATTCCCTCGTCGAGCAGGGGGTCAGCGTGCGCAGCCTGGTCATCTCCGGGCTCGGCGTGACGCTGGCCGTGGTGCTGGCCGCGGTGCTGCTGTCCGTGCTGATCGGGGTGCCGTTCGGGCTGGTCAGCGCGCTGTCCGGGAAGTCGGCCGTGGACGTCGGCGTGCGCGGGGTGAGCGTGCTGCTGCTGGCCTCGCCGCCGTTCTTCATCGGCCTGCTGCTGATCCTGGTGCTCAGCCTGCAGGCGCATCTGCTGCCCGCCGGCGGCTGGGGCTCAGGCTGGCCGGCCGGCCTGAAGTACCTGGTGCTGCCGGCCCTCGCGCTGTCGTGCTATCTCGGGCCGATCGTGGTCCGGGCGGTGCGGCAGGCCGCGCTGGAGGCCTCACGGCAGCCCTATGTGGAGGTGACGCTGGCCCGCGGCATCTCGCCCCGGCGGGTGGTGCTGCGGCACATCCTGCCCAACAGCCTGCTGCCGCTGATCACGCTGATCGGGCTGAACATCGGCTGGCTCATCTCCGGCGCGGTCGTGGTCGAGGTGGTGTTCGCGCTGCCCGGCCTGGGCCAGGTGCTGGCCCAGGCGGTCACCGAGCTGGACTACACGGTCATCCAGGGCGTGGCCATCGTGTCGGCGTTCGTCGTGGTGGCCGCGAACCTGCTCGCCGACGTGGCCTACTCCCTGGTCGATCCCCGGATCCGGCTGGCGCGGTGAGCACGCCGCTGCCCGCCGCGGACACCGGCGCGCCCGGCCCGGCGCCGGCCCGCACCCCGCCCGGGCCCGGCCGGATGCGGCGGGCGCTGATGTTCCCTGGGCTGCGCCGCGCCTGGGGCCGGTCCATGTCGGTGCGGATTGGGGCTAGCCTGCTCATCCTGATCTGCCTGGCCTGCGCGCTGGTCCCGGTGTTCTGGCCCGACGCCCCGGACAACTTCGTCACCGCGCCGTTCGCCCCGCCCAGCCTGGCCCACCCGTTCGGCACCGACGACCTGGGCCGGGATGTGTTCGTCCGGGTCCTGGTCGGCGGGCGGCTGGACATCACCATCGCGGTCTGCGTGGTGGCGCTGTCCTGCCTGGCCGGCACGATCATCGGGACCTGCGCGGGCGCGAGCAGGCGGCGCTGGGCCAACCTGGCCGTGGCCCGGCTGGTGGACGCGCTGATCGCGTTCCCGTACATGGTCGTCATCTTGGTCCTGGTCGTCATCGTCGGCCCGAACGCGCAGGTCGGCCCAGTACCACGGGGCCTGACCGCGGTGCTCATCGCGTTCCTGGTGCTGGGCTGGACGTTCTACGCCCGGCTGAGCCGGGCCCAGGCCATGAGCATCCGGCAGCGCGACTACATCGTGGCCGCGGAAATCGTCGGCTACCCGCGGTGGCGGATCATCGCCCGGCACATCCTGCCCGGGGTGGTCCCGGTGGCGGCGGCCTATGCCGTGGCCGACGCCATCCTGACCATGGGCGCGCTCTCGTCGTTCGCGTTCCTCGGCGTCGGCGTCCAGCCGCCGACTCCGGAATGGGGCGCGATCATGTACGAGGGCCGCGCCTACCTGGGCTCGGCCTGGTGGATCACGGTGTTTCCGGGGGTACTGCTGGCACTGACCGGGTTCGCGCTCAGCCTGCTGGCCGATGGGCTGCTGCCGGATGAGTGAAGACACGCGGGAAGCCGCAGGGGGCGCGCTGGACGTCACCGGCCTGTCCGTCGCGGTTGGGGACCATCAGATCCTGCGGGACGTGCGCTTCTGTATCCCGGCCGGCGGCTCGCTGGCCCTGGTCGGCGAGTCCGGGGCGGGGAAGACCATGGTGTGCCGCGCGCTCACCGGCCGGCTGGCCCGGATCGGCGCCCATGGCCTGGGCGGCTCCGTCCGCTTCGACGGCACCGACCTGCTGGCCCAGTCGCCGAAGCAGTGGCGCCGGCTCTACGGCCGGCGCATCGCGCTGGTGCCGCAGAACTCGCTGCTGTCGCTGGACCCGGTGATGCGGGTCGGCCGCCAGCTCGACGAGACGCTGCGTGAGCTGGACCCATCGGCGCCGCGGCCGGACCGGGCGGTGGAACTGCTGGACATGGTGCACCTGGCCGGCCCGCGGCAGGTGCTGCGGGCCTACCCGCATGAGCTGTCCGGCGGCATGCGGCAGCGGGTCATGATCGCCCTGGCGCTGGCCGGGCAGCCGGACCTGCTGGTCGCCGATGAGCCCACCAGCGCCCTGGACGTGACCGTGCAGCACGGCATCCTCGGCCTGCTAGCCGAGCTGCGCGCGCTGCACCGGATGTCGATCGTGTTCGTCACGCACGACCTGTCCATCGTCCAGAGGGTCTGCGACCAGGTCGCGGTGATGTACGCCGGCTCGGTGGTGGAATCCGGCCCCGCCGCCGCCATGCTGACCGCGCCGCGGCACCCGTACACCCGCGCGCTGGTGGCGGCGCACCCCGGGACTGGCCCGCGGGCCGGGCAGCTGGCGGCCATCCCCGGCCAGCCGCGGTCGCTGCTGGCCAGCGCGCCCGGTTGCCAGTTCGCGCCGCGCTGCCCGCAGGCGGCCGGCCCCTGCCACACCGAAGTCCCGCCGCTCGCCCCGGACCGGCCCGGCATCAGCCTGGCCTGCTGGCATCCGCAGGACGGCCCGCTATGACCGCGCCACCTACTACCAAACCGCCGCTGCTCACCGCGTCAGGCGTCTCGATCACCTACCCGGGACAGTCCCGCCCGGCGGTCCGTGATGCCACGCTGGTCGTGCCGGAAGGCGCCTCGGTCGGCATCGTCGGCGAGAGCGGCAGCGGCAAGACCACCCTGGCCCGGGCGCTGGTCGGCGCCATCTACCCGAGCACCGGGGAAGTCAGGGTCAGCGGCGTGCCGTGGGCGCAGGTCAAGCGCAAGAACCCGCTGCGCCGCCGGGTTCAGATGATCTTCCAGGACCCGCTCGGCTCGCTCACCCCGGCGCTCACCGCCCGGCAGGCCGTGGCCGAGGTGTTCCGGTTCTGGGACGGGCTGGCCCGGACCGAGGCCGGCGCCGCCGCCGAGCGGCTGCTGGCCGAGGTCGGCCTGGGCCCGGAGAGTGTGGACCGCAAGCCCTCCCGGCTCAGCGGCGGCCAGTGCCAGCGGGTCGGCATCGCCCGGGCGCTGGCCTGCCAGCCGCACCTGCTGGTGGCCGACGAGCCGACCTCGGCGCTCGACGTGTCGGTGCAGGCGCAGATCCTCAACCTGCTGGACGCGGAGCGCCAGCAGCGCCGCCTGGCGCTGGTGCTGGTCTCGCATGACCTGGGCGTGGTCCGCCAGGCCACGGACGAGATCCTGGTCATGTACGACGGGAAGGTGGTCGAGCAGGGCCCGACCGAGCAGGTA
>Ga0335078_10005044_pt1 | contig 19532 bp, 15 predicted proteins | sample Lox_Sample_32_FD_206711 | JGI IMG/M metagenome (GOLD analysis project Ga0335078, IMG submission 206711) | Soil microbial communities from Loxahatchee National Wildlife Refuge, Florida, United States - Lox_Sample_3.2 | ecosystem: Environmental > Terrestrial > Soil > Wetlands | place: USA... | reverse complement strand
ACAGACCTTGGCAGAGACGGCGGAAATCGCGCGAGCAGAAGAACAGTACTGGTCAGAGGCGCTGCAGCCTTTGATCAAATCAGCCTGGAAAGTTAGTGCGGAAGGCGGAGTTTTAGACACTCGGGCTATGGCTGACCTTCCGTTGGCCGTAAAGCGGAGAGTGATTCGGGCAGCGGGTGAGTCGCTGGGAGTTGGCTTGGAATTCCGGCATGTAGAAGAGCTGTTGAGATTGGTCACGAACCGAGAGGGAGCCGGGGCGGCGGTGTTGCCGGATGGCTGGAGCGTGCGCCTCCAAAAGGGAGAACTGAGCTTTCATCGATTCGCGGAGACAGGCGCTCCGGGTGATTACGCGTATGCGTTAAGCCTGCCTGGCGCTATTGCTGTACCACCGACCGGAAGTAGATTCGAGGCATTGATCGTTACGGCCAACAACTTGGGCGTTTATAATCCCGAGCACCTGCTGGATGCCGCCGTACTGAGTTCAGAGTTGCACATTCGAAACTGGCGTCCGGGGGACCGCTTCTGGCCGAGTCACAGCAAAGCTCCCAAAAAAATCAAGGAGCTGCTGCAAGAGCGGCATGTGAGTGGGCATGAACGAAAACTGTGGCCGGTGGTACTTAGCGGCTCCGAGGTAATCTGGATGCGTGGCTTTGCGGCTCCCCGTAACTGGCAGGCAAAAATTGGAGCGGAGGGAGTGTTGATCCGGGAAACTCCGTTGAAGCGCGATTGCAAGTGAACCTATGAACCAGACAGCCAGATCTTCTCAATTACGCACCGTAATTCCAGCGGACCAGATCCAGAAAAGGATTCGTGAACTGGCCCGCCAAATTTCCCACGATTATCAGGGGAAGACCATTCACACATTGGCGTTGCTGGAAAATGGCTTCATCTTTATGGCGGACCTGGTCCGGGCATTGGAAGTGCCTGTCATTTGCCAGTTCATCAAGCCTCAATACCGGCGTGAGCTGGAAGGCAAGCCCGAAGGGTTTCTAGAAATCTTTTTTAGCCATGATGCTGACATTCGCGGTCACCATGTCTTGTTGATTGAGGGACTGATCCATTCGGGGGTGACTACCGAGTTCATGATCAGCGACCTTCGCTCCCGGGGGGCGGCATCGGTCAAGGTAGCCACTCTGCTCGATCGCCAAGCGGCGCGTCGTGTGCAGCTACAGCCGGACTATTTCGGCTTCCTGGTGGACGATGCGTTTCTGCTGGGGTACGGGTTAGGGGCTCCCGATCAAACGGAGCGAAATCTGTCCTACATCGCCAGCGCAAGCTGATGTGTACCTGTGACTTAAGTCATGGCGAGAAAGCCGACCGTTTTTCCACAATTCGCGTTAGAATGGCAAAGCTGGTAATTCCCTCAATCCAAATTCCGCCCGCGGCATCTAAGCAAATCGGCGGTTCCCGGTTTTCGTGTTGGAGAGGCGCCAGTTTCCGAGGAGCTCTTTAGGTGAATTCGACAGTAAAAACAGTAGTTTTCTGGCTGGTCATCGTTCTTTCCGCCTTCCTGCTATGGCAGGTGGTCAAAGCCGGAGGAGCCGGGCAGAAAGAGAAAGAAATCAACTTCTCGCAATTCATGTCGGATGTGGATCAGGGGAACGTTAAGGAAGTCACAATCACCGGCATGGAAGTACGCGGTAAGTTCCAGAATGACAATTCCGCCTTTCATACGACGGTGCCCGCGAACTACCCCGACATGATCAAGTTGCTCCGGGACAAGGGCGTGATCATGAACTTCCGCGATATCAACAGCGGAAGCTGGCCAAGCTGGCTGCTGAACCTGGCCCCACTCATCCTTCTTGCTGCTCTTTGGTTCTTTATGATCCGCCAGATGCAAACGGGCGGGAACAAAGCTTTGTCGTTCGGAAAGAGCCGGGCACGTTTGTTGTCGATGCAGCAAAAGAAGGTCACGTTCAAAGACGTGGCCGGTGTCGATGAGGCGAAAGAAGAGCTTAGGGAGATTATCGAGTTCCTGCGCGAAGCGCAAAAATTCCAGAAGTTAGGCGGACGCATTCCGAAAGGCGTGTTGCTGGTCGGACCTCCGGGGACCGGAAAAACCCTTTTGGCCCGTGCAGTTGCCGGCGAGGCGAATGTTCCGTTCTTCTCGATTTCAGGTTCGGATTTCGTAGAAATGTTTGTAGGCGTGGGCGCGAGTCGCGTCCGCGACCTATTTGAGCAGGGCAAAAAGAATGCTCCCTGCATCATCTTTATTGATGAGATCGACGCGGTTGGCCGTCATCGCGGCGCTGGTCTTGGCGGCGGACATGACGAGCGCGAGCAGACTTTGAACCAGTTGCTGGTTGAGATGGACGGTTTCGAGTCGAACGAAGGTGTCATCCTTATGGCGGCCACGAACCGACCCGACGTGCTCGATCCAGCCCTGCTTCGGCCGGGACGATTCGACCGACGCGTGGTGGTCAACCGTCCGGACGTGCGTGGACGTGAAGAGATTCTGCGGGTACATACTCGCAAGATTCCATTGGCAGATGATGTTGATTTGTCTGTGCTGGCTCGTGGAACTCCGGGCTTCTCCGGCGCGGACCTAGCCAATATGGTGAACGAAGCCGCTTTGGGCGCGGCGCGGCAGAATCGCAAAGCCGTGCTCATGTATGACTTCGAGATCGCCAAAGACAAAGTTCTGATGGGCGTAGAGCGCAAATCGATGCTGCTCTCCGAGGAAGAAAAGAAAGTTACGGCATATCACGAAGCCGGGCACGCGCTCGTTGCTGCCAAGCTGCCGAACTCGGATCCGTTACACAAGGTGACGATCATTCCTCGCGGCATGGCGCTCGGCGTGACCATGCAGTTGCCGATCGACGACAAGCACAACTACACCAAGGATTATCTCGAAACTGAGATTGCCATCATGATGGGTGGCCGCATAGCGGAAGAGATTTTCTTGAACCAGATGAGCACCGGCGCCGGGAACGACATCGAGCGAGCCACCGAAATGGCCCGCAAGATGGTTTGCGAATTTGGGATGAGCGGACTTGGGCCGCTGACCTTCGGCAAGAAGGAAGAGCAAATCTTCCTGGGCCGCGAAATCGCACAGCACCGCGATTACAGCGAAGCGACCGCGATCAAGATCGATGACGAAGTCAAGCGGATCATCAGCACGGGTTACGACACGGCGAAGAACGTTCTAGCCGAGAATCATGAAACGCTGGTCCGGATCGCGATGGCGCTGCTGGAGCGTGAAGTGCTGGATGCGAACGAAATCAAGCTGATCATCGAAGGCAAGGAACTGCCGAAGATTATTCCACCCAGCAAGCCGGATGACGGAGTGCAGCAGGTGCTTAAACCGGAGCCTGGCCGCCCTGGAATTGCCAAAGGCGGCGAGAGCCCGGCAAGAGCATAATTCCTAACGATTCTTCAACAAGAAGGGCGGCCGCATGGCCGCCCTAAGTTTTTTGCGGATGTGTCAGCGTCTATTCCATGCTGGATCCCATGGGTTGATAGCGATATTTCTTGCCATCCCAAAATAGCGCCGACATCACTGAGTCTCCGCCGGTTTCTTCCACGTAGATCGCCATGTGCTCTTTCCGTCGAAAGATGAGCTTTTTCGCATAGATCTGCTTAAACGGGAGGTTGACGATCATGAACTTGGCTTTGGGATTGGCGGAATGCCAAGCTTCGGCGCCGGATCCGTGAATGACGAGCAGGGCAAAGGCGCGTCGGTCCGGATTATCGGAGGCGAACGCGGTGGTGATCTTAGGGTCACCGTAGCCGAAGAAAGCGTTGTAAGGATCGACTACCAGGTAGCGGTTATCGACTTGATCCATCATCGGACTGGTGCAGCGGGCGGGAATAGCGATGTCCTCGATTCCGTCACCGTCGAAATCAGCTTTGACAGAAGGCACGCCGACGAGCGAGCAGTTGGAACCAAACTGCTTTTGTACAAAATCGTTGTCGATGGTTGGTTCGGCGGATTGGGCAAATAGCGGTGCGCCCAACGCCAAACAGATCATGAGGGAAAGAACAGATTTCGGACACGACATGTGGTTAGGTTAACTGGAGGGATGGCGTCATTCTAGGAAAGTAACCGCTATGTCAGCACCAAAGTCACATGGTATTTCATTGGAAATGTTGCCATCCTTGCGGCTTCAATTCGGTCTCTGTCCCGGCTTTCGAAAGAACAATCCGCTTACTTTTGTTGATGTGACCAATTTGGGTGATTGGAACTGCTGCGATTCGTGACGGAACTCGTTTGTGCCGTGGAGCTGTAAAAAGCAGCTCGTAGTCGTCGCCGCCGTGAAGCGCTGATTTCAGGTCGACCGGGCGAGTCGGGCGCCCGATGCGGGCGAGGGGAATTGAGTCGGCCTCAATATGAGCTCCCACCGCACTCTCCTCGCAGATGTGGGTCAGATCGGTCGAAAGGCCGTCGCTGATGTCGATCATGGCCGAGGCAATCTTGTGGGCGGAAAGAAACTGGCCCACTTCGAGTCTTGGTGTCGGACAAAAGTGGTGAGGGTAGTCATGATGACGAAGCGTTCGGCCGGAAAAGAGCAGATTCAGGGCAGCGGCCGAGCCACCCAATTCTCCAGTTACATAAATTTGGTCGCCCGGCTTCGCTCCAGAACGCAGAATGGCTCGACCTCTTGGCGCTGAGCCGAGCACAACAATATCGGCGAGGACACCATTTGGAGACTGGGCGGTGTCTCCTCCGGCGAGCGGCACACGGGATTTGTCGGCAAGTTTCAATAGCCCTCGCAGGAAGTTATCCACCCAGGACTGCGGCAAACTACCGGGGATGGCCAAGGAAAGAAAGGCGGCGATCGGTTTTCCGCCCATGGCGGCGATGTCGCTCAGTCCGCGGGTCAAACAACGGTGACCGACGACTTCCGCGGGGTGCCATTCGCGTCGAAAGTGGACGCCTTCGAGGCTGAAATCGGTGGTAATCAGGGCCTCATGGCCGTGGGGAATCCGCAAGACGGCTGTGTCGTCTCCGATCCCCGTTACTATGGGGGGCGCTGAAGAGCTGCGCTTCCGAATTCGCTCGATGAGCGTCTTTTCCTTGAGAGGCAATCAGGCATCAATATATAGCCGAATCCAGAGGTTTAGAACTTGGCAAATGGCAAGAAAGTAAGGCCATGGTGATTACCCGGCTTAGGGCCAACGGGTCTTCGGGAGACTTCGGTAACCAAGGCGAGGTGGTGTTGGTCATTGACACAGAGGAACCCTGTTTGTTACCGTTCAGGAGCTAACTTCTTACACCTTTGGCCGAGCTAAGTGCTAACAGCAGTTTGTGTTAGACGCTTAGAAATGCTGGCTGGACCTGGTTCCGGTAGGAACCGAACAGCGTACGCCCAACCACCAGGATCGTACGTTTTGGACGCCCCGGCGAACCTGCCGGAAGGCCGGATCCGACGAAAGGACCTATTGCGAAAGCGTTTTTACATTCTTTTTGTGGCGCGTGGTGAAGACGGCCAGCTGCGTAAGATTCCAATTCCCGTCCAGTATTTATACGTTCTCGTCATTGGCGCGGCAATTGGCACGCTGAGTCTCACCGGAATTGCCAGTTCGTACTTGAGGATGCTCCTCAAGGTTTCAAGCTTCAACGAGCTGCGGGCCCAAAAAGAGGAACTCAAGAACCGATATACACATCTGGAACAGGTTGCCAAAGAGCGCGACATTCAGGTGGCTTCGCTCGGGTCTTTGGCCAGCGAAGTTTCGTCTCTTTATGGCCTCAAGACCGACCAGATTCTTACGCCCGCACCCGATGAAGTTCAGGATGCCGAGATCAGTTCCTCGCTCGATCGTCTTTACACATTGAAGGACACTGCATTGAGTGGTGCTGCGACGACGGGAATCCTGATGGGGCTCACCCGCGATGTAACTCCGGCGGATTGGTTGCGAGCTAATTCAGCCCCGAGCCTATGGCCGGTAGAAGGCGCCGTGACGGGCTCGTTTGGGGAGCGAATTGATCCATTCAACGGAGAAGGCGCATTTCACAGCGGCGTAGATATTTCGGCATCGGTTGGCCAACCGGTGATCGCGCCGGCGGACGGGATCGTGGAGTTTGCCGATTACATGGGAGGGTATGGACGAGCGATCGTCCTCGATCACTCGCATGGGATCACGACTCGGTATGGGCATCTTTCGAGTTTTGCCGTAACGTCGGGCCAGTTTGTTCATCGCGGCGACACTATCGGATATGTCGGCCTCAGTGGCCGAAGTACCGGACCGCACCTTCACTATGAAGTACGCATCAACGACACGCCGGTAAACCCCCACAAATACCTTCGCATGACGGTTGCCCACGCCGGCGGATTTGCAGCGGGAAGCTAGAAGAACTGACTACTGACGTAGCCCGATCCATCTCTCCGAAACCACAATCGAGTTGCCTGGATTTTGAGGGTCGTAACGCACAGAGGTTGGAAGTCCCAACCGGCAGGAATGCAAATTGATTAGCTGCCGAAGATAAGTGACATCCTGCGAGGCCTCATAAGAAACACCGGCAACGTCATATTGAAAGATCAGCATGATGGAAGGTTTGACGCCGTTGGCTTCGATCTCATTGACGTCGATCACCGTGCCGTCGGTGATCCGGCCTACTTGATCTAACCACTCGCGCCGCTCGCGTTCCATGTCTTCGGGAGATTTCGGTTTGCGGCGCAGAAGCAGATAAGCCGCGAATGCTGCACCGCCGCCGGCGAGAACCCACGAATAAACTCGAATCGGAATCATGACTTCTGAAGAGAGCTGCAACCTGGGATTGCAGTGTCATTCAAAGGATAAAGCTTTGCGACGCTGGGCGGAAGAGCCAGTGCGGTTACGAAAGTAGGCAAATTGGATGATAGGTTGTGGATTGCGCTATCACGGCTGTGCAGCCGATGTGTGGTCGTGCACAATTTTCCATCCGTCGGGGAACTTGCGGAACACAAGGGTGAAAAGTCCGTGAGGCGTCTTGCCGTCCGACATAGTGAGATGCCAAGCGCCACGAACGAAGGCGGCGCTGCTGCCGAGGGACTCGATCTGCAGATTCGAAAAGTCGAGTTTGCCCATTTCCCGGCCTTCGGATTGATAGCGTTTTTGGTAACGCTCCAATGTGGATTGCCAGCCGGAGGTTTTGGTCGCCTCAGAAAAAAACGTGAGATCCGGAGACTGCCAGTAGCCGGACATGAAAGCTTGCAAGTCATGGTGATTCCACGCTTCCACCTGTCGCTCAAGCACTTGGTGGACGGCATTGGAGACGTCTTTTGTATCCTGAGCGCAGAGAAGCGGGGTGACCAATATGCTCATGAGGCTCACCAAAATAACGAGAATTCGACGCATGATCCCTCCTCGAGAAACCCATCCCAAGTTCCAGCCTTTCGGCTGCTCGGGATTATAGGGCCTAGGGCGAAATGGATGGATTGCCGGAATAGCGTTTTCAGGGCATAATAACTTGCCTTAGCCGTTTCCCCCTCGAAAGAGAGCGTCTGCTCCCTAAAAACAGTGGATTCGTACACCGCAGGCTTCGAGGTAGCGTCTAAGTGATAACAATAAGCTCTGTGCCGAAACGATCTGTAACCCGAGTACTGGCCCGACCGAGCCGTGCGCTGCTCTGTGTTTCGCTTTGTTTCCTAATGGCAGGCGCGGCCTATGGACAGTTCCCAACGATGAACGCGGGGCCGGATGGCTTCGCCTCCTTTGATTTCGCTCAAATCTATTTCGATCAGCAGAACCGCGAAGCGAAAGACCTGGAAAAACAGCGGTTGGAACGAAAAGAGATGGTTGATTCAGGGTCGGTTTCGGCCTTGGATCTGCAAGCTAATAACAAGGCGATTGACGAATTCAACCAGGCCAATTCATGTCTGAAAGCCCAGAAATCTTCCCAAGCCATCGAACATCTGCAGAAAGCGATTAAGGCATACCCGAAATTTGTTTCGGCCCACATCGGCCTTGGGCTTGCATATATCGACCAGGACGACGTCGAACATGCTCGCGCCGAATTCCAAGCAGCTGCGAACCTCGACAGTAAGTTTCCGGGGTCGTACATGAACCTGGGCCGGCTGGCCTTGTCTTTGAAGGATTATCCGACGGCGGAATCTGAGTTGGAGAAGGCGGCTACACTTCAGCCGAAGAACGCGAAAATACTAATGGCGTTGGCCTACGCGGAAAGTGGGAACGAGAAATACCAAGATGTGTTGAATACCGCGGGAAGAGTTCACGCTCTCGAGCACAAAGGATTGGCTAACATTCACTACGTTGCCGCATCCTCAGCGATGGCGCTCAACGACTACAAGACCATGGAGCGCGAGCTGAACTTGTTCGTGGATGAAGATCCGACCAATCCGCTGGCGCCGGTTGCCAAACAAAATTTGCAGATTCTGGAAAAGAACCGGACAGCTCCGGTGCAAGTGGCGTCGGTTGGACTTCACCAGATTGGCTCAGTCGATCCTCAGCCACTGCAGACGTTCCCGAACACGGACCGGTTGAAAGCAGCATTGAGCGCTGTGGGAGAGGAAGGCGATAGCAGCGCTTGTCCTAATTGCGAGAAGGATGCAATGGCGACGACCGCATCGGCAGGTTCGGTGCCGAGTTCGTTTTCGGCCCACAGTTCCGGCGCGTGGACGATTCGCAAGTCGGTGGATGAGGTTGCGTTGTTCTTCGCGGTGAGCAGCCACGGGAAGATGATTAATGACCTGGAGCTTTCGAACATCAAGATTCGCGACGATAACAAAGCTCCTCAACGGGTCCTGCAATTCACTCCGCAATCGAAGCTGCCTTTGCGAATCGGACTTCTGATCGATGTGAGTGGATCGGTACGGGACCGGTTTTCCTTCGAGAAGCACGCAGCTGCCCGCTTTCTTGAGAAAGTGTTGACCAATCCATCCGACCTGGGGTTTGTTGGCGGCTTTAACGAGGCGGTGTCGGTAACGGCAGATTTCACAGGCGACCCAGCAAGCTTGGGCAAAGGAATTGAAGAGCTTAAGAACGCAGGCGGAACGGCCATGTTTGATGCTGTTTCCTACGCTTGCCAGAAATTGGCCGAGTACCCCGATCACGAGCGAGTGGCCCGAGTGCTGGTGGTGATGAGCGACGGAGAGGACAATTCCAGCCACACGAGTCTAAAGCAGGCCCTCCAGGAGGCTGAAAACTCGGGTGTGACGATTTATACCGTCAGCACCAGTCAGTCGATGGGAGCCAAGAGCGACGCGGACAAGGTGCTGGAGGTTTTAGCGGAGCGAAGCGGCGGAGAGGCCATGTTTCCGGTCGATGAGCCCACGCTTGCCAAATCGTTTGAGAAATTGCGAGATCTGATTCGGAGCCGCTACCTGGTAGCCTACCGTCCGGCAGACTTTACGGCGGATGGGAAATACCGCAGCATCCAGTTATTCGCTAATAAGGACGGCAAGCGTCTGCAGGTGCACGTGCGCAAAGGGTACTATTCGCGCCGGGATTAGATTCTTCCCGTTTCGCGGTTCGATCTTCCTCTTACTTATCGTTGATGCAGTACTGCCCCAGCGAATCTGAATTACCCTCTGCAGCCGATTTCTGATAAAGCTCAACGTTCGCACAGTCGTAATACCCGTGATTCTTCGGTAGCCGCACCATGACATAGTCGCCCGCCTGCGGCACCACGCAATACGGCGCGTTCTTCGTGCACTGAAGTTCAAAGGGCTTTCCCGCTTCCTGGATGGTAATTACAACGACGTCGCCGCTGACGCTCGACTGCTTTACGGTAATCGTCGATTTGTCTGACTGTCCGACCTGTCCGGCTGCCAACATTGCGAATAATAGGATGATTGCTCTCATACGTCCCTCCTCGTCCCACCTATCTATTCCCAAACCGATTATGAGTAGGGCTGGCAATCGCATGCGGTGATTGTCGTCACAGCGAAGGGAAGCGCAGGGCACGCTGCGGTGACGATGGTGCGCCCATCGGTCACATCTTCTCGTGACAAGGGGCACAGCCGGGAACCGTTATCAGGCCGCAAGATACGAAGTTAAGAGAACTTCTATCCGTGGGGGTCTGCCATGAAGAAAGTCTTGATTTTAGGTGCCGCAGGGCGCGATTTTCATAACTTCAACGTAGTGTTTCGCAACAATCTGGACTATCAAGTTGTGGCGTTTACTGCCACGCAGATTCCGGACATTGCCGGCCGGCGGTATCCGCAGGAACTCGCGGGACGCTTATATCCAGAAGGGATTCCAATCTTTGAAGAGAAAGACCTTGAAAAGTTGATCGCAGAATATGAGATCGAGCAGGTCGTTTTCGCATACAGCGACATCTCCCACCAGAACCTGATGCATCTGGCCTCGCGAGCCTTAGCGGCTGGGGCGGATTTCTGGCTGCTGGGAACCGAGCACACGCAATTGAAGTCGCACATTCCGGTAGTTTCGATTTGTGCCGTTCGCACCGGCTGCGGCAAGAGCCCGGTTTCGCGCCTGGTAGCGAATGAACTCCGGCGCCAAGGCCACAAGCCGGTGGTCATCCGTCATCCGATGCCTTACGGAGACCTTGCGGTGCAGGCTGTCCAACGCTTTGCGACTATGGATGACCTCGATCTTCAGCAGTGCACGATTGAAGAGCGGGAGGAATACGAGCCGCATATCCGGCAAGGAACGGTGGTTTACGCCGGCGTGGATTATGAAAAGATTCTCCGCCAAGCGGAACAAGAAGCGGATGTGATTCTGTGGGACGGTGGAAACAACGATACTTCTTTCTACGCTTCGAATCTTGAGATTGTCGTCGTGGATCCGCATCGGCCGGGTCACGAATTGGCATATTACCCGGGCGAAGTGAACCTGCGGCGAGCCGATGCGGTCATCATCAATAAGGTCGATACCGCACAGCAAAAAGATGTCGAGACAGTTCGTCAGAACATTCGCATCAGCAATCCGAAAGCTGCAGTTTTCGAGATGGCGTGCCGCGTCAGCCTGGCATCGCCGGAAGCGGTGAAGGGGAAACGGGTCCTTGTGGTGGAAGATGGTCCGACGCTTACCCACGGAGAAATGCCGTATGGAGCCGGAGTTGTAGCGGCCCGGCAATTTGGCGCGGCAGAGTTGGTGGACCCGAGACCTTATGCGGTCGGCTCGATCCGAGGAACCTTCGAACGCTACAAACACTTGACCAGCCTGCTGCCCGCGATGGGATACAGCGCGATGCAGCGGCATGAGTTGGAAGAGACGATCGGGCGAACACCGTGTGATGCAGTTGTGATTGCCACACCAATCGATCTGACGCGAGTTGTCAAAATCGAGAAACCGAATGTGCGCGTGACCTATGAAGTGGAGGAACTGACGCGTCCTGGAGTAGCAGACTTGCTGGCGAAATTCACTCGCCAACAAGAACCTTCGTTCGTAGGAGCAGGAATATGAACGGGAAGGATTTTGTCTCCATCAAAGACTTCTCCCCTTCCGAAATTCAGTACCTGTTGATTCTGGCCCGACAGATCAAGACCCATCCGACTACCTACAGCGAGGCACTCAAACGCAAGACTCTCGCCATGATTTTTGAGAAGCCTTCGCTGCGTACTCGAGTGACGTTTGACGTCGGGATTCAGCAGTTGGGTGGTTTTTCAGTTTATTTGTCGCCAGCGGAAATCAACCTGGGAAAACGAGAGTCGGTTCACGATGTCGCGAAGAATCTCGAGCGCATGGTGCAGGGAATCATGATCCGCACCTTCGCGCATGAGACGGTCGAACAGATGGCGCGCTTCGCGAGTATTCCGGTCATTAACGGGCTCAGTGAATACAGCCATCCCTGCCAGGCGCTGGCCGATTACTTAACGATCTGGGAAGCGAAGAGCCACCTGGAGGGCTTGAAGGTTGTATTCGTCGGCGATGGTAACAACGTCGCGCATTCGCTGATGTTCGCCGGAGCGCAACTGGGCGTCCACGTGTGGGTGGCGACGCCTCCTGGATATGGACCGAAGGCGGAGGCTGTGCATTGGGCGTCGGAAAGGGCTCGCGAGACCGGAGCAAGTTGCAAAGTGACGCACGATCCGGTTGAGGCTGTTTCCGGCGCGGACGTAGTTTACACCGATGTCTGGACCAGCATGGGTCACGAAGTCGAATCGAAAGAGCGGGATCAGGCATTCCGGCCTTTTCAGGTGAACTCTCAGCTGTTCCGCCATGCAAAGCGCGATGCCATTTTTCTGCATTGTTTACCAGCACACCGTGGACAGGAAGTCACGGACGACGTGATCGATTCACGCCGATCGATGGTGTTTCAACAAGCGGAAAACCGGCTGCATGTGCAGAAAGCCATCATGCTGGAACTGATGAAAGGTGAATTCGTGAAGCTGCCGGGACTGGTGGAATTGCAAGAGTTGGTCCACGTTTAGGGCGAGCAGTGAGGAGTGCGAACCAAGGAACGCATGGCGACGATCTTGTTAGCGATCGGTGGAAATTCCCTGATCCGGGCTGGAGAGAACGGAACGATAGCCCAGCAGATGGCGAATGCTCGCCGGACAGCGGTCGAGATCGTGCGCCTCTGCCGAGCGGGGTACAAGATCGTTCTTACGCACGGCAATGGTCCGCAGGTGGGTGCAGCGCTACTGCGTTCTGAGCGGGGAGCAAGCCAGGTTCCGGGCCATTCGCTGGATGTTTGTGACGCTTCCACCCAGGGGGAAATTGGGTACATCCTGCAGCAAGCGCTGGAAAGCGAACTGAAGACAACCAATCTACACCTGCCGGTCGTGACGGTGGTGACTCAGTGCGTAGTCTCTGCGGATGATCCCGCCATGAAAAGTCCCACAAAACCGATAGGACCGTTCTATTCGCGAGTGGACGCGGAGGAACGTCAAAGACAGTTCGGTTGGACGATTGTCGAGGACGCCTCGCGCGGGTATCGACGTGTCGTACCCTCGCCCGATCCGATTGAGATTGTTGAGCTCGAGGTAATCCGCGATCTTGCGGGTCGCGGTGTCCTGGTGATCGCGTGCGGTGGGGGCGGGATTCCCGTGCTCTGGAATGACGGCAAGCTGCAGGGCGTTGAAGCCGTCATTGACAAGGACCGTGCATCGGCATTGCTGGCTTGCCGGCTCGGGGTGGATCTTTTCGTGATCTCGACTGACTCGGATTACGTGTATCTCGATTACAAGAAGCCGACGCAAGTTCCTTTGACTCGTGTGCAAACCTCAGAACTCGAATCGCATTTTGAGGCGGGGCATTTTCCGGCGGGGAATATGGGCCCGAAGATCCAGTCAGTCTTGCGTTTTCTGCAGAGTGGCGGACACGAAGCGATCATCACTTCGTGTGAAAACCTCTATGAATCCGTAACCGGATCAGGCGGCACTCATGTGGTGGCGTCCGAGGAGCAAACCCGAGTGACCATCGAGTACGAACACGAGCGGCCGGTGGGAAGGCGGTGAAGATGAGTGGGCCAAATATCACCACTGAAAATCAAGCGCCGGCTCCGGCATGCGCTTCGGGTGTCGAAAGAAAACTGCGTCACGTTGTGGAATCGCAACAGTTCACAGTTCCCCTTCTGATGGAACTTTTTGACCGCTCCCGTGGAATGGAACGGGTGGTTGCGCGCGGCGGTTCACTCGACTATCAGAACCGGATCATGGCGACGCTTTTTTACGAGCCATCGACTCGCACCCGTTTTTCGTTCGAAGCGGCCATGCATCGCCTCGGAGGAAGGGTTCTATCGACGGAGCAGGCGCACATCTTCTCCTCTGCGATCGAAGGGGAGCAGGTGGAAGATTCCATTCGGATTCTTGGCTCGTATTCGGACGTGATCGTGATCCGGCACCACGAAGAAGGCGGTGCCAAACGCGCCGCCCAAGTCTCGCCTGTACCGGTGGTTAACGCCGGCGACGGAGACGGCGGCCAGCACCCGACGCAAGCGTTGCTAGATTTGTACACCATTTACCGCGAGCGCCCATTAAACGGGCTTAGCGTCGCCATTATCGGGGAGCTCGATAGGGGTAGAACCGCCCGTTCATTGGCTTATCTGCTGGCGAAGTTTGAGCGGGTGAAGTTGTTTTTTGTGAGCCCGCCCGAGCTGCAGATGAAACCAGACATCCTGGAATACCTGGACGAGCATGGTGTCCGTTATGAACTGGAAACGCAGATCGAACGAGTGATTCGAGAGGTGGATGTTGTTTATCAGACCCGGATCCGTCCGGATCGAATGCGGGATTCGAAAACGCTGAAGCAGTATGCGATCGATTCGACCGTGGTTTCGCGAATGAAGCCGGATGCTTTGATCCTGCACCCACTACCCCGGACGGTGGAATTGGATAAATCTGTCGACGACGATCCTCGAGCTTTGTATTTTCGCCAGGCACAGAACGGGTTGTACGTGCGAATGGCATTGCTAACGATGGTGCTGGAGTAGGCAGGAGTTTGCAGGAAGTGGGCAGGAGTCAGTAGGAAGTCGGCAGCATATGGTAGGTGCCGACTCCTGACTCCTAGCTACTGAGTACTTGAAAGATGAGGAAGGAAAGTATGCCAACAGATGAAGCTACGCTACTAACACAGGAATTCATCACTCTGGAAAGCCAATACGGTGCACGCAACTACCATCCTCTCGACGTAGTGATCGATCGGGCGGAAGGAGTGTGGGTGTATGACGTAGAGGGCAAACGCTACCTTGATTGCCTGGCGGCATATTCGGCGGTTAACCAAGGGCATTGCCATCCCAGAATTCTCGAGACCCTGGTTGAACAAGCGCATCGAGTGACGCTCACGTCGCGTGCGTTTCGAAATGATCAATTGGGATTGCTCTATAAGGATCTCCACAATCTGACGGGATTCGACATGGCGCTGCCGATGAATTCCGGCGCGGAAGCGGTAGAGACAGCAATCAAAACGGCGCGCAAGTGGGGCTACAAGGTCAAAGGAATTCCCGAGGGAAAAGCCGAGATCGTGGTTTGTTCGAATAATTTCCACGGGAGAACGGTCACGATCGTTAGCTTCTCGACGGATGAGCAATACCGAGATGGCTTTGGGCCGTTTACACCGGGATTCAAGGTCATTCCGTTTGGCGATGTCGCCGCACTCCGAAAAGCCATCACGGCAAACACGTGTGCCTTTCTGGTGGAACCGATTCAGGGCGAAGCCGGGATCGTCATTCCGCCGGCAGGGTACCTGAAAGAGGCTGCAGAGGTGTGCAGGCAAAATCGCGTGCTGTTGATGGCGGATGAAATCCAGTCGGGCCTGGGGCGCACGGGAAAGTTGTTCGCGTACATGCATGAGGGCATCAAGCCGGATGTGCTGATCGTCGGCAAGGCGCTGGCAGGCGGTTTCTATCCGGTTTCGGCAGTGCTGGCGTCTCAGGAAATCCTTGGAGTTTATAAGCCAGGAGATCACGGCAGCACATTCGGCGGCAATCCACTGGGATGCGCGATCGCACGCACAGCATTGCGGGTACTGATCGACGAAAAATTGGTGGAGAGGTCAGCTGAACTCGGTGCGTACTTCATCAGCTTGCTACAGACCCTGCGGAGCACCGACCTGAAAGAGGTTCGCGGCAAAGGCCTGTGGATCGGAATCGAGCTTAACAGTCTGGCGCGACCGTATTGCGAAGCGCTGAAAGAAGAAGGAATTCTTTGCAAGGAGACACACGATCACGTTATCCGGATCGCTCCACCACTCGTAATCCGACGGGAGGAGATCGATTGGGCATTCGAGCGGATCAGGAAAGTGATTGAAAAGCACTAAATACGAGATTTTTTCGCGTTTATCCGCGGAGGGGAATTATGACAATTTCAAGGAAAGAGGCACTGGACTATCATGCGTTGCCCAAGCCTGGGAAGATCGAGGTTACACCTACGAAAGCCTGCCGCACGCAGCGGGACTTGAGCCTTGCTTACACGCCGGGCGTGGCCGAGGCGTGCCTCGCCATTAAAGACAATGCTCACGACGCATTCAAATACACAGGCCGCGGGAATCTTGTTGCTGTCGTGACAAACGGCACGGCGGTGTTGGGCCTCGGGGATATCGGCGCCATCGCTGGAAAGCCGGTGATGGAAGGCAAGGCGGTCCTGTTCAAACGGTTTGCGGACGTCAACGTTTTTGACATCGAAATCGATAGTCACAATCCGGACGATGTAATTAAAGCCTGCCAATTGCTGGAGCCAACTTTTGGTGGCATTAATCTCGAGGACATTAAGGCTCCGGAGTGCTTCTACATCGAAGAGACATTGAAGAAGACGATGAAGATTCCGGTCTTCCACGATGATCAGCACGGCACGGCGATTATTACGGGAGCGGCTTTGCTCAATGCCCTGGAGATCGTGGGTAAAGACATCAGCAAAGTAAGAGTTGTGTTCAACGGCGCGGGCGCGTCAGGTATCGCGTCGGCCGAGCACTACATTCGTTTAGGCGTAAAGCGGGAAAACATCTTTCTCTGCGACACGAAAGGCTTGGTCTACGAAGGTCGAACCGACGGGATGAATCCGTACAAACAGCGGTTTGCGCACAGGACGAGTCTGCGAACGCTTGCCGATGTTGTGGCAGGCGCCGATGTGCTGGTTGGACTGTCGGTCAAGGGCGCGTTCACCTCGGCGATGCTGAAATCGATGGCGGATAGGCCCATCCTGTTCGCGATGGCCAACCCGGATCCCGAGATCACGTATGAAGAGATGCGGGCAGCGCGAAAAGACATCATCGCCTGCACCGGCCGCTCGGATTATCCGAACATGGTCAACAACGTTCTGGGATTCCCATTCATTTTCCGCGGAGCGCTCGATGTACATGCGACCGCGATCAATGAAGAGATGAAACTGGCGGCTTCGCACGCTTTGGCTGATCTGGCCAAGGAAGACGTGCCGGATTCAGTATGCCGGGCGTACGGAGTGGAGCGATTTGCGTTCGGTCCGGATTACATCATTCCGAAGCCGTTCGATCCCAGAGTGCTGGTCTGGGAGGCGTCGGCAGTAGCCAGAGCGGCGATGGAAACCGGCGTTGCCCTGGAACCTATCGATCTCGGCGATTACCGGGAGCAACTGGAAAAGCGCCTCGGCAAAGCGCACGAGGTCATGCGGCTCGTCATTCACAAGGCACAGGCGAAACCGAAGCGCGTAGTGTTCCCCGAAGGCGACAACGATAAGGTTTTGCGCGCGTCGCACATCCTAGTTGAAGAGAAGATCGCTCATCCTATTCTGCTGGGCAACGAAAACATGATTCGTTCTCGTGCTGCGGAACTCTGCCTGCCTCTCGAAGGCATGGATATTGTGGATCCCAAGACCTCGGCTTGGCGGGAAGTTTATATCCAGGAGTTCTACTGGCTGCGGCAACGACGCGGCGTGACGCTGTCGGAAGCGAGAGAGGTGATCGATAACCGGAACATCTTCGGATCGCTGATGGTGCACATGGGAGACGCTGAGGCCCTGGTTTCGGGCATCACCCAGCACTATCCCGACACCATTCGTCCGGCGCTGCAGGTGATCAAGGTTCGCGAAGGGGTGCACAAGGTGTCGGGGCTTTACGCGCTGGTCACGCGGAAAGGGGACATGCTGTTCCTTGCCGATTGTGCGGTGAACATTGAACCGTCGGCCGAAGACTTGGCAGAGATCGCGCTCTGCGCAGCCGACGCAGCACGCCGATTCGATGTGACGCCGCGGATCGCGATGCTGTCGTTTTCGAATTTTGGCAGCACAAACCATCCGCTCTGCGCCAAGGTTCGCAAAGCGACGGAGATCGTGAAACACCGCGATCCGTCGCTGATGATCGAGGGCGAAATCATGGCGGATACGGCGGTGGTTCCGGACATCGTGGAACGAGAGTATCCGTTCTCCACGCTCAAGGGCGGAGCGAACGTTCTGATCTTCCCAGATCTGGCTTCGGCCAATATCGCATACAAACTTCTGATGCGGGTCGGCGGCGCGGAAGCGATCGGGCCGATTCTGATGGGTTTGAGCAAGCCCGCCTATGTGCTGCCTCGCGGTGCAGAAGTGGAAGACATCGTGAACAGCACGGCCTTGGCGGTGGTTGATGCCGAAGAGAGTCACCCCAACGTGATTCAGGAAAACGGCAAGATGTTCGTGCAGGCGGATTAGACGCGGTCCCCATCCTTCATGCTTTGGAGGATGGGGATTATCGGAGCATCTTATTTTTGATTACCTGGTTGGAATCACCGGCAACACAATCTGCGATGGATGCTGTGCGTCGTGGTAGATGGTGTTGACCGCGACCGCCCAGCGGCGATTGTCGTTCAGCGGCTCTCCCGTGTTCGGATTCACGTCAAAACGCGGAAAATTGCTGCTTGAAACGTCGATGCGAATGCGGTGCCCCTTCGCGAATACGAGGGACGTCGGATACATCTCGATGGTGAACGGGTACACTTCACCCGGCTTCATGAGTTCCGCATGCTCCAGGGAACTGCGGTAGCGTGCCCGGACGATGCTGTCCGCGACGTTCAGGTCCACACCTGCGGGAAAATCGTGGTTGGGTGGATAGACGTCGATGAGTTTTGCTGTGAAGTCGGTGTCCGGTGCACTCGAGGCGGCCCACAGTTTGACGATCAACCGTCCCGTGACCTCGAGATCTTCTTTCAACGGTCCCGTTTGGAACACCAGCACATCATTTCGTGTGGAGAGCGGCCGCGTATCGTCGCACGTCCACAGCGATTCCTGGCAGCGCTGGTTGTAGGCACCTTGCTCCATGAAGTTTTCGGAATCGCCTGGACGCTCGATGGAGTTGTGGTGCGACGGCGGTGCGTTGTGCGAAGAGATATTGCCGCCCAAGGTCGGAACCGGGTGCTTGGGATCAAATTCATAAGAATTTGACGACTCGTTCGCCGGCTTCTGAGGAGAGAGAACTCCACTGGCGTGCAGGTAGTACGGAGTTGCCGCAGTCCGCGCCAGCGGCCATTCATGCTCCTCCCGCCAGTGACCGCCTACAAAAATCCGCCCCTCGGGAGTTTTGTGCGCATCTCCGCCGCCCATGACGAAAATCCGCACCGGCGGCTCCCGGTCAACGCCGTCGTCCATTCCTTTGAGCCAGCGATCGAACCATCGCAACTGAAATTCATTGAAGTTGATTGCCGCGTCCGGGCCGAACTCCGCTTCGCCTGCGTAGCTGTGGGTTCGGCCGCCATGCGTCCAGGGGCCCATGATCAGGCGCTGCAGACTTTTCTTGTTCTTGCTCAGGGTCACGTAATTCAGGTTTGCCACCTGAGTTCCCCACGAGTCGTACCATCCGCCCAGGTGGTACACGGGAATGTCCTTGTACTCGGCCACGTGCTCAACGACATCGGCTCCTGAGTTTTTCCAGAAGTCGTCGTAATCGCCGTGCGACATGGCTTCGACGAGCCAGGACTCGTATTCGGGGGCAAGCTGCAGCGGCGAGGTTCCGGGCCGGAAAGGCAGGCCTTTAGCATATTCGCGCACCTGTTCGCCCAGTTTGAGCAGCGCTTCGCGGGTTTGCGGATCGCGCGCTTCATGGCTGCCGTTCGGACCGCCAATGTTGAAGATCCAGTTCATCCAGCGCATTTCGAATGCGCCGTTGTGCCGCACGCCATAGCGGCCAAAATCTGACATTGCATCCGCCGGGATCATAGCTTTGAGATAGGGCGGATTCGCGAGGGCCAGCGCGTGCTGCGTTCCGCCGGGATAGGAGGTGCCGACGGTTCCGATGCCGCCGTC
>Ga0335078_10005042_pt1 | contig 19538 bp, 15 predicted proteins | sample Lox_Sample_32_FD_206711 | JGI IMG/M metagenome (GOLD analysis project Ga0335078, IMG submission 206711) | Soil microbial communities from Loxahatchee National Wildlife Refuge, Florida, United States - Lox_Sample_3.2 | ecosystem: Environmental > Terrestrial > Soil > Wetlands | place: USA... | reverse complement strand
CGGACTGGGTGCCCGGGCTGCGGGACGTGCTGGTCCCGGCGGTGCTGTGCGTGCTGGCCGCCTTCCAGGCGGGCGCGCTGGTGATGGCGAAGCGGGCGGCGGGGGCAGCGCGGGCGGCGGCGGCGGCGGCGGCGGAGGCGGCGGTAAATGGTGACGCCGCCGAGGGCGGCGGCCCTTACCATGTGGAGGTGCCGCTCACCGGCGGCGTGGAGGTGCCGCTGACCGGCACCGCTCGCACGGGAAGGCCCCATGAAGATCGACAACAGCCCGGCCAGGGGGATGCGGGACCTGCTGCCCGCTGACGTCGCGGTCCGTGACCACGTGCTCGAGTCGATCTCCGCGGTGTACCGGCGGTTCGGCTACCAGCGGATCGAGACCCCGGCCCTGGAGAACATCGAGCGGCTGACCAGCGGCGAGGGCGGGGACAACGAGAAGCTGATCTTCCAGGTGCTGCGGCGCGGGCTGCCGCCGGAGGCGGCGGCCGGCACGCCGCTGCGCACGCTCGCCGACCTGGGGCTGCGGTACGACCTGACCGTGCCGCTCACCCGGTTCTACGGCAACAACCACGCGTCGCTGCCGATGCCGTTCCGGTCCCTGCAGGTGGGGCCGGTGTGGCGGGCGGACCGGCCGCAGCGGGGCCGGTACCGGCAGTTCTACCAGTGCGACATCGACATGATCGGCGAGCCGACCGTGCTGGCCGAGGCCGAGCTGATCGAGGCGACCAGCGAGGCGCTGGCGGCCATCGGGCTGGCCGGGACGACGATCCGGCTGTCGGACCGGCGGTTCCTGGCCGCGCTGGCGGCGGACTGCGGGGTACCCGAGGACGCGCGGAACGAGTTCTTCATCACGCTGGACAAGCTGGACAAGATCGGCTGGTCCGGGGTGCGGTCCGAGCTGCTCGATCTCGGTCTCGACGGTTCTCAGGTCTCGGCGGTGGAGAAGAAGACCCAGGAGCTGGCCGACGTGCCCGCGGACCGGCTGGCTTCCGCGCTGGCCGCTACCGTGCCCAGCCTGGCCCCGGAGGTTACCGAGGACCTGTCCGCCACGGCGGGGTGCCTGGACGCGCTGGCCGCCGAGAGGCCGCTGAGCTGGCAGTTCGACCCGACGCTGGTGCGCGGGATGGGGTACTACACCGGGCAGGTGTTCGAGGTCATGCACCCGGAGATGAGCGGGTCGGTGGCCGGCGGCGGCCGGTACGACAAGCTGATCGGCCGGTCGCTGGGGCACGACGTGCCGGCCTGCGGGTTCTCCATCGGCTTCGAGCGGATCGTGGACCTGCTGTCGCGCGAGCGGGCCAGGGACGCGGTGGCGGTGCTGGTCGAGGCGGACGTGCCGCTGGCCGGCGCGCTCGCGGTGGCACGGGAGCTGCGGGAGGCATCCGGGGTTTCCGGGGTTTCCGGGGTTTCCGGGGTTTCCGGGGTTTCCGGGGTTACCGGGGATTCCGGGGTTACCGGGGATTCCGGGGCCGGGCGGGTCGTGGAGACGGTTCGGCGCAGCGGGAAGTTCGGGGCTCAGCTGAAGCGGCTGGAGGCGGCGGGGTTCACCGGGTTCGTGCTGGTGCGCGCCGAGGACGGGGTGACCGTGGCCGGGGAGCTGCGAGCGCTGGGCGGCGAGCCGGGCGCGTGAGGCTCGGGCGCAGCGGGGCGGCCGGGCGGGGCGGGTGCGTAGGGTCCGGGCGGCCGGGCGCAGCGGGGTGCGTGGGCCCTTGGCCCCGGTAGACGGGGCCTGTGTGGCCCTGACCCCGATAGAACCCGATTGACGGGGCCGGAGTCCCGGACACCCGGGTGCGGGGTTACCCGGCCGGCCGCCGCACGGGAGAACGCGCTGTTAGCGGAGGCCTTTCGCATGCATTCGCGATTTTTATCATTTTCCTGCACAAACTATTTGCACAATGCCTATGCAAAATTTTTCTGCACGTACCTATGCACTTGCATTTGCTCTGTTAGGCTGCAACGTGCAGACGGTGGTCGCTGGCCTGAGGCACCCGCCCGCACCGGTGCCCTTTTCTTGCCCGATGAGACAAAAGGAGAAAGATGCAGGTCAACAACGGCATTGCCGCTGATCAGCTGGTATCGGCGCGCTGGCGCAAGAGCACGGCCAGCAACCCGAGCGGGAGCTGCGTCGAGGTCGCCGAGCTGGCTGACGGCGCCATCGCCGTCCGTAACTCGCGGCATCCGTCCGGGCCCGCGCTGATCTACACGCCCGCCGAGATCAAGGCATTCCTGGCCGGGGTGAAAAATGGCGAGTTCGACGATCTGTGCCCGCGCGTTTCATGAGTTTTCCCGCGCGGCGGCCGCAGTGGCGTGTTATTACTGAGTAGTCATCATTAATGGCGTATCGGCGGTGCCGCAACGCGGTGATATCGTGCCGTGTGTGCACCGCCGTCGCCAGTCTGGCAGCGGCGGCGCGGCGGTGACCGCCCGGGCACGAAGGGGTGGGCACTGGGCGGCGGCAATCCATCGGCCCTCGGAGCGAAGATGAGCACGGATCGGCGGGACGGCGGGCACCCCGGGGACACCGTGGGCCCGACGGTACCCCGCATGCTCCTGGGGATCCAGCTGCACCGGTTCCGCGAGGCGGCCGGGATCACCCCGGACCAGGCGGGGTACGAGATCCGGGCGTCCCGGTCCAAGATCAGCCGGATGGAAAACGGCCAGGTGCGGTTCAAGGAACGGGACGTGACCGACCTGCTCACGCTGTACGGCATCACCGACGAGAAGACGCGGGCCGGCATGGTGGCGCTCGTCCGGCAGGCCAACGCGCCGGGCTGGTGGTCGAAGTACGGCGACGTCATGGCCGACTGGTTCGAGGGATACCTCGGGCTCGAGACGGCCGCGTCGGTCATCCGCACCTTCGAGCTGCAGTTCGTGCACGGCCTGTTCCAGACCGAGGACTACGCCCGCGCCGTCACCCTGCTCGGCCACACGTCCGCGCCCGCGGCGGAGATCGACCGGCGGGTGAGCCTGCGGCTCAAGCGCCAGGACCTGCTCAACGGCCCCTCGCCGCCGCAGGTGTGGTCGGTCATCGACGAGGGGGCGCTGCGGCGCCCGGTGGGCGGCCGCGCGGTGATGCAGGCCCAGCTCAAGAAGCTCGTCGAGGTGGCCGGGCGGCGGCATGTCACCATTCAGGTGGCGCCGTTCGCCCGGGGCGGGCACGCGGCGGCGGGCGGGTCGTTCACCGTGCTGCGGTTCGGCCAGCCCGACGTGCCGGACGTCGTGTATATCGAGCAGCTCACCAGCGCCCTTTACCTGGACAAACGCGAGGACGTCGACCATTACATGGAGGTCATGAACCATCTGAGCACCGAAGCACTCACCCCCGTGCAAAGCGCGCGCTTCCTCGCCGACATAATCCGGGAGACCTAGTGTCTTATGCAAAAGTTCGCGTCATGCAAGAACCCGCCATGGTTACTGCCCGTGCGACGTGCACCGACCGCTCGCGCAGGCCCAGAAGGCCTGCACTCGCAGCCGATTTTGCATGACGCTCCTAGTGCCCGGTCCGGCAGCCCGTTGCCGTAATGCCCAGAATGACCACAATCATCAAGCCCGCGCGGCCAATCAGGAGAACGTCCCGGGACGCGGGAGCCGGTACCGCCCCGGACAGCCAGGAATACGGCTGAACCTGGAAGTTCCTCCTTTTCAGATCGCCGCGAGCCAGCCAACCTCATTAGGGATGCCCCGTGACTGACGACATTTCATCAACCCAAGGCCAGGCGGGTCCGGAAGGGACCGATGCCACCGCAGGAACAGGGATCGACACGACGGTCCCGCACTCGGCCCGGATCTGGAACTACTGGCTGGGCGGCAAGGACAACTACGCCGTGGACCGCGAGGCCGGCGACCAGTACAAGGAGATCTTCCCCGGTATCGCCGTGGTGGCGCGCACCTCGCGGGGCTTCCTCACCCGCGCGGTCCGGTACCTGGCCGCCGAGGCCGGTATCCGCCAGTTCCTCGACATCGGCACGGGCCTGCCCACGGCGGACAACACGCACGAGGTCGCCCAGCGGGCGGCGCCGGACAGCAAGATCGTCTACGTGGACAACGACCCGCTGGTGCTGGCGCACGCCCGCGCCCTGCTGACCAGCAGCCCCGAGGGGGCGACCGAGTACCTGGACGCCGACATCAGGAACCCGGCCGCGATCCTGGACGCCGCCGCGGGCCTGCTGGACTTCAAGCAGCCCATCGCCCTGATGCTGATGGGGATCATGGGCCACTTCACCGACGAGGAGGCGTACCCGATCGTCAGCCGCCTGCAGGCCGGCCTGCCGTCGGGCAGTTACTTCGCGCTCTACGACGGCGCCAACACCAACGAGGCGTTCAACCAGGCGCAGGAGGGCTACAACGCGAGCGGCGCGGTGCCCTACTACCTGCGCAGCCCCGAGCAGTTCCGGCGGTTCTTCGAGGGCCTGGAACTGGTCGAGCCGGGCGTGGTGCCGGTGCCGCACTGGCGGCCCGACCCCGATGCGGAGCCCGTCGAGATCTACTCGTACTGCGGGGTGGGGCGCAAGCCGTAGCGCGTTCGGTGCGCCCCGGCCTGGACCCGTGAGGCCGGGGCGCACCCGCGTCCGGGGAGCGGCATGTATTGCGGAACGACCGCTTTGTAACAGTTAACTAGAATCTTGTTTTTGGGATTCCCAAATATGTACTCTCCAGGCGGGATTGTTTTCTGGGCCGCCCGGCGTTAGACTGCCGCGGTGCGCTACGGCATAGACGCGGCCCTTCATCCGGGGTCGCGCATTCTCGACGGGCCTCCCGCGAGGCCTGGCAGTTATGGGGGCTGCACGTGAACGCAGACAGTGCCACCATTAACCCCGGGCACAACCACCAGGGCGTTCCCGAGCCAGCCGGCGACCCGGCTACCAGGCGGGACACCTGGACGAAGCTCGCCACACCGGTTTACCACGAGTACAGTTATGGTGTGGAATTCTCACTCGGCGATGACGGATCACCAGCCGCGGTCGGGAGTTCCGGGCTGGCGGGACACGGGTCGCGCGGTGAGGGTGTCCCGGGGTAGGCGCTGGCCCATGCCACAGGTGAGCGGTCCACTCGGCGCCCGGCGGCGAATCGCCACGGTCCTGAAAGAGTGGCGCGACGAGGCGGGCCAGAGCCTCACCGAGGTCGCGAAGGAAACGCTCATCTCGACCTCCAAGCTGAGCCGCCTGGAGAACGCCGAGGGCAAGCCGCGGCTCCGGGACGTGCGCGACCTGATCCGGTTCTACGGCAAGCAGGAGACCCCGCGGGCCGCCCAGCTTGAGCGCTGGGTGGCGGCCGCCGGAGCGGCCGGCTGGTGGACGGACTTCGACGAGGCCGTGCTGCACGGCCGGAACCGCCTCGACACCCATCTGGCCTACGAGGCGGAAGCCACGGTGGCCCGGGTGTACACCCTGCCGTTCGTGCCCGCCCTGCTGGCCACCGACGCGTACGCCGAAGCCGTGTACCGGGACATGGAACGCCGGCCCGAGGACCAGATCAGCCAGCTGATGGAAATCCGGCGCAAGCGCAAGCAGGCCCTGACGGAGCGCGCGGGACTCGATCCGCTGAAGCTGGTCGCGGTGACCCACGAGTGCACGCTCCGGCAGATCGTCGGCTCGCCGCGGATCCTGCGCGATCAGCTCGACGAGCTCCTGGCCCGGTCGCACGAGGGCAACGTCAGCTTGCACGTGTTCCCGTTCGCGGCCAAGGCAGCGCCGTACATGACGTGCATGTACGCGATATTCGAGTACCAGGATCCGGACAACCTGGAGCAGGACCTGGTGGAAATCGAGACACAGGCCGGCTTCTTTGCAATCGACGATCCGGACCGGGTCGCCGAGTACAAGAAAGCGCATGAGAACCTGGTCGCTTTCTCACTGAGCGAGGACGATTCCCGGGAGCGGATCAGCCGCATCCGGGACAGCATGCCGTCGCATTCGTTACGCGAACCGTAACCGCTGCAGCATTTGGGCACGACGGCCGCCCGCCGATTATTAAATTCAGATTACGTGAGCAGCCAGGCGGCCGCGGGAACGCTAGAGTTTCTTAGTTCTCCCGCCCACCTACAACCCCGTAGGCTGGATTTCCGCCTAGCCAAGCGAGCGTGCATAATGGCCGATGAATCCAATCCAGGTCCAGCATCAGAGCTACATATAGTTCATCAGAAGATAACTGATGAAGGTTACGCCCTGACCTCCGAGTTGGACATCGGCCTCCCGCCTGGATGCGCGGAGAGCCTCCGGAGGGCCTACTTCGACAGCGGCCAGCTCAGGTGCGACAAGGGTGATCAGCCAGCCGATCGCGAGCGAGCGAGAGACGTCATCCTGTACGAGTGGGAGAACGGCGGCCTGGTCCTTTCAGAATACGAGACGATAGCCATCCGGGATCGCTCCGGCATCAGGGGCGAGCGTATCCACAAACGTATCGAGCTGCTCGGGGACCGGCAGTTCAGGGATCTCGTCAAGACGTTTATCAGCCTCGTGCCGGAAAAACGGCGGCAGCAGAAAGGAACGTTCGGGATCAATCTGTTCCGGACGCATACCGACGTGGTCACCAGGCCGCACCGGGACGACGAGGAGTTCATTATCATTTACGTCCTGGACCGGATAGGCGGTGACGCCGAGTCTTACCTGTACCGGCACGACCGGGAAAAGATGGACCCCGCGGAAGACGGCGATCTGGTCCTGTGGAAGCAACTGAACTCGGGCGACCTGCTGATCTTCGACGACAGCCAGTTCAAGCACGGCGCCACGCCGCTCACGCCGCCGGCCGGCGGGCGGGCCATGCGCGACGTTCTCGTCTGCACGGTCGACTACCCGGCTACCTATCTGCGGCGCGACCTGGTTTCCTGAGCCGTAGACACAGCGAACCCGCCCGCCTTTCCGCGGGCATAAGGCCTGCGTAACGGCTGTTACGGAGGTTTTTGCTGTTAACTCCGGTGCGCGCGATTCAGAAGATCATGGTGTGGGTGGCCGTTCTGGGGCAGGCCCGGAAAACGGGTGTAAAGAGCCAGGTGCGGGCATCGAAAGAGCCAGGTACCGGCCCTGAAAGAACCGGCGGCGGCCACCACGCCACATGACGGGACTATGCCCGCGCGACCGTTAACGTGTCATATGACACTTGCCCATTGTGTGGCGGCACCCGGGTCCGTATCGTGCAAGGATGGCGGGTTATGAAATCGAATGCGGGGGGTATCCCGGCCGGCGACTGACACCAGGCGACGGGAGCGCGGCTGGTGCTTATGGTTGGCGGTAGGTCCAGCCCGGAGGATATCCGGCGCGCGGTGGAGTCGGTATTCGCGAACGTCCGGGGAGGCCTGGAACACCTCGTGTCGATCCCGTCGGTAAGCACCGAAGGGTACGACGCCTACGACCCGGACGAGGTGCGCCGGTCCGCCGAGGAAACCGGTTCGTGGCTCCAGCGATCGGGCCTGGCAGGGGTCCGTCCGCTCGAAGTGGACGGGGCGCATCCGGCGATATTCGGCCAGACGCCGGGGCCCGCCGGGGCGCCGACCGTCCTGCTCTATGCGCATCACGATGTCCAGCCGCCGGGCACGGCGGATCTGTGGGCTTCCCACCCCTTCGAGGCGACCGAGCGCGACGGCCGGCTATTCGGCCGCGGCACCGCGGACGACAAGGCCGGAATCGCGGCGCACGCCGCCGCGCTGCAGGCGTGGGACGGCAAGCCGCCGGTGACCGTCTCGGTGTTCATCGAGGGCGAGGAGGAAATCGCGTCCCCGAACCTCAGGGCCTTCCTGCGGAAGTACGCGCATCTGCTCGAGGCGGACGTCATCGTGCTGGCCGATTGCTCCAACTGGACGATCGGCAGGCCGGCCCTCACCATGTCGCTGCGGGGCATTCTCGAGTTCATCGTCGAGGTCCGCACGCTCAACCACGCCGTGCACAGCGGTGTCTACGGCGGCCCGGTGCCCGATGCCCTGACGGCGCTGTCGCGGCTGCTCGCGACGTTGCACGACGACCGGGGAAACGTCACCGTGGACGGGCTGCAGGCGGGACCGCCGTACGACATCGATGTCGACGAGGCGGACCTGCGCCGGTTCGCCGGCGTGCGGCCCAGCGTCTCCCTCCTGGGCAGCGGCACCCTGGCCCACCGGCTCTGGGGCCGTCCGGCCGTGGCCGTGCTCGGCATCGACGCGCCGGCCATCACCGAGGCCGCGAACAAGCTGGTTCCGGTGGCGCGCGCGAAGGTCAGCGTCCGGCTGGCCCCGGGCGACGACGTGGCCAAGGCCAGGGCGGCCATCATGGAGCATTTCCTCAGCCCGGCCCGGGCGCCCTGGGGGGCCGAGGTGACCGTCAGCTTCCTCAACGAGGGCGCCCCGCACCTCATCGACCCGTCGGGCGAGGCGTTCGAGGCGTTCCGCCAGGCGTGCTCGCACACCTGGGGATGCGCCCCCGTGGAAGCGGGCAGCGGCGGCTCGCTGCCCCTGGTGGCGGCGCTGGCCGAGACCTTCCCGCGCGCGGAAATGCTGCTCACCGGGGTCGCGGACCCGGAAAGCAGGGCGCACGGCGAGAACGAGAGCGTGCACCTGGCCGAGCTGGAGAACTGCTGCGCCAGCGAGGCGATCCTGCTCGGCGAGCTGGCCCGGGACGCCCGGGCCTGAGGTTGGTCCGCAGGTCCCGGGACCTTCGGCTCTGTCCGTGGATGGCGTAGTACTAGGTAATGGTTGACTTATACGGACATTGGTATGCCGAGTCCGTTAGGTCCTATGCGGAGTGATAAAGATGTCCAGCGCAGATCCTACCGAGAACCAAGCAGAAACCAGCCTGCCCGAACTGGCCAAGTGGGCCGGCGAGATCGCGGAGCTGACCAAGCCCGACGACGTCGTCTGGTGCGACGGCTCGCAGGCCGAATGGGAGCGGCTGACCAGCCTGCTCGTGGCGAACGGGACCTTCACGCGGCTGAATCCGCGGCTGCGCCCGAACAGCTTCTGGTGCGCGTCGGACCCCAGCGACGTGGCGCGCGTGGAAGACCGCACGTTCATCTGCTCGGAGCGGGAACAGGACGCGGGCCCGACCAACAACTGGATCGCGCCCGGCGAGATGCGCGAGACGTTCGCGGAGGTCTTCGACGGCTGCATGCGCGGCCGCACCATGTACGTGATCCCGTTCTGCATGGGCCCGCTCGGCAGCAGCATCTCCCAGCTCGGGGTGGAGATCACCGACTCGCCGTACGTGGCCGTCTCGATGCGGATCATGACCCGGATGGGCACCCCGGCGCTGCGGGCCATCGAGGAGAGCGGGTCGTTCGTCCGCGCGGTCCACTCGGTGGGCGCGCCGCTCGAGCCGGGCCAAGATGACGTGCCGTGGCCGTGCAACCAGGTCAAGTACATCTCGCACTTCCCCGAGACCCGGGAGATCTGGTCCTACGGCTCGGGGTACGGCGGGAACGCGCTGCTGGGCAAGAAGTGCTACGCGCTGCGGATCGCCTCGGTGATGGCCCGGGACGAGGGCTGGCTGGCCGAGCACATGCTCATCCTCAAGATCACCCCGCCGTCCGGGGAGACCCGGTACCTCGCGGCGGCGTTCCCGTCCGCCTGCGGCAAGACCAACCTGGCCATGCTGGCGCCGACCATCCCGGGCTGGAAGGTCGAGACCATCGGCGACGACATCGCCTGGATGCGGTTCGGGCCGGACGGCAGGCTGTACGCGATCAACCCCGAAGCCGGGTTCTTCGGCGTCGCGCCGGGCACCGGCATGAAGACCAACGCCAACGCGGTCGCGGCCATGTGGGGCAATTCCATCTTCACCAACGTGGCGCTGACCGACGACGGGGACGTGTGGTGGGAGGGCCTGACCGAGGAGCCGCCCGCGCACCTGACCGACTGGAAGGGCCGGGACTGGACGCCGGCGTCGCCGGAGCCCGCGGCGCACCCCAACGCCCGGTTCACCACGCCCGCGGACCAGTGCCCGATCATCGCGCCGGAGTGGGACGACCCGGCGGGGGTGCCGATCTCGGCGATCTTGTTCGGCGGCCGGCGGGCTTCGACGGTGCCGCTGGTGATCGAGTCCTTCGACTGGGACCACGGCGTCTTCCTGGGGGCCAACGTGGCCTCGGAGAAGACCGCCGCGGCCGAGGGCACCGTCGGCGAGCTGCGGCACGACCCGTTCGCGATGCTGCCGTTCTGCGGCTACAACATGGGCGACTACTTCGGCTACTGGCTTCGGATCGGCCAGACCGCCCCGGACCCGGGCAAGCTGCCGCGGCTGTTCTACGTCAACTGGTTCCGCAAGAACGCCCAGGGCAAGTTCGTCTGGCCCGGCTTCGGCGAGAACATCCGGGTGCTGAAGTGGATCATCGAGCGGCTGTCCGGAGACGCCAAGGCCACGCGGACCCCGATCGGTTACCTGCCGGCGCCGGGCTCGCTGGACCTCGACGGCCTGGATGTCAGCTGGGCGGACCTGGCGTTGCTGCTCACCGTGGACACCGAGGCCTGGAAGCTGGAGGCGGAGCACATTCCCGAGCACTTCCAGACCTTCCACCGGCACCTGCCCGAGCGGCTCTGGGAGCTGCACGCCGAACTGGCCGGCCGGCTCGGGTAGGGCGGCGGTCATGGCCGGACCGCGGGTCCTGGGCCTCGTCCTGGCGGGCGGGGCCGGGCGGCAGCTGGGTCCGCTGACCGCGGACCGGGCCAAGTCGGCCGTCCCGTTCGGCGGCCTGTACCGGGTGGTGGATTTCGCGCTGTCCAACCTGGTGAACGGCGGGGTGCAGCGCATCTGCGTGCTGACCCAGTACAAGAGCCACAGCCTGAACCGGCACATCACCACCACCTGGCGGCTGAACACCCTGATGGGCAGCTACGTGGCGCCGGTCCCGGCGCAGCAGTGGCGCGGCCCGCACTGGCAGGCGGGCTCGGCCGACGCGATCTACCAGTCGCTGAGCCTGATCGACAGCGACCGGCCCGACCTGGTGATAGTGGTCGGGGCCGACCACGTCTACCGGATGGACCCCCGGCAGATGATCGAGGCGCACCTGGCCTGGGGCGGCGGGGTCACGGTCGCGGCCCTCCCGGTGCCCCGGACGACGGCCATGGCCTTCGGCGTGGCGCAGACCGCGGCGGACGGCCACCGCATCTGCTCGTTCGCCGAGAAGCCCGCCGAACCGCCCGGCCTGCCCGACTCACCGGACGAGGCGCTCGCCTCCATGGGCAACTACGTGTTCGACCGCGACGTGCTGGTGGACGCGCTGCGGCAGGACGCCGAGGACGGGCACAGCCGGCACAGCATCGGCGGCGACATCGTCCCCCGTCTGGTCAAGGAGGGCGCCGCGCACGCCTACGACTTCCTGCAGAACAAGGTGCCCGGCGCCGACGGGCGCGACCAGGGCTACTGGCGCGAGGTGGGGACGATCGACTCCTACTTCGACGCGCACATGGACCTGTGCGCGGTGCACCCGGTGTTCAACCTGTACAACGACCAGTGGCCGATCCTGACCTACGTGCCGCCGCAGCCGCCGGCCAAGTTCGTGCACGAGGAGGGCGACCGGGCGGGGCGGGCGTTCAACAGCCTGGTCAGCAACGGCGTCGTCATCTCGGGCGGGCTGGTGCGGGGGTCGGTGCTCTCGCCGGGGGTCCGGGTGGACAGCTGGGCCCGGGTGGAGCATTCGGTCCTGCTGAGCAACGTGCGGGTCGGGCGCCGCGCGGTGGTGGCGGACGCGATCCTGGACAAGAACGTGATCGTGCTGGAGGAAGCCGCGGTGGGGGTGGACAAGGAGCGCGACTGGGCCCGCGGGTTCGCGGTGTCCAGCGGCGGCATCACCGTGGTGGGCAAGGGACGGGTGGTGTCCCCCTAGATCCGGTATTCCTCCAGGAGGCGGCGGCCGACGATCATCTTCTGGATCTCGGCGGTGCCCTCGCCGATGAGCAGCATCGGCACCTCCCGGTACAGGCGCTCGATCTCGTACTCCTTGGAGAAGCCGTAGCCGCCGTGGATGCGGAAGGCGTCCTCCACGACCTCCTTGCCGTACTCCGACGCGAGGTACTTGGCCATCCCGGCCTCCAGGTCGTTCCGCTGCCCGGAATCCTTCCGGCGGGCCGCCATCACCATCATCTGGTGGGCCGCCTCGACCTTGGTCGCCATCTCGGCCAGCTTGAAGGAGATCGCCTGGTGCTGGGCGATCGGCTTGCCGAAGGTGTGCCGCTGCTGGGCGTAGGCGATGGCCAGCTCGAAGGCGCGCAGCGCGATGCCGCAGCCGCGTGCGGCCACGTTGACCCGGCCGACCTCGACCCCGTCCATCATCTGGTAGAAACCCCGGCTGGTGGCCCCGCCGAGCACCCGGCTGGCCGGGACGCGGACGTTGTCCAGGATCATCTCGGTGGTGTCGACGCCCTTGTAGCCCATCTTGTCGATCTTGCCGGGGATGGTCAGGCCCGGGACCGTCGCGTTCTCGCCGAAGCCCGGCTCCTTCTCGATCAGGAACGTGGTCATGTTCCGGTGCGGGGCGTCGTGGCCGTCGTCGGTGTGGCACAGCACCGCCACCAGGTTGGCGGTGCCGCCGTTGGTCAGCCACATCTTCTGGCCGTTGATCACGAAGTCCTGGCCGTCGCGGACGGCCCTGGTGCGGATGGCCGCGACGTCCGAGCCCAGGCCGGGCTCGGACATGGAGAAGGCGCCGCGCACGTCGCCGGCCGCCATCCGGGGCAGGAAGTAGTCCTTCTGCTCGGCGGTGCCGTGCCTGGCGATCATGTGGGCGACGATGAAGTGGGTGTTGATGATGCCCGACACGGACATCCAGCCGCGGGCGATCTCCTCCACGGCCAGGGCGTAGATGAGCAGGGACGCGCCCAGGCCGCCGTACTCCTCCGGGATGGTCAGCCCGAACAGGCCGAGCTTCTTCATCCCCTCGACGATCTGGGCCGGGTACTCGTCCCGGTGCTCGAGTTCGGTCGCCACCGGGATGATCTCCCGGTTGGTGAAGTCGCGCACCGTGGCGAGGATGTCCTGCTCGAACTCGGTCAGGCCGTCGGTCTGCGCGAGGCGTCCCATGATCGGCGCTCCTTAGTTAGCGGGCTCAGGGTTTCCGGGTCGGGCGGGCTGGGCGCCGCCGCGCTCCTTGACGTAGCTGTCCGTCGGCACCATGACCTTGCGGCGGAACACGCACACCAAGGTGCCGTCCTGCTTGTAGCCGCGGGTCTCGACGTGCACGATGCCCCGGTCGGCCCTGGAGGTGAGCCGCTTGTCCAGCACGGTGGTCTCGCCGTAGATGGTGTCGCCGTGGAACGTCGGCGCCACGTGCCGCAGCGACTCGACCTCCAGGTTCGCGATGGCCTGGCCGGAGACGTCCGGCACGGACATGCCGAGCAGCAGCGAGTAGATGTAGTTGCCCACCACCACGTTCCGGCCGAAGTCGGTGGCCTCCCCGGCGTAGTGCGCGTCCAGGTGGAGCGGATGGTGGTTCATGGTGAGCAGGCAGAACAGGTGGTCGTCGTACTCGGTGACCGTCTTGCCCGGCCAGTGCTTGTAGACCGCCCCGACCTCGAACTCCTCATAGGTCCGTCCGAACTGCATGGCTAGGCCTCCGGCGGCTCGAACTTGGAGGTGCGCTGCATGCCCGCGGCCCGGCCCTTGCCCGCGATGACCAGGGCCATCTTCCGGGAGGCCTCGTCGATCATCTCGTCGCCCAGCATGGCCGAGCCCTTGGCCCCGCCCGCCGCCGAGGTGCACCAGTCGTAGGCGTCCAGGATCAGCTCGGCGTGGTCGTAGTCCTCCTGCGACGGGGAGAAGATCTCATTGGCCGCGGCGATCTGGTCCGGGTGCAGCACCCACTTGCCGTCGAAGCCGAGGGCGGCGGCCCGCCCGGCCACCTCTCGGTAGCCTTCGGCGTTGCGGATCTGCAGGTAGGGGCCGTCGATGGCCTGCAGGTCGTGGGCCCGGGCGGCGATCAGGATGCGCATCAGGATGTAGTGGTAGGCATCGGCCGGGTACCCGGGCGGCTGCTCGCCCACCACCAGCGACTTCATGTTGATCGAGGCCATGAAGTCGGCGGGGCCGAAGATGATGGTCTCCAGCCGGGGCGAGGCGGCGGCGATCTCGTCGACGTTCATCAGGCCGCGGGCGTTCTCGATCTGGGCCTCGATGCCGATCCGCCCGGCCGGCAGGCCGATGGTCTTCTCGATCTGGGTGAGCAGCAGGTCCAGCGCGGTGACCTGGCCGGCGTCCTGGACCTTCGGCAGCATGACGCAGTCCAGGTTCTGGCCCGCGCCCTCCACCACCGTGACCACGTCGCGGTAGGTCCAGTGGGTGGTCCAGTCGTTGACCCGGACGACGCGGGTCTTGCCGGCCCAGTCACCGGTATTGAGCGCGTCCACGATCAGGTGCCGGGCGCTCTCCTTGACCAGCGGCGCGCAGGCGTCCTCCAGGTCCAGGAACACCTGATCCGCGGGCAGGCCCTGGGCCTTCTCCAGGAACCGCGGGTTGCTGCCGGGCACGGCCAGGCACGATCGGCGGGGGTGCAGTTCGCGGGTCCGCATGGTGGCGGTGGTCTCGGTGGTCATGTCAGGTCTCGTCACCCCTCCATTGTCAGTACCGGATCCAGGCTGTGCGCACGCCGGATCACGTCGGCGATGCGGCCGATGATGGCGGTGATGCCGTAGTCGGCGGGCGTGAACACGGCGGCCACCCCCTGGGCGCGCAGCATCTCGGCGTCAGCCGGCGGGATGATCCCGCCGACCACCACCGGGATGTCCTCCGCGCCGGCCTGGCGGAGCCGGCGCAGCACGTCCGGCACCAGCTCGGCGTGCCCGCCGGACAGGATCGACAGCCCCACGCAGTGCACGTCCTCGGCGACCGCCGCGGCCGCGATCTGCGCCGGGGTGAGCCGGATGCCCTGGTAGATCACCTCGAATCCGGCGTCGCGGGCACGCACGGCGATCTGCTCGATGCCGTTGGAGTGCCCGTCCAGGCCGGGCTTGCCGAGCAGCAGGCGCAGCCGGCCCGCCCCGATCTCGGCCGCCGTCGCCTTGACCGCCAGCCGGACCGAGGCAAGCTCCTCGCCGGGGCTGGCGACGGCGGAGACCGCGCCGACGCCGGTGGGGGCGCGGTACTCGCCGAACACCTCGCGCAGCGCGAAGGCCCACTCGCCGGTGGTGACGCCGGCCCGGGCGCAGGCCAGGGTGGCCTCCATCAGGTTGACCTCCGGGCGCGTCTTGGGGTCCGCGTCGGCCCTGAGCCGGGCCAGCGCGGCGCGCACCGCCTCCGGGTCCCGCCGCTCACGCCAGTCCGCCAGGTCCGCCCGCACCGCCGCCTCGTAGGCCGGGTCGACGTGGTGGACCGCCGCGCCGGAATCAGCGGTGAGCGGGCTGGGCTCGGTGGCCTGGAAGCAGTTGACCCCCACCACCTTGTCCTCGCCGGACTCGATGCGCGCCCGCCGGGCCGCGTGCGAGGCGACCAGCCGGGCCTTGAGGTACCCCGACTCCACCGCGGGCACCATCCCGCCCAGCTCCGCGACCTCGGCCATCTCCGCCTGCGCCCCGGCCGCCAGCTCGGCCGTCTTGGCCTCCACCACGGGCGAGCCATCGAACAGGTCGCCGTACTCGAGCAGGTCCGACTCGTACGCGAGCACCTGCTGGATGCGCAGGCTCCACTGCTGGTCCGCCGGGCGCGGCAGGCCCAGCGCCTCGTTCCAGGCGGGCAGCTGGATGGCCCGGGCCCGGGCGTTCTTCGACAGGGTGACCGCCAGCATCTCGAGCACGATCCGCTGGATGTTGTTCTCCGGCTGGGCCTCGGTCAGGCCGAGCGAGTTGACCTGCACGCCGTAGCGGAAGCGGCGCCGCGCCGGGTCGGTGATCCCGTACCGCTCCCGGGTGATCGCGTCCCAGAGCCGGGCGAAGGCCCGCATCTTGCACATCTCCTCGACGAAGCGGACGCCCGCGTTCACGAAGAAGGAGATCCGGCCGACGACCTCGCCCATCCGCTCCGCGGGGACCTGCCCGGAGTCCCGGACGGCGTCCAGGATGGCGGTCGCGGTGCACAGCGCGTAGGCGATCTCCTGGACCGGGGTGGCCCCGGCCTCCTGGAGGTGGTAGCTGCACACGTTGACCGGGTTCCACTTGGGCATCCGGGCCACGGTGTAGGCGATCAGGTCGGTGGTCAGGCGCATCGAGGGGCCCGGCGGGAACACGTAGGTGCCGCGGGCCAGGTACTCCTTGATGATGTCGTTCTGCGTGGTGCCGGTCAGCCCGGTGATGTCGGCGCCCTGCTCCTCGGCCACGACCTGGTACAGCGCCAGCAGCCACAGGGCGGTGGCGTTGATCGTCATCGAGGTATTGCTCCGGACCAGCGGGATGCCGTCGAACAGCGCCCGCATGTCGCCCAGGTGCTCCACCGGGACGCCCACCCGGCCGACCTCGCCGCGGGCCAGCACGTGGTCGGCGTCGTACCCGGTCTGGGTGGGCAGGTCGAACGCCACCGACAGGCCGGTCTGGCCCTTGGCCAGGTTCCGGCGGAACAGCGCGTTGGACTCCCGCGCGGACGAGTGCCCGGCGTAGGTCCGCATCAGCCAGGGCTTGTCCGGCATGCCTTACTCGTTCCGGAACCGGTTGATCTCGGTCAGGTGCTTCGCGCGCAGCTCGGGATCGCGCACGCCCAGGCCCTCCCGCGGGGCCAGGCACAGCACCGCGACCTTGCCGTGGTGCATGTTCCGGTGCACGTCCAGGGCGGCCTGGCCGGTCTCCTCCATCGGGTAGACCGCCGACATCGTCGGGTGGATCATGCCCTTGGCGATCAGCCGGTTGGCCTGCCACGCCTCGCGGTAGTTGGCGAAATGCGATCCGATGATCCGCTTGAGGGTCATCCACAGGTAGCGGTTGTCGTACTCGTGCATGAACCCCGAGGTCGAGGCGCAGGTCACGATGGTGCCGCCGCGGCGGGCCACGTACACCGAGGCGCCGAACGTCTCCCGGCCGGGGTGCTCGAAGACGATGTCCGGGTCCTCGCCGCCGGTCAGCTCGCGGATCCGGGCGCCGAACCGCTTCCACTCCTTGGGATCCTGGGTCTTCTCGTCCTTCCAGAACTGGTAGCCCTCGGCGGCGCGGTTGATGATCAGCTCGGCGCCCATGGCCCGGCAGAGCCCGGCCTTGTGGTCGCTGGAGACCACGCAGATCGGGATGGCCCCGCCCGCCAGCGCGTACTGGGTGGCGTAGGCGCCCAGGCCGCCGCTGGCCCCCCAGATCAGCACGTTCTGGCCCACGTGCATCCCGGCGCCGTTGTCCGAGACCAGCTGCCGGAAGGCGGTCGAGTTCACCAGGCCGGGCGTCGCGGCCTCCTCCCAGGTCAGGTGCTTCGGCTTGGGCATCAGCTGGTTGGTCTTGACCAGGGCCAGCTCGGCCAGGCCGCCGAAGTTGGTCTCGTAGCCCCAGATGCGCTGCTCCGGGTCGAGCATGGTGTCGTTGTGGCCGTCGGCGCTCTCCAGCTCCACCGACAGGCAGTGGGCGACGACCTCCTCGCCGGGCTTCCACACGTTCACCCCGGGGCCGGTGCGCAGCACCACGCCCGCCAGGTCCGAGCCGACGACATGGTACGGCAGGTCGTGCCGCGCGGTGAGCTGGGACAGCTTCCCGTAGCGGCGCAGGAAGGCGAAGGTGGATACGGGCGAGAAGATCGAGCTCCACACGGTGTTGTAGTTCACCGAGCTCGCCATCACCGCGACCAGCGCTTCACCGAGCCCGAGCTCGGGGACCGGCACCTCTTCCACGTGCAGCGATTTACGGGGGTCCCGGTCGCGCGCCTCCTGGCCGTCGAACATGTGCTCCTCGTCCCGGTGCAGGGTGACAGCCCGGTACGCCTCCGGCAGCGGCTGCGCCGCGAAGTCGGCGGGCTGGCTGTCCGGGGAGAGGATTGCGTCAAGTATTTCTTTCATGGCCGCCTCCTACCTCAAACTCAGCCTGCCGCCCGGGAGCGGCTAGCGCCGAAAGGCACATCGCGGAGGGACCTACGCCCCTTCGCCAGGCCCCTAACGCCCCCGGGCGGAGATCGTCAGCGTCCCCCGGGGCGCGGGGTCCGTACCAGCGGCGTCCGCAGTAAAGAACTTCCTATTTTTCCCGAACGGGCGGGAACTTCACTTTTTCCCGACCTGCGTCCCCCGATGCGGGACCTTCGCCCCCTGCCGGCATCGCCCGGCAGGGGGCAGCCTGTGCCCTATGAACGCGGACCCAGGAGCGTGAGATACATGTCCGAACTCGCTTACGAGGACATCAAGGTCGGTGACGAGGCATCGCTCACCAGAACGATCACCGAAGTGCACATCGTGAACTACGCCGGCCTCACCGGGGACTGGAACCCGGTGCACGCCGACGCCGAGCACGCCGCGCAGTCGATGTTCGGGGAGCGGATCGCGCACGGCATGCTGGTCGCCGGGCTGATCTCCGCGGTGCTCGGCACCCAGCTTCCCGGGACGAATTCCATTTACCTCGGGCAGGACCTGAACTTCGTCGCCCCGGTCAAGATCGGCGACACGATCAAGGTGATCGTGACGGTGACCGAAAAGCGCGATGACAAGAGGATCATCAAGCTGCGCACCTACGCGACGAACCAGCGCGGCGAGATGGTCATCGACGGCACCGCGGTGATCAAGAAGGTCGGCCTCTAGCCCGTGCCTCCCTCCGCTCCGTGTCATGATCGAGCGGAGCGGAGGGAGTGCCGTGCGCTATCTGGTCGTGGCCGAGGCCTACCGTGACCTGGAGCAGGTGAGCAGCCGGCTGGCGCTGATCGAGCGGATGGCGGAACTGGTGGCGCAGACCCCGGCCGGGCTGCTGCCGGTGGTGTGCTACCTGTGCCAGGGGCAGATCGCGCCGGAGTTCGCCGGGGTGGACCTGGGCCTGGCCGAGAAGCTGGCCATCCGGGCTCTGGGCACCGCCACCGGCACCGAGGCCGCGCAGGTCGCGGCGCGCGTCCGGGAGGCCGGCGACCTGGGCCAGGCCGCCGAGCAGCTGCTGACCGAGAATGCCGCCGGCCGCCCGGCCGGGCTGACGGTCACCGAGGTGGTGAACACGCTGCGCCAGATCGCCGCGGCGGAGGGGCCGGGCTCGCAGGGCCGCAAGCTGGAGCTGCTGGCCGGGCTGCTCGGCCGGGCCACCCCGCTGGAGGCCCGCTACCTGCTGCGCCTGGTCACCGGGAACCTGCGGCTCGGCATCGGCACGCCCACCATCCTGGACGCGCTGGCCCGGGTGCACGCGGGCGGCAAGGCCGGCCGACCGGTGCTCGAGCGGGCCTACAACATCTGCTGCGACCTGGGCAAGGTGGCCGCCACGCTGGTGGCGGGCGGCCTGGACGCGGTGGCGGAGCTCCGGGTCCAGCCGGGCAACCCGGTGCGGGCCATGCTGGCCCAGCGGCTGTCGCGGGCGCCGGAGATCCTGGCCAAGCTGGGCGGGCGGTGCTCGGCCGAGTACAAGTACGACGGGGTGCGGGTGCAGGCGCACCGCACCGCCGACGGGCACATCGAGCTGTTCACCCGGCGGCTCGAGAGCCTGTCCGACCAGTTCCCCGACGTGGTCGAGATGCTGGCCGCCGGGCTAGGGCCGCGCGAGGCGATCTGCGAGGGAGAGGTGGTCGCGTA
>Ga0335078_10005040_pt1 | contig 19539 bp, 15 predicted proteins | sample Lox_Sample_32_FD_206711 | JGI IMG/M metagenome (GOLD analysis project Ga0335078, IMG submission 206711) | Soil microbial communities from Loxahatchee National Wildlife Refuge, Florida, United States - Lox_Sample_3.2 | ecosystem: Environmental > Terrestrial > Soil > Wetlands | place: USA... | reverse complement strand
TGGAGCATCGCTGTGGAGCCCGAAGCCGCCGGAAGCCTGGTGACCTTGGAGACTCGCGTGCTCACAACCGACGCTCAGTCGCGGCGGCGGTTCGGCCGGTACTGGATGATTTTCAGCCCGTTCATCAAGCTGATCCGCAGAATGATCCTTTCGCTGCTCCAACGAGATCTGCGCGAACGGTCCTGAGCGCCGGTCAAAGAAGTTTGCAAACTTCGTCGAAGCTGTGACGCGGGTTGCGCGGGAACAGCTTGGAGTCGTCGCCGTAGCCGAGATTGCACAGGAAATTCGACTTCACGTTGGGCGGGAAAAACTCCGCGTCCACCTTGGCGTTGTCGAAACCGGACATCGGGCCGCAATCGAGCCCCAGGGACCGCGCCGCGAGGATGAAGTAGCCGCCCTGCAGTGTGCCATTGCGGAAGGCCGTGATCTGCGCGAGCTCGGGTGAGTTTGCGAAAAGATCACGAAAGCCTGGATTGTTGGGAAAGAGCCTCGGGAGATGTTCGTAAAAATCGAGATCATGACCGATCACCGCAGTAACAGGCGCTGCCATGGTTTTGTCGACGTTGCCCTGCATTAACGCGGGCTTGAGCCGTTCCTTGGCTTCCTTGGTTCGCAAAAAGAGGATGCGCGCCGGAGAGCAGTTGCCGCTCGTAGGCCCCCACTTCATCAAATCGTAGATCTGACGCAGCACGTCGTCGTTTACAGGCTGGTTCAGCCAGCCAGTGTGCGTACGCGCCTTGCGGAAAATTGTGTCGAGACAATCCTCGGTCAGTGCGGGATGGGGCAAAGCATTCCTCCTTGCGTTCTGTGGTTGTGATGATCAGCCGCGGGGCAAAGTTGCGTCGAACTTGATCCGGTCCCCGCAGTACGCTAAGACTAAGTGTATGGTGCGGGCGATTCTGGCGGCAATCGCGGGGTTTCTGGCGATCGGTATCCTGCTGGTTTTCACGGATCAGATCACCACCACGCTATCTCAGGGTTTCAATTCCACGCCCGGGCCGGTGCGCTTCACGTTGTTCTCATTCTTGTTCGGATTGACTACAGGTTCTTCATATTGTTTTTTGGGTGGCTACTTGTGCGCGGCGCTGGCGAAGGAGAACGCGCGACTGGCCACGCTAATCCTGATGTTGGGCGGCGAGTTGATCGGAAGCGTCGTGGTGACAGTGTTCTGGCACTCGCTGCCGCACTTGTTCGCGATCGCGATGCTGTTGATCTTCGCGGCATGCGTACGCGCCGGGTCGAATTTTCAGAGGCGCGGAAATACTCCGGCCGTGTCGCTGCAGCGCTAGAGAAGCCGGCGTAACGCGGCCGAAAGCGTCTCGATGTCCTGCTGGTCGTTGTAAAAATGCGGTGAGACGCGCAGATGACCGCGGCGCGCGGCGACCAAGACTTTCTGTTCTTTGAGATTGCGCGACAAGGCCGAGACATCGCGGCCTTCGATGCGCGCGGCGACGATGGGCGAGGCGAAATCTTCTACCGTCGCGCCGTGTTCACGAAGCATGACGCGGACCGCACCGGCGAGTTGGAGGACGCGCTCCTGGATGCGATCCGGCCCGAGCTCGAGCATCAAATCGACGGATGCTTCCAGCGCGTAAAGCAGCGCGAAGGGAAGGCCTCCACCCTCGTACTTTTCGGCCTTCGAGGCGCATTGCGGGGTCCCGTGATGCAGATTATCGACGTTGCGCCAGTCGTGGTGCGTCCGCCATCCCACCGCATTGGGCTGGAGCCATTCGCGCACCTCGGCGCTGACGTAGAAGAAGCCCGCGCCGGGCGGGGCGAGCATCCATTTGTAGCCGTGCACCGCGAGCATATCAAGCCGCATTCCGCAGGCATCCAGGCGCAGCGCTCCGACGCTCTGCGTACCATCGACGAAAAGCAGCACACCGCGCTGGCGCAGACAGGCGGATAGTTCCGCGACCGGTGCGACAAAGCCGGTGTTGTAGTTGGCCGAGCTCACAACAACCAGGCGGGTACGCGGGCCCACGGAATCGAGCAGCCGCTCGCACGGGCATTCACGCAGCTCCACGCCGTGGCGCTGAAGCATGCCAGGGGCGTACAGATTATTGGGGAATTCGTGCTCGAGTGTGAGGATCTGGTCACCCTGGCGCCATTCGATACCGGCGAGGAGGATGCCGAGAGCGGTGGAGGCGTTCGGAATGAAGGCGACGTCGTCAGCCGAGCACGAGATCAGGCGGGCGATCTTGGCCCGCAGGCGGTCGGCATCTTCGTACCAGGCTAGAAAATCCGAACAGGCCAGCTCATCGCGATGCGCCAGGTGGCGCGCCATGGCTTCCTGGGCGCGGCGCGGGAGTTGGCCGAAAGTGGCGGTGTTTAAGTAGGTCCAGTTTTGGAGCGCGGGAAACTCCGTGCGGATGGCGGACCAATCGACGCTGGTCGCATGAATCATGTGATTCAGTGTAGCGTCCACAGTTTTGTGGCTCGCTCAACGGTACAATCGCGAGCGGCCGACGCGCGAGATTTCCGCCGCTTCGGGCACAATTAGATTTGTCCTCCGCGATAAATCTCAAAGAGCCGCTGGCGCGCTATTGGGGCTATAGTGAGTTTCGCCCCATGCAGGAGCGCATCGTGGGGAGCATTCTGGCCGGACACGATACCGCGGTGGTAATGCCGACGGGCGGAGGCAAATCCCTTTGCTACCAGTTGCCGGCGCTGGTATCGGGCAAGACCGCGATCGTAATTTCGCCCTTGATCGCGCTGATGCAGGACCAGGCAGCGCAACTCGGGCAGATGGGGATCGCCGCGGCAGTGTTGAATAGCGCGATTCCGTGGGCCGAGCAATCGAACGTCATTTCGCAAGCCGCGCGCGGGGCGTATCGGTTGCTGTATCTTTCTCCGGAACGGCTGGCGAGAACGGAGACGGTGGCCTGGCTGCAGCGCGTACCGATCGGGTATTTCGCGATCGACGAGGCGCACTGCATTTCCGAATGGGGTCACGAGTTCCGGCCGGAGTACCGGCAACTGAGCAGCCTGCGCGGCCATTTTCCCGACAAACCGATCGCCGCGTTCACGGCCAGCGCGACGCAGCGGGTGCGGCACGATATTTTGGCGCAGCTCCAGCTTCGCGATCCGGACAAATACATCCAGAGTTTTCATCGATCGAATCTGCGCTATTTGGTGGAGCGGTGTGAGAACGATCGCGAGCAGCGGCGCCTGCTGGTTCGGGCGTTGCGGGAGCACGCGGGCGACAACGTGATCGTCTACGCGCCCACCATCGCGCGGGTGGAAGAGACGGTGGATTTTCTAGCCGAAAAACGCATCGCTGCGGTACCGTATCACGCCAAGATGGATGCGCGCGCGCGGGCCGCCAACCAGGAGCGCTGGATGTCGGACGAGATTCGCGTGCTGGTGGGGACCATCGCGTTCGGGTTGGGCATCAATAAGGCCGCGGTACGGGCGGTGATTCACCTGTCGCTGCCGAAGTCGCTCGAGCAGTATTACCAGGAAGCGGGACGCGCCGGGCGCGATGGCCTGCCGTCGGATTGCGCGCTGCTGTGGCAGAAGAAGGACGCGGGCCTGCTGGCGCACTTCATCGAGAAGGCCGGCGATTCCGAGGAGCAGGAGCGAGCCTGGCAGCGCTATCACGTGATCCGGAGGTTCGCCGAATCGGGGGCGTGCCGGCATCGGCAGATCTGTGTGCATTTCGGCGAGATCCCGAAGTGGGAGCGCTGCGATATGTGCGATGTATGCGGCGCGGCGCCGGATTGGTTGACGGAGAAGGCCGAGGCCGCGACCCTTCCTGTGGAGCGCAAGCCGCGAGTGAAGCCGGCCAAGGCGATCGCGCCGCAAGCGCGGCCCGAGATCGATCCTGAGCTGCTCGAATTCCTGCGGGAATGGCGGCGAGGCGTGTCGGCGCGCGACAATGTGCCCGCGTTCCTGGTGCTGCACGATAGCGCGCTAGAAGATCTGTGCTTGAAGCAGCCGCGGACTAAAGCGGAACTGCTGGGCGTTTCAGGCATCGGCGAGAAGAAAGCCGCGGCCCTGGGGGATGCGATTCTGAGCGCACTGGATGAATTCCGGAGCGGTGCGCGCGCGGTCCAGCGCGAGCAGGCCAAGACATCGCCGGCGGAGGAAACCGTTCGGCTGCTGGCCGAAGGGCGCGGTTTCGAAGAGATTGCCCGGATTCGGGAGCGGCGCGTCGCGACGGTAATCGATCTGGTGGCCGAATTGGTGGAGCGCGGACGGGTGCAGTTCAATGCGCATTGGGTTGCCGAGGAGCGAAGGGTGCAAATCGAAGCGGCAATCGCGCAGCACGGGTCGTCGCGAATGAAAACCCTTAAGGATGCGTTGCCGGAGGGGATTTCGTACGGGGAGATCCGGTTGGTGGTTGCGGCAGGGCGGGGGAAGAAGAGTTAGCTCGCCGCATTCTAGGCTTAGTCAAACATTCGGTATAATTGGGGTAGATCCCACCACTAGTTTGTAGGAGTTTCATCCATGTTCGATTTGTTTCGCAGCCGGGCCAAGACCATGCGCATCATGTTGGGCGCTATGCTCGGCATACTTGCGCTCTCGATGCTGGTATACCTCATCCCCGGCGCGGGAACTTCGATGGGGGACGCGAACGATCAGGTGGTGGCGGAGATCGGCAGCACGCCGGTGACTGTATCCGAAGTGGATGCCGAAATGCGGAACCAGCTTCAGAATGCCAAGATTCCACCCGACATGGCGGACATCTACATTCCGCAGTTGATCGACCTCGCATTGGCTGAACGCGCCATGGCATGGGAAGCTAAGCGGCTCGGCTTTCAAGTTTCCGATTCCGATCTGGCCTATATCATCCGCTCGACTCCGTTTGGAGGTCTGCCGACCGATCAGTACCAGCAATACGTCGTGCAGCAGTTCAACATGCCGGTGCCGGAATTCGAGAACAACTTGCGGTTGAACGCTTATAAGCAGGATCTGGACGCCGTGGCGCTGGAAGGCGCCGTGGTTACGGCCGCCGAAGTCGAGAATGCATTCAAGCAGCAGAACGAAAAGATCAAATTTCAGTACATCGCTTTGATGGCGGAGAAGCTGGCCGAACAGTTGAAGCCCAGCGAAGCGGACCTGAAAACGTATTTTGAGGCCAACAAGAACTTCTTCCCGATGCCGGAGACGCGCGATGTGCAGTTGATCGTCGCGGACCAGAACAAGGTGGGCGAGTCAATTCCGGTGTCCGATTCGGACATCCAGGCATACTACAACGCGCACCAGGATCAATACCGCACCCCCGAGCGTGTGCATGCGCGGCACATTCTGGTAGCCACCGCGAACAAAACCGATGCCGAGAAGGCGAAGCTCAAGGCCAAGGCTGAGGATCTGTTGAAGCAGGCCAAGGGCGGCGCGGACTTCGCGAAACTGGCCGAGAAAAACTCGGACGACCCGGGTTCGGCTGCCAAGGGCGGCGATCTCGGCTGGGTGGTGCGCGGCCAGATGGTGAAGGAATTTGAGGATGCAACCTTCGCGCTGAAGCCGGCTGAGATCAGCAACCTGATCACGACGCAGTACGGCTATCACATAATCCAAGTGCTGGAGAAAGAACCGGCGCATACCAGGACGCTGGCGGAAGTGAAACCGGAGATTCAGAACACTCTGCGATCGCAGAGTGTATTCGACAAAATGCAGGCGCTTGAAGAACAGGCCCGTTCGGATTGGGCGAAGAGTCCGCAGAACGGCCAGCAGATCGCCGCGAAGTTAGGGCTCCAGTTTGTTGACTTGAAGAACTTTCGGCCGGGCAGTCCAATTGCTGAACTGGGCAACGATTCGCAAACCGGATCGGCCCTGGCTGCGCTGAAGAAAGGCGAGGTCAGCCAGGTGGTGCAAGCAGGAACCAAGCTGGCGGTCGGCGAAGTGACTAATATCAATCCGCCTCATCCGGCGCAATTTTCGGAGGTCGAGCCGCAAGTCAAAGTGACCTACATGCAGACCAAGGGCAGCACGTTGATCGCGGAGAAACAGAACAAACTGCTGGATCTACTGAAATCCAATGGCGGAAATCTCGAGGCGGCGGCGAAGAGCCTGGGATTGGAAGTGAAGACGGCGGACTTCTTCTCGCGCGACGGAGCGGCCGAAGGAATTGGACCGGCGCGCGCGTTGACGGAGGCTTTCGAGAAGCCGGACGGAACCATCATTGGACCCGTTTCGGTGGCCGGCCAATCCGTGGTGGGCAAGGTGATTGCGCGGCAGGCGGCGGACATGTCCAAGCTGCCCGAGCAGCGGCAAAGTATCGTGACTCAGCTGAAGTCGCGAAACGCGCAAATCGTCGCGCCGCTGGTGCAAGACAGCGTGATGACGCGGCTGATTCAAGAGGGCAAGATCAAAAAGCACCAGGACGTGATCAATAAAATGATCGCGCGGTATCGCAGCAGCTAGCGCGGCCGCCCAATGATCCATTGGTTGCTGGATACGTTTCGGACGTTTACTACGCCCGAGCGCCTCATTCAACTGCTGTCTACTGTCCTGACCGGCTGGCTCGGTTACGCGACACTGACCGCGATGGTTTTCGTCGAGACCGGGCTGCTGGTGGGCTTCGTACTTCCGGGCGATTCGCTGCTCTTCACTATCGGCGTGGTGGCAGGCGCGGGTCAGTTGAATCTGACCGTCATGATTCTACTGCTGATTGGCGCCACGATGCTGGGCGACTGGTGCGGTTATCTGCTCGGACGGCGCGCGGGTCTTGCCATCTTCGACCGGCCCGACTCTCGCTTGTTCAAGCAAGAGCATCTGCGGCGCACGGAAGCATTCTACGAGAAGCACGGCGGCAAGACTATTATCTATGCCAAGTTTGTACCGATCATCCGGACGTTCGCCCCGTTCGTGGCGGGGGTGGGAAAGATGCGCTACACGCGGTTCTTGTCGTTCGATATTTTCGGCGGGATCGGCTGGGTGATTTCCATGACGCTCCTCGGTTATCGCCTGGGCAAAATCACGATCATCCGTCAGAACTTCGAGAAGTTCGTGCTGCTGGTGATCTTCGTTTCAGTGCTGCCGATCCTGAGCCAGATTGTGCGGGGCTGGATGACGCGCAAGCCCGAGCCAGAGCTGCTTCCCGGAGACTGAAGAATCACAGGTGAGGCAGTGCCGCAACTTCGCCCGCGGGTTCGTGTCCCCGCATCACTCTGGCGATCACCTGTTTCAGCTCGTTGAAGTCGATCGGCTTGGACAAATAATCGTCCATGCCTGCATCGATGCAGAACTGCCGGTCGCCGGACATCGCGTGCGCGGTTAGCGCGACGATGGGCACATGCCTCTCGGCGCCTTGCTCGGCTTTGCGTATGGCGGTGGCCGCGGCGGGGCCGTCCATCTCGGGCATTTGAACATCCATGAAAACGAGATCGAAGGCGTTCTGATCCAATTGTGCGATGGCCTGTCGGCCGTTGCCGGCGATGGTGACGCGATGACCGAGCTTTTCGAGCATCTTCGCAGCGACCTTTTGGTTGATCGGGTTGTCTTCGGCCAGGAGCACTTCGAGTTGGGAAGAGCGCTGCGCCGGTTCTCCGCCTCGAGGCCGGTAGGGCAGGATGCGCCGGTGCGCGTCCGTGGATTGAAGCAGCGCGCAGAGCGCCGCCAGCAGCTCCGACTGCTTCACCGGCTTGATGAGGTACTTTCCGATTCCCATTTCGCGGCAGCGTGCGGCGGAGTGATGATAGTCGTCCGAGGTCAGCATCATGATGCTGACCGCCGAAAGCGGCGCGGCCGCTCGAATTTGCTCCACCAGCTCGAAGCCATCCACGTCGGGCATGCGGCAATCGGTGAGAACGACGCGGAAGGGCGTTCCTTGCTCCGCGGCGCGATGCATTAGTTCCAGGGCGCGTGGGGCACTGTCGGCTGTGGCTGGAATCATCCCCCAGGAGCCGAGCAATTTTTCAAGGATCAAGCGATTGGTTTCGTTGTCGTCGACAATCAGCGCGCTAAGGCCGCGAAGCTGTTCGGCCGAGGGGGCAAATTCGGTGTCCATGCTCGCGGCTGTCGCGAATTTGAGGCAGAAGTGAAAGGTCGATCCCTTGCCGGATTCGCTGTCGAGGCACAGCTCGCCGCCCATCCTCTGGACGAGATGCGAGCTGATGGCGAGCCCCAAGCCGGTTCCACCATAGCGGCGAGTGGTGGAACTGTCGGCTTGCGCGAACGCATCGAAGATGACTTTTTGCTTGTCCGCCGGGATACCGATTCCGGTGTCGGTGACGGCGAAGTGTACTTGCGCCTGACCGGGGGCGGATTTTTGCGGTGGGCAGGTGACCCGCAGTGTCACCTCGCCGCGTTCGGTGAATTTGATGGCGTTTCCAACCAGGTTCAGAAGCACCTGCATGATTCGCACCGGGTCACCGATCAAGACGCGCGGCGTGTCGGCGGCGACGTCGTAGGCCAATTCGAGACCTTTCTGATGGGCGCGCAGGGCGAGGGAGCGCAGCGCCTCCGCCACTACCTCGCGGACCTCGAATTCTATGCTTTCGAATTCCAATTTCCCAGCTTCGATCTTGGAAAAATCCAGGATATCGTTGATAACGCCGAGCAGCGCATTAGCCGATGCTGACGCCATGTCGAGCAGTTCGCGCTGCTCCTCGGTCAGTCCCGTATCGCGCGCCAGATCGAGTGTGCCGATCACGCCGTTGAGCGGGGTCCGTATCTCGTGGCTCATGTTGGCCAGGAACTCGCTCTTGGCTTTGCTGGCGGCCTCGGCGGCTTGCATGGCTTTGGCGAGCTGGATCTGGGATAGCTTGCGTTCGGTGACGTCGCGGCTCAGCACCATAAACCCGACCGGCTGCCCGTTGGAGTCACGTTTGAGTGAAATGGTGTGCTCCACATAAATCTGACGCCCATCCATGACGACAGAGTATTCCTGTCTCCTTCGTTCGCCTGTCATGTAAACTTCACGAAAACATTCCTTGAAAATGGGAACGTCTTCAGGCTTAGTGTGGTCGCGGAAGTTTTTGCCCACTAGATCGGCGCCGGATTGGACCCCAAAATATCCCGAGAAACGCGTGTTAGCAAAAGTATAGGTGCCGCGCAGATCCGTTTCGAAGTACTCCTCACCGAACTGGTTGACCAGCGAAAGCAGTCTGTCTTGCGCGTCTTGCTCCAGGTGCTTTCGCAGGCTGATGTCGCGCGCAAAGATGCCGATGCGATTGGAACCGCCGCGCTGCGTGGGAAAAAAGGTGAGTTCAAGCGGCAGTTGGTTTCCGTCCCGGCACTGCCCTTGGACTTCGATTCTCGCCGGACTGGTCGAGTTCGGGGGAGTATCGAGAAGCACACGGGCAACCTGCTCGGTGAACTGGGGGTTGTTCGGCGAGCCGATCGACTGGTAAAAATTCAGACCAATCGCCTGCGCGGCCGGCCATCCGAAGAGCGCTTCGGCACGCGCATTCCAAGCCGTTATCACACCGCCGGCATCCAGTTCGATGAAGGCGTCCGGAAATGCATCCAGAGGAAGATCCGAGATGTTGAGCCGCGTTTCCATAGCCGTCTCTCTGCCTGGAGAGAACCAGGACAAACCGCGTTACCTCAAGCTGATCGCATCAGCTTAAGTAAGCCGCATGATCTTTATCGATGATTTTGGAGCGGCTTAGCGCCCGATTCTGAGGGCGAAAGCGTTAGTCGGGTCCGTAAAACTATTTAGTGCTTCTTTCGAAAGGCCTTAGTACGGATGAAAGCCGCGATGGCCACCGCTTATGGCTGAGCAGTCAAACGGTCTACAGCGGCGCGAACCATCGGATCGCGCTCAGCCTCCACTTCGTCGCCTTTCGCGACACCCAGGGTCTGGTCGAAGATCTCTTGTTTGAGCCGGTTCTGAATCCAATCGCGGTCGCGAATCCAGTCGGAGACGGAAGGTTGGATCTGGTGCTGACCGGCGAAGATCTGGAACTCCTCAAGCACGGCGGGCGTGACGTTGAAGCTTTCGGTGATCTTGTGATCCTGCGCGTAGGTGGTGGCGAAGGAGGTCATGATGCCGCTGCCTTCGAGCACTACGCGCAGGCGAGTGGGCTCTTCCGAACCGACGACGATGTCAGGACGGATCCCTCCGCCGCCGGTGACGGTGCGGCCGGAATCGGTGTGGAAGTCCTGGCTTTGTTTTTCGACCGAGAGCTGACCGCTGGGGAGCTGCTTCTGGATGGAGCGGCCGCTGGGGGTGTAGTAAAACGCAGTGGTCAGGGCCATGGCAGTGCCGCCGGATAGATTGAATACGTTCTGCACGAGGCCTTTGCCGAAGCTGGGGACGCCGATTATGCTGGCGCGGTCGTGATCCTGTAAAGCACCCGAGAGAATTTCGGATGCACTGGCGGTTTTTTCGTTCACCAGCACGGCGAGGCGGAAGGTGTAGGGCGTCGCGGTTTTCGGGACGTCCACTTGCTGGTCCTCAATACTTCTTCCCTTAACGCTGAGGATACGCTGTCCGGGCTGGAGGAAATAAGACGCGGCTTCCAACGCAGCCTGAACCACGCCGCCGCCGTTGTCGCGCAGATCGAGAACCAGGCCGTGGAGTTTCGAACCGCCCAGTTTTTCGATGGCATCTTTTAGCTGCTTGGCGGTTTGCGGATCGAATCCGGTGATGCGTACGTAGCCAATGTTCGGCTGCAGCATGTAGGCACGATCGACACTGGGAGCGTCGACCAGAGCGGGATCGAGAACGAATTGAAGCGGGCGCACATTGGTGGGCCGGCGGACGATGATTTGGGCCTGATGCTGGCGCGCTTCGCCGAGGAAGCCAATGATCTGCTCGGGCTCCAGGCGAGCGAGCGCGACGTTGTTCACGGCGACAATCTCGTCGCCGGGCTGCAATCCGGCTTTCGCCGAGGGGGTTCCTGGCATCGCCTGCAAAACGAAAACGCGGCCGGGAAGAATGGAGACGATAGTGCCGAATCCTTTTTGCTCGGACTTTTCCATCTCCTTGAGCTGTTCGAACTGCTCAGGATCGAAGAAGACGGAATGCGGATCCAGGCGGCGCAGCATGCTGGGGATGGCGCCCTGATATACAGCTTGTGGTGTGTTGACGGGGTCGGCGGCCTGCTCCTGGACGATCGCCAGGACTTGCGAGAAGCGCTTCAGCGAAGCTTCGAGTTCCTCGGTAGAGGGCGGAGCGGCGAAGAAGAATAACAGCGGGACCAGCATTGGATTCTACCGGGAATAGCGCAGATTTTTCTTGGCGGCGTGGCGCTCGACAGCGAGCTCAATTAATCGATCCACCAATTTCGGCATCGGCAAGCCTGAGTACTCCCACATCTTAGGGTACATGCTGATGGAGGTGAAGCCGGGGATGGTGTTGATCTCGTTGATGTAGAGACGATCTGTTGCGGCTTCCAACAGAAAATCGACGCGCGCCATGCCTTCGCACTCGACTGCGCGGTAGCATTCGACGGCGAGGCGTTGGAGTTCGGCCGTTTTTTCGGGAGAGAGGTTGGCGGGGATGACGGTTTGGGCTTTATCGAGGAGGTATTTGTCTTCGTAGTCGTAGAAGTCGCGGGAGGGCAGGATTTCGCAAGGCGTCGCGGCGACGGGGTCCTGATTGCCGAGCACGGCACATTCGAACTCGCGGCCGATGATGGCGCGCTCGACGATGACCTTGCGATCGAAGGACTCTGCTAGCGCGACCGCCTTCATCAGCTCGTCCATATCTCGAACCTTCGAAATGCCAACTGACGATCCGAGGTTAGCCGGTTTTACAAACATGGGAAAGCTTGCCTCGAAAGCCGTGTATCCGGTGGCTTGCGGGGGAATGAAGTAGTCAGCCACAGGCAGACCACGCTCCCTGGCGACGCGCTTCATCATGTCCTTATCCATGGAGATCGAAGACGCCAGCACGCCCGCACCGACGTACGGCAAATCGGCGAGCTCGAGCAAGCCTTGCACCGTGCCGTCTTCGCCGAAGGTCCCGTGTAGCACGGGAAAGACGACGTCGATCTCAGGGTTCCCGTGCGGCTCGGGCGAAATTGGCCGCGGGCTCCACTTGCCCTCCTTCGAAATCAGGAAGTGGAGAACCTTGTACTTTTCCGGATCGAGGGCGTCGATGATCGATTTGGCCGAGCGCAGCGAGATTTCGTGCTCGCCGGTGCGTCCGCCGTAGATGACTGCCACGCGCGTTTTCATCTTCTAGAGAATCCTTTTTCCCATGGCGGACATTACGAGTTCGACGGCCAGAATCGCAGTTCGGTTCACTTCGTCGATCACGGGGTTCACTTCCACCACTTCCATGCACGCGAGACGTCCTGTATCGCCCAGCGTTTCCATGGCGAGGTGCGCTTCGCGGTAGGTGATTCCGCCGCGCACCGGAGTGCCGACACCAGGCGCTTCGTCGGGGTCGACCGCGTCCATGTCGAGCGAGAGGTGAATGCCGGCCGTGCCGTCGGAGGCCACAGCGATCGCCTGCTCGATGACGGATCGCATGCCGCGTTCGTCGATGTCGCGCATCGTAAAGGCATGCACCCCGGAACGCTGAACGTTGTCGCGCTCGGCGCGGTCCACGGATCGGATGCCGACGAGCGCGACGTTGCGTGGGTCGATTTTTGGCGAATAGCCGAAGATGTTCGAAAGCTCAGGCGGCCCGAGACCAATACAGCAGGCTAAGGGCATCCCATGGACGTTGCCGCTGGGACTGCTGTCGGGCGTGTTCATGTCGGTGTGGGCGTCGATCCAGACCATGCCGAGCTTTTCGCCGCGTGCGCGGAAGTGTTGGGACACGCCGGAGACAGAGCCAATCGCGGCTGAGTGGTCGCCACCAAGGACCAGCGGGAATTGACCGGCCGCCATGACGTCCGAAACCATTTGCGCCAGGCGCGTGCAGGTTTCGGTGATTTGCGGAAGATATTTGGCTTTCGGGTCGCCTTCGGACTGGCTCTCGCGCTGGATCACCGGGACGTTGCCTAGATCTTTGACGTGATAGCCGAGTTCGGCGAGGCGGAGATCGAGATTGGCGACGCGGACCGCGGAGGGGCCCATATCGACGCCGCGGCGTCCGGCGCCGAGGTCGAGTGGGACGCCGATTACCGCGATGTGGGAGAGGCGCATGTCAGCGGCACTTCATGGACGCGTGCGGTAAAGCATTCTCGGAAATGCGATGGTTTCGCGGATGTGCTCTAGGCCGCACATCCAGGCGACGAAGCGCTCGATGCCCATGCCGAAACCGGCATGCGGGACGCTGCCGAATTTGCGCAGGTCGAGATACCAGTTGAATGCTTCGCGCGGCAGGTTGTGTTCTTCCAGGCGCTTCAAGAGCAGGTCCAGATCGTGAATGCGCTGGCCGCCTCCAATGATTTCGCCGTAACCCTCGGGCGCGATGAAGTCGACGCCCAGGGCGAGTTCGGGGCGCTCTGCGTCGGGCTGGAAGTAGAAAGCCTTCACCTGCGTTGGGTAGCGATCCACCATGAGCGGACGGTCCAAGCCTTCGGTGATGAGCGTCTCGTCAGTGCCGCCGAAATCCCCGCCCCATTGGATCTCGCTGCCCCGTTTCTTTAGCTCGTCCACGGCGTCGTCGTAGGTCATGCGATGGAACGGGGCTTTGATTGACTCGAGTTTCGAGACGTCGCGTTCGAGATCGGCCAGATCGGCGCGGCGGTTTTCTAGCACGCGGCCGACGACGAAGACGATCAGTTCTTCGCCCACCCGCTTGACGTCTTCGAGCGTTGCGTAGGCCATTTCCGGCTCGACCATCCAGAACTCTGTGAGGTGCCGGCGCGTTTTAGATTTTTCTGCACGGAAGGTGGGGCCGAAGCAATACGTTTTTCCGAGCGCCATCGCGGTGGCTTCGTTGTAGAGCTGCCCGGATTGCGTGAGGTAGACTTTTTCCTCGTCGAAGTAGTTGACTTCGAACAGCGTCGTAGTGCCCTCGCAAGCGGCGGGGGTGAAGATGGGTGTGTCGACCAGCGTGAAGCCGTGGGAATCGAAATAATCGCGCACGCCTTTGATCACCTCGGCGCGAATCCGCAGGATGGCATGCTGGCGTTTGCTGCGCAGCCAGAGATGGCGATGATCCATCAGGAAATCGATGCCGTGGTCTTTCGGGGTAATCGGATATGGATCGCTTTCGGGCACGCGTTGAAGGATTTCGGCGCCTTCAACGTCCATCTCGAAGCCGCCGTGCGCGCGCTGCTCGGCGCGGATCTTACCGCGGAGGATCAGCGACGATTCCTGCGTGAGATTCTTTATTTCCTCGAAGATGGCTTCGTCCAGATTGGCCTTCACCGCGACGCACTGCATGATGCCGGAGCCGTCGCGCAGGAGCGGAAACGCGATTTTGCCGGACTTGCGGAGGTTGTAAAGCCATCCGGCGATTTCAACGGATTCTCCAACGTGGGTGCCGGCGTCCTGGATGCGAATGCGCGTGTAGGCCATCAGAAGGCCTCGAGCTTCTCGAAAATGTGTTTCACAGTTTCAATGGATTGGGGAAGAGGGAATTCGGGTAATTCGCGGAGCTCGAGCAGCAGCGGGCAATCGCCCGGATGGGAGCGCAGCAGGTCCACCGTCTCTTTCCAATCGATGGTGCCTGCTTCGGAGAACAGCGGCCACAGGTGGCTGTCGTCTTTGCCATTGTTGTCGTGCAGGTGCGTGGACTTGATACGACCCTTGAGGATTTTGAACGCAGTTGCGACGCCTTCGTTCATGTTCGCGTGGCCGGCGTCGAGGCAGAAATTGAGCTTGAGATGAGTGGTATCGATGAAATAGATGAGACGCTCGGCGCTGGCGAGCTCGTTGGGAATATTTTCAAGCAAAATCTCGACGCCGCGCTCGCGAGCGAATAGATTCAATTCTTCGAGCGCGGTGAAAGCGCATTCGATCTTGCGCTCGTCGAACACCTCCTCAGCCACTCCGAGGTGCTGGATCAGGTACTTGAAGGGAATCACGTCGGCGATGTCGAGCGCGCGCTTGATCTCATCGAGCATTTCCAGGCGCTTCGACTTCACCGGCTCGGTGAGGTTGATGTGCGAGTTCGGCCCGGAGCGGCCCCACATGTCATCGCTGTACATGGGCGAGTGGAGTGAGTGGAGCTTGAGCTCGGAGTCGCGGAACCAGTGGCCCAGCTCGTTGATCTGCGCTCGGTCGCGATAATCCAGGTGCTGGCGGGCGCAAAAAATTTCCACGGCGGGAATACCGGCCTGATGGATTTTATCCAGCCAAACCGTCGTGAGCCGATGGTTCACGAACAAGTGGGTCGACAGAACTCGCTGCATTCGACTAGTAACCTACCGCCTTCGATGCGCCGCGGCCGTCGGCGCCACCTTGAAGCCAGCCGTCATCATTGACGATCGCTTCCACCCGCGCGACCACGGGATCTGTGGCTTCGAACGAAGCAATCTTGTGTCCCATGGCCCGCAGCAGATTCGCGGTGTCAGGCGAAATGCCGCGTTCCAGGTAGAGCTGATCCGGCATCCATTGATGATGGAAGCGCGGCCAATCGATGGCGTCCTGGACGTTCATGTGGAAGTCGACCACGTTGAGCATCACTTGCAGCACGCCGTTCGGAATGCGGCCGCCGCCGGGCGCGCCGAGGGCCATGAAGAACTTGTTGTCGCGGAGAAGAATAGTCGGAACCATGGATGAGAGCGGGCGCTTGCCGGGTTGAATCGCGTTGGATTCGCCTTGAATCAGGTGGAACATGTTTTCGGAGCCGGGCTTGGCGGAGAAGTCGTCCATTTCGTTATTCAACAGAAAGCCGAGGCCGGGCGCAGTGACGCCGCTGCCGAATCCGCCGTTCAGCGTGTAGGTGACGGCGACCGCATTGCCTTCGGAGTCGACCACGTTGAAGTGCGTGGTCTGGGTGCTCTCGGATCCTCGGAATTTTCCCGGGCCAAGGTCGCTCGACGGCGTGGCGTGCTGCGGATCGATGCTGGCGCGGCGGCTGGCGATGTAGGCCGGATCGAGGAGCTTGGTGATCGGGACATTGACGAAGTCTGGATCGCCGAAATATTCGCTGCGGTCGGCGTAAAAGCGACGCATCACTTCGGCTACGTAGTGGATGGAAGCGGCCGAGCCAGCGCCTGATTTTTCATAGCCTGTGCCTTCCAGCATGCTGAGCATCTGGAGAATGCCGACGCCGCCGGAGCTGGGCGGCGGCGACGTGATTACTTCGTAGTTGCGATACTTGCCGCGCAGAGGCGTGCGCTCGACTGCCTGGTAGTCGCGCAGGTCCTGAAGTGTGATCAGGCCGCCATTGGCTGCCATCGCTGCAGCAAGTTTATGAGCAGTTTCGCCGTCGTAGAAATCCGACGCGCCGTGCTCCTGGATGCGTTTCAACGTGGCTGCCAGATCGGACTGGACCAGAGTGTCGCCGATGTTGACGCCGAGGAAGATGCGCTTGGACTCGGGGAACTGCGAGAGCTTACGGACCGTGGACTCGCTGTGCAGCGAGCTGCCGAGAGCGTAGGAAACAGGGTAGCCGTGGGCGGCCAGGCGAACGGCGGGCTCGAGCAGTTCTGCCCAGGATTTGTGTCCGTATTTCTTGTGCGCGAGTTCGAAGCCGCTGACCGATCCGGGAACGCCGGAGGCGCGCCATCCGAGCGTGCTGTCCTTGGTGACGTTGCCCGCGGCGTCCAGGTACATGTTGCGCGAGGCCGCGAGTGGAGCTTTTTCGCGAAAGTCGATAAATGTAGTGCGGCCGTCGGCGAAGCGGGCCAGCAGGAATCCGCCGCCGCCGAGGTTTCCGGCGAATGGATGCGTGACCGCCAGCGCGAATCCCACGGCCACGGCCGCGTCGATCGCGTTGCCACCGGACTGGAGCACGGCGACACCGACATCCGCCGCGATCGGTTCCTGGGCGACCACCATGCCGCGGCGGGCGTGGACGGGCTGGCGCGCGGTGAGAACGGTGGCCAGCAACAGAAGAGAAATTACCGCGCGAATTCGCATTAACTCGATTCTAGCGTGACGCAGGCGGGGGCGATCACTCGAAAATATTGGCGGGAGCGAGGGTGAGACTGAGCTCGGGAATTTGCAGCGTGGGAACTTCCATCAAGCCGGCGTCACAGGTGTACATGCGGCGGGAGTACGGATCGACCAACCAGACGTGGGGGACGCCCCATTGGCGGTACGTTTCGAGCTTTTCGCGGACGTCGTGCAGTTAGAGGAAAGGATCTCGATGGCGACGAACGGTGGCGTATCGGGATAGAGCATCTGCGGTTCGTTCGGGTAAAAGACCGTGACGTCTGGTATGAGGACTAAGCTCGAACGGATCTTAGTCGCAGTTCGGTTCGGGGGAACACCGGTACTGTCTTTCGCGCCGCCACGAAGAAGTCCGCTAAGAGCGCTTGGGTTTTCGAGTGCAGATTATCAGGCAGAGAGCGCTCCACGAGCTCGCCGTCCCGATATTCTTTATCAAGATCCGGGAAAGGAGGTGGCGAGATATTGCTCGACGGACAGCGCCGTGCCTGCAGGCATAACGTCAGAATATCGCATGGATTATGCGGCGCGTTTTCGGCTCTCCAGCCAATATAGCGACGCACCCACTGAATTCCCAGCGACGATGACGCCGCCGATTTTGGCCGCGAATGCAAGGTGGCTGGCCACGCTGACGATCGGCACCAACGCCATCACGCAGAAGAGCAGCGTCACCAGTAAACCGGCCGCCGTCGCCGCACGCAGCCACCAGGCCGGGCGGGATTTGAGCGCGCGCAGTCCGAATAGCGGCAGGGCAAAAAGTGCCAGGTACGCAATTGCGTAGAAAACCTCGGACGCGTTGGTGAGAAGCTGAAACGCCTCCTGCTGGCCTACGCCGCTGATGCCGAGCAGGCCGAGCGCGAGGATCATCCCGCCGACGAACAGGATCGAGTTCACGGGAGTCTTGAACTTGGGATGCAGTTCGGCGAACCAGCCGGGTAGAAGGTGATCCCAACCGGCCACCATCGGGAGGCGTGTGCTGCCGGCCACGTTCAAAGTGCAGTTGCCCAGTTCGCGCACGATCAAGAAAAGGATCGCTATCGGCGCAAGGAGCGCGGCCCATTGGAACCGGCCGAGGGCGAGCGTCAGGACCTGCGGAATGGGAGCCACTAAGTCGACTTGCTCGGGTTTGACGAAGGCCAGTACAGAGCTGGTGCCGAGGATAAACATCAGGCAGATGACGGGAGCGGCGATGAGCACGGACCGGCTGATATTGCGAACCGGGTTCTTGCACTCGCCCGCCAAGATTGCGACGTATTCGAATCCGCTGAAGCCGCCCAGCGCGAGCTTGCTGAAGATGTTCAGACTCATCAGGGATAGCGCGGGAGCGGCGATGGTTAGCGGATGGTATTCCGAGGTGCCACGCCGGGCGAAGAACGGAACGGCGATCAACATACAGAACGCCATCATCAGGGTGACGGCACCGACGTTCTGAACCCACTTGCCCACCGAGAGTCCGACGATTGTCACCAGCATCAGGAACAGCACCAGCCCGATTGTCGACAGCGCCATGAACCAGGTGGTTCCCCCCAGCGCGCCTAGGCCGAATGCATACGAGATGCTGTTCGCGATGGTCACGCCGATGCTCGAGATGAGCACGATCACGTACAGCCACAAATTCCACCCGACCAGGAAGCCGATGAAATCGTTGAAGCCGAGTTTTGCCCATTGGTAAAGTCCGCCCTCGAGCGGCATCAGGCGGTTCAGATAGATCACGCCCGCTGCGAGCGGCGCATAGAAGAACAGAATGGCCGCGATCCAATAGACAATCTGCTGATTGCCGAGCTTGGCCGCCGTCCCCACCCAGCCCGTGCCGACCACGCACATGATTTGCGTGAGGACCAGATCGGTGAGACCCAGTTCCTTCTTGAGCTCGACGCTATGCGATCGGACGCTCTGGGCGGAGGCCATGGGAAGCGCGCAGGAGGGCCGCCCAGGCTACGCGGTGGAGAGCTGACTGCGACGTCCTTGATGATACTGCGAAAGCGCGGCGTTTGCAGAGAGCACAGTTTTCAAAGCTTCGGCGATGGGCTCAAGTGAAGCGCCTGGGATCGCGGCGTATAATTCGCCGTCGGGAAGATCGGTGTATACGCGATTGCCGATGCAGCCCGCGCTGGTGACTACGCCGTAGCTGATGGCGGCGGGAATCGCCATGCAGGTGGGGCGTGCGAGCAGCGGAAGCTTCGATGCGGCGCCGGCGCGCAGAGCGGCTTCCTCGAGCAGCATCAGCTTGGCGGGAACGGCGGACAACAGGACAACGTCGGGAGGGATGGGTGCCTTCGACAGCGGAGCGTAAACGATGTATTTTGGCGTTTCCTTCAGGGTCGGGATGCCAGGAACTTCTTCCATCTTCAAGTAGCCCAGGCTGGTCATGGTTCCGAGCACAGAGGGCAATTCGGCGGCTCGTTCGGCTGGGAGGTCGATTTTGTGAGTATACGAACCGATCGGACAATTGTAGTGATCGGCCGGCTCGGTGTAGAAGACTCGGTCTTGCGCGGCGAGTCGCCAGAAGCTGCATCCGGATGGCTCCGAGCCTGAAAATTTCTCTACGCCTGCGGGAGGCGCGGCAGGAAAACTGACGGCAATGGGCGGCTGCTTCAAGTCCAGGGCTTCCTGGAACTGCTGTTCAAGCGAGCGATAGTCGGTCATATATGTGGTTCTCTTATCTTGCCACGTGCAAAAATC
>Ga0335078_10005039_pt1 | contig 19539 bp, 16 predicted proteins | sample Lox_Sample_32_FD_206711 | JGI IMG/M metagenome (GOLD analysis project Ga0335078, IMG submission 206711) | Soil microbial communities from Loxahatchee National Wildlife Refuge, Florida, United States - Lox_Sample_3.2 | ecosystem: Environmental > Terrestrial > Soil > Wetlands | place: USA... | reverse complement strand
ACGCCGGACCGGGGTGCCGGCCGGCGAGGTCGTGCCGGTGGGAGGCGGTCGCTGATGGCTGGCAGCCACTATCCCGATGAGGGTGGCTACTGGCCCGGCGCCCGATCCGACGAGGCACGGCCGGCCGACGGCGACGACTACGGCGCGAACGGCTACCGCGATGCAGCCGGGGCCGGCAGCTACCGCGACGAGGGCTACGACGACGGAGCTGGCGGTTTCCGTGGCGACTACGGTGCCGGCAGTTACGACTCGGCCGACCGTGACCCGGCCAGCCGTGACTCGGCCAGCTATGAGAGGGGCGGCTACGGTCCGGGCGGATATGACGCAGGCAGGTACGACACGGGCAGTTACGGCACGGGCAGTTACGGTACGGGCAGTTACGGCACGGGCAGTTACGGCACGGGCAGTTACGGCACGGGCAGCCATGACCCTGCCGGCCATGACGGGGGCGGCTACGACACCGGCAATTACGGCGCGGCCAGTTACGACACCGGGGGTTACGACACCGGCAGTTACAGCGCCGGCGGTTACGACCAGGGCGCCCATCGCCGCGGCAGCCATGCGGCTGGCCGTGACCCCGATGGCCGCGACTACGATGGCTACGGTTCCGATGGCTACGGTTCTTCCGATGGCTACGGTTCCGATAGCTACCGCGCCGGTGCCTACGACTCGGGCAGCTACGGTCCAGGCGGTCACCCTGACTCGGGCGGGTACGGCGACCACTGGTACGGCGATCCGGCCTCCTACGGCGACCAGGCCAGGCCCGGCGGCTACCCGGACCCGGGCGGGCACGGCGGCGGGTATGCCAGCCAGAACGGCTACGGCGACTCCGGCCACTACGGCCAGGAGCTCGGGCGGCACTCGTCGCCGCGCGCGGCCGAGGACGACCAGGCAGGTTACGGGTCGCAAGCTAGCTACCGTGACGACGGCCAGGCTCCCGGGTACCTGCAGGACGCCGGCCAGGGCTGGTCACTGCTCAGCCAGCAGGGGGACGAACGCGAGCCGCGATCATACGACCCGGCCGAGCCCGGCATGCATGCCTGGGGCGACTCGGGAAGGAACGACCAGCCGGAGGCGACGTCCGGCACCTTCGCACGGCTGCCCGAGCCGTCCGCGTCGTCGCGGTCCTCGCGCAGGCGTACGGAGCGGTCGCCCGCGGACCTAGACGGCGAGCCGGCCGGCTCGGATCGGCGGGCGTCCTGGCGCGACGCGCCCGACGACCATGATGACGGGGCCGAGTGGTCGGCCGGCGACGAGGACGGCTGGGAGGACGAGGACGGCGGCCTGCTCTCCCGCCGGTTCAGCCGGGACGGCGGTGGCGGCCGGGGCGGTGGCCGGCGGGGCGACCGGACAGGACGGCCGCGCCGGGCGCGCGGCAGGGTCGCCTCGCTGATCGCGGTCGTCGCCGTGGTGGCCATCATTGGCGGCGCGGGGTTCTTCGCCTACCGCTTCGCCCACTCTTGGATCGAGCACCGTTACGGCGACTACGCAGGGCCGGGCACGGGCAGCGTCCGGGTGACCGTGCCGGATGGCTCGAACCTGGTGGACCTGGGGCCCAAGCTGCTCAAGGATCACGTGATCGAGGCGCTGCGGCCGTACGACCTCGCGGCGGGCAAGGCGGTCAACGCCAGCACCCTGCAGCCCGGCCTCTACGTGCTCAGGCACCACATGAACGCCGCCCTGGCGGTCCAGTTGCTGCTGAGCGGCAGGACCAGGCAGGCGAAAAAGTTCATCGTGCTGCCCGACGCCAGGGCCGCCGACATCGCCGCGAACCTGGTCAAGGCGACCGGCCTGCCGCTCAGCCAGTTCACCCAGCTGATGGAGCATCCGCCGGCCTCCCTCGGGTTGCCGAAATGGGCCGCGGGGCAGTCGGCTGAGGGCTTCCTGTTCCCCGACACCTACCAGCTTCCGCCGCATCCGACCGCTCTGCGCGTCCTGCAGATCATGGTGGACGACTTCAACAACAGGATCGCGCCGCTCAGCCTGCCAGGTGCGGCGGCCAAGGTGTTCACCACGCCGTACCACGTGATGATCGTGGCGAGCCTGATCCAGGCCGAGGGCAACGCCACGGACCTTCCCATGGTGTCCCGCGTGATCTGGAACCGGCTTAAGGACGGCATGCCGCTGCAGCTCGACAGCACGGTCTTCTACGCGATGCACACCTACGGCACTTCGATCACCAAGGCGGAGGAGAAGTTCAACTCGCCGTACAACACCTACCTGCACGCCGGCCTGCCACCCGGCCCGATCGGCAGCCCGAGCCTGGCGGCCATCCAGGCCGCGCTGCATCCGGCGGCAGGGGACTGGCTGTACTTCATCACCGACGTCAAGAGCCCGACCCACCGGACCTACTTCACCGACAGCCTCAGCCAGTTCCAGAAGTGGCAGCGGGAGTTCGGGAGCTGAGCGCGGACGATCGCCGCAGCGTCAGGGCAGCCGTGCTCGGCTCCCCGGTCGGTCACTCGCTCTCACCGGTGCTGCACCTAGCCGCCTACGCCGCGCTCGGGCTGACCTGGTGGCGGTACGAGGCGATCGAGTGCGACGAGGCCGGCCTGCCGGCGATGCTCGACTCGTGCGGGCCCGACTGGGCCGGGCTGTCGCTGACCATGCCGCTCAAGCGCGCCGTGCTGCCGCTGCTCGACCGGGTCGAGCCGCTGGCCGCCGAGGTGGGCGGCGCCAACACGGTGCTGTTCGCCGCCGCTACCAGGATCGGGTACAACACCGACGTGCCCGGCATGGTGCACGCGCTTGCCGAGCACGGCGTGCGGCCAGACGCCGGGGAGTCGGGCCGGTGCGTGATATTCGGCGGCGGCGCGACCGCGTGCGCTGCGCTCGCCGCGCTGCGCGAGCTTGGGGAGCGGTCGGCCAGCGTGGCAGTACGAGACCAGGGGCGGACAGCGGAGCTCACCGCCGCGGCTGGCCGGATGGGCATGGCCGTGGAGTATGTTCCGTTCGGGCCCGCGGCCCTGTCCGGGGCGCGGCTGGTGATCTCGACAGTGCCAGCCGGAGCGGCCAATCCGCTGGCTGGCGCCTTCGGCCAGATCGCGGTCGCTCCCGGGGTCCTGTTCGATGTCGTCTACCACCCGTGGCCGACGCAGCTAGCCGACGCGGCCGCCGGCGTCGGCGCGGTCGTGGTCTCCGGCTTCGACCTGCTGCTGCACCAGGCGGCGCTCCAGGTGGAACTGCTGACTGGCCGTCCGGCGCCGGTCGAGCAGATGCGCGCGGCCGGACTCACGGCGCTTGAGCGATGATGACGGGGCCGAGATGACCGGGCTGACCTGTGTCGAGATCTGCGCGGGCGCGGGCGGTCAGGCGCTCGGGCTCGAGCAGGCGGGTTTCGCGCACGCGGCCGCGGTAGAGATCGACGCCGCGGCGTGCGAGACGCTGCGCAGGAACCGGGGCCAGCACTGGAAGATCATCGAGGCGGACATCGCCGAGGTGGACGGGGCCGAGTTCGGCGGCGTCGACCTGCTGGCCGGGGGAGTGCCGTGCCCGCCGTTCTCGGTCGCCGGGCACCAGCTCGGTGCCGCCGACGAGCGCGACCTGTTCCCTGAGGCGCTCAGGCTGGCGGCCGAGATCAGCCCGCGCGCGGTGCTGCTCGAGAATGTCCGCGGCCTGGCGGAGCGGCGCTTCGATGAATACCGCGGCCAGGTGCTCGCCAGGCTCGGCGAGCTCGGCTACCAGAGCTGGTGGCGGATGGTGCAGGCCAGCGAGCATGGGGTTCCCCAGCTGCGGCCGCGGTATGTGCTGGTGGCGATCAGGCGGCCGTGGGCGGACCGCTTCGGCTGGCCGGACGGCTCGCGGCGGCCGCCGCCCACCGTCGGCGCGGTGCTCGGCGACCTGATGGCCGCCCGTGGCTGGCCGGGCGCCGCGTCGTGGGCACGACGCGCCAGCGGGATCGCGCCAACGATCGTCGGCGGCAGCAGGAAGCACGGCGGTCCTGACCTCGGCCCGACCAGGGCGCGGGCCGCCTGGCGGCAGCTTGGCGTGGACGGGCTCGGCATCGCCGACGATGCTCCCGACGCGTCCTTCCCGCCCTGGCAGGCGCCGCGCCTCACGGTGCGGATGGTGGCGAGACTGCAGGGCTTTCCCGACGACTGGGAGCTGGCAGGCCGCAAGACGGCCGCCTACCGTCAGGTGGGCAACGCCTTCCCTGCCCCGGTCGCGCGCGCCGTCGGCAGCTGCATCTCCGCCGCGCTGACCGGCGGCGATGCAGCCGCTGCCCGGGTGCCGACCCGATCCTGACTCGCCGTTAGCCACGGCCTTGCCCAGATGCGCTACCCTTACGGGAGAACTCAAAGGTCTGGCGCCGCGGCGCCGGACCGCAGAAGCGGAGGACCACCTCGGCCACCTCCCACCTGGTCAGCTCGGCAGCGCGTGCGCGCGGCCGCGCTGGCGGGTACCAGTCCAGGCAGCCAAGCCCGTCGGTCGTCGCTGCGGCGACCAAGGGCGGCGCGTCGGCGAGCGGGCAGCACCGCCCGCCGGCACGATGGCTGGCTGGCGGGCCGATGGGCACCTTGCCTGTCGGCCGAGGCCGGACGCACCGGGCCTGGCGCGCGCCGCGGGTCGGACCCGACGCGTTGCGCGGTGGTGCCGGGCGGGCCCTGTGCCCGCGCGGGACGGCCGCGCCCGTGGTGGCCCCGCATGCGAGCCGTGCGGGGCTTTGTTGCTTCCGCGGCGCGCCCGCAGGAGCGCCTGAACCGGGAAGGCCCCGATCAGGACGGAAGTGACGCAGGAGGTCACATCAGCACTGAACCACGCATCAACGATCGTATCCGGGTGCCTGAGGTACGGCTGGTAGGCCCGTCGGGCGAGCAGGTCGGGATCGTGTCGATCACCGACGCGCTCAGGCTGGCGCAGGAAGCGGACCTCGACCTCGTCGAGGTGGCGCCGATGGCGCGCCCGCCGGTCTGCAAGCTGATGGACTTCGGCAAGTTCAAGTACGAATCGGCGCTGAAGACCAGGGAATCGCGCAAGAACCAGGCGCAGACGGTCATCAAGGAGATCAAGATCCGCCCGAAGATCGACCCGCATGACTACGGCACCAAGAAGGGCCACGTCGAGCGGTTCCTCCGGCAGGGCGACAAGGTCAAGGTGACCATCATGTTCCGCGGACGCGAGCAGTCGCGCCCGGAGCTCGGCTACAAGCTGCTGCAGCGGCTGGCCGGCGACGTCGAGGAGCTCGGCTTCGTCGAGTCCCAGCCCAAGCAGGACGGTCGGAACATGATCATGGTGATCGGGCCGCACCGCAAGAAGGCTGAGGCCAGGGCGGTGCGGAGCCAGGACCGGGCGAGCGCCAGGGCCGCGGCGCCGTCGGCGCATCAGGCCGACGCCGCCGGGCACGAGGACGCCGAGGCGAGCCAGGCCCTGGCCGCCATCGCCGAAAGTCTTGGCGTCAGCCAGGCGCAGCCGACCGTCGGCCAGCCTGGTGACGGTGCCGCCGAAGGCACGGCGCAGCCCGCGCCGCGACCGGCAGCGCCCCGGCCCGCACCGCCGAGGACAGCCTCCGCCGGGGCAGGTACCGCCAGGCCGGCGGCGCCCAAGCCAGGCCCGGCACCGTCCACGGCACCGGCCGCGGCCAGGCCGGCCGCGCCGAAGCCGTCGGCGCCCAGGCCAGCGGCACCGAGGTCGGCAGCGCCGCGGCCAGCGGCCCCGAGGCCGTCCGCTGCCAAGCCCGGCGACGGCCAGCAGTCGGCCCCGCAGCGCGGCAGGTCGCCGGAGCCCGGCGCCAACGGCCAGGAGGCAGCCGGCTAACGGACTGACCTGATCGACCGAGGAAGACCTCCCGCGGCGGCCGCGCCGCCGCGGGACGAGATCAAGCGCGTGCCTGACGGGTACGCCGAGGAGTGAGGGAAGCGGCGACATGCCGAAGATGAAGACGCACAGCGGTTCCAAGAAGCGGTTCCGCGTGACGGGCACGGGCAAGATCATCCGCCGCCGGGCGAACCGCCAGCACTACTTCGAGCACAAGCCGAGTACGCGCACGCGCCGCCTGGCCGACGACGTGCCCGTCTCCACCGGCGACCTGAAGACAGTGAAGCGACTGCTGGGCAGATGACCCGGTCCGACGTAAGGGAGTCGAACAGATGGCACGCGTAAAGCGGGCGGTCAATGCCCACAAGAAGCGCAGGGTGGTGCTGGAGCGGGCGAGCGGATACCGCGGCCAGCGGTCCAGGCTGTACCGCAAGGCCAAGGAGCAGCAGCTGCACTCCATGGCGTATGCCTACCGCGACCGCAAGGACCGCAAGGGCGCGTTCCGCAGGCTGTGGATCCAGCGGATCAACGCGGCGGCGCGGGCCGACGGGATCACCTACAACCGGTTCATCCAGGGGCTGAAGGTGGCCGGCGTGGATGTTGACCGCAAGATGCTCGCCGACCTTGCCGTGAACGACCCGGCGGCGTTCTCCGCGCTTGTCGAGGTCGCCCGCAAGGCGCTGCCCGCCGACGTGGACGCGCCCAGGGCCGCCGCCTAGCCGGTGACCCGGCACCGCGGCGGCTGCCGGTGAGCGCGGTGGTCACCGCCGCGCGGTCGTCCAGGGTCAGGGCGGCACGCGCGCTGGCCAGGAGGGCGCTGCGGGAGCGATCGCGCCTGTTCCTCGCCGAGGGGCCGCAGGCCGTCAGGGAGGCACTGGACGGCCGGGCGCCTGACGGGTCCGGCCTGATCACCGAGCTGTTCGTGACCGGCCAGGCGATGGCCAGGCACCCGGACCTGATCGCCGCGGTCGCCCGCTCGGGTGCACCCGTGCACGAGGTCGGCGCCGAGGTCATGGCGGAGCTCGCCCAGACCGTGACGCCGCAGGGCCTGCTCGCGGTCTGCCCGTTCGTCGACGTCGCGCTGGCCGACCTCGTAGCGGCCGGGCCGCGGCTGGTCGTGCTGCTCGCGAACGTCCGCGACCCTGGCAACGCCGGCACCGTGCTGCGCACCGCGGACGCGGCCGGCGCCGACGGCGTCATCTTCGCCGATGCCTCGGTGGATCCCTACAACAGCAAGTGCGTCCGGTCGTCGGCCGGATCGCTGTTCCACCTGCCGGTCGTGACGGGCGCGCCGGTCGCCGAGGCCGTGGCAGCGCTGCGCGGCGCCGGACTGACCGTGCTGGCTGCCGACGGCAGCGCGCGGACCGGGCTCGGCGAGTTCGAGCAGACTGGCCGGCTGGCCGTGCCGACCGCCTGGCTGTTCGGCAACGAGGCCTGGGGTCTGCCCGCTGACCTGCTCGGGCTCGCCGACGAGGCGGTGGCCGTGCCGATCTACGGCCGGGCAGAGAGCCTCAACCTCGCGGCGGCCGCCGCCGTGTGCCTGTACGCGTCGGCGCGCGCGCACCAGGGGGTGCCGCGCAGTCGCCCTCACGCGCTAGGCTCTGATCACGTTGCGTCATGACAACCGCCGGATTGGTCACGGCGGTCGCGTGGCGCGGGACGCCAGCCGTGGGTGACCCCCCGGACCCCGAGCTGGCGTGCGGGCGTGCCGGGGCAGCGTTCGTGCGAGGGCGGCAGGCCGATGTGGACCGGCAGGTGAGCGCGGTGCCCGCGAGGGCCAGCGGCATGCTGGACGCCGACGAGCTGCCCGACGGCATCGTGGTGGCCGACGCGGTCGGCCAGGTCATCGTCTTCAACCGGGCCGCCGAGCGGCTGACCGGAATCAGGTCGGCCCAGGCGCTCGGCGCGGACCTGCGCAAGGCGCTGCCGCTGGCCGACGGCGACGGCCGATGCTGGTGGGAGCAGTCACGGCCGTACGACGGCCTGTCCATCCGCACCCGCCATCCCGAGCGCTCGCTGTACCTGCCCGACGGCACCGAGCTGCTGGTCTCGATCGGCTACGCCAGGGCGTCGCGCAGCGGCCAGGCCGAGCCTGGCGGGGTGCGGCGGCTGATCGTGACGCTGCGCAGCGCCTCGGCGCGGGCGAGGCTCGAGCGGACCAGGGCGGACCTGGTCTCCACCGTCGCGCACGAGCTGCGCTCGCCGCTGACCAGCGTCAAGGGCTTCACCGCGACGCTGCTTGCGAAATGGCCGCGGTTCACCGATGACCAGAAGCGAGTCATGCTCGAGACCGTCAACGCCGACGCCGACCGGGTCACCAGGCTGATCACCGAGCTGCTCGACGTGTCGCGGATCGAGGCGGGCCGGGTCGAGATCCACACCGAGCTCGTGGACATCCCGGCCAGGGCGGCGAAGATCATCGCCGGGCGGGTGGCCGCCGGGGATCCCGAGGGCAGGTTCATGATCGAGCGGACCGGCGAGCTGCCCGAGACCTGGCTGGATGCCGACAAGATCGACCAGATCCTGGCCAACCTTATTGAGAACGCCGTCCGGCACGGTGCTGGTACCGTAACTACCGTGATCTCGCCAGCCGATGTACATGGCGGGCCCGGCGTCGCGGTCGCTGTACGCGACAGGGGTCCCGGGATCGCGCCCGAGTTCGCTCCGCGGGTGTTCAGGCAGTTCTGGCGTGCGAAGCGCCGGGGCGGCGCGGGCCTCGGGCTGTTCATCGTCAAGGGCCTCGTCGAGGCGCACGGCGGCGCCATCACCGTCGGCCAGGCGCCGGGCGGCGGCGCCGAGTTCCGATTTACCATGCCCGCCGTCGCGCCAGATCACCTCTGACGGAGACTGCGCCGGCCGGCGGGCGTACCGGACGAACCCTGCAAGCGTCTCGTCCTGCTGGTCACCATGCCCCGAGTCCGGGCGGATGGCTGGCCCGGCGGGTCGGCCGGAACGGGTGCGAGCCGTTATGACACTGATGGCCTCTGCCCATCGACCGCCTTGACGGTGATCTGACTTGACGGTGATCTGAGGAGAACAGACTGATGTCCGCACCGAACAACACATACGACCCGGTCCGCGTGGCCGCGCTTGAGCCCGCCGAGGTCGAGCGCATGACCGCCGAGGCCCTCGGCGCGATCCGCGGCGCGGGCTCGTTCGAGGAGCTCAAGGCGGTCGAGGTGGCGCACCGGGGCCGCCAGGCGCCGCTCACCCTGGCCGGAGCCGAGATCGGCGCGCTGCCGCCCGAGGCCAAGGCCGAGGCCGGGCGCCGGATCGGGACCGCCAAGCGCCGGCTGGACGACGCGCTCGCCGCGCGCTACGCCGAGCTTGAGGCCGAGCGGGACGGCCGGGTACTGCACGAGGAGCGGGCCGACGTGACCCTCCCGTGGGACAGGCACCCGGCCGGCGCGAGGCACCCGGTGGTGACGCTGGGCGACCGGCTGGCCGACGTGTTCATCGGCATGGGGTACGAGATCGCCGAGGGACCCGAGGTCGAGGCCGAGTGGTACAACTTCGACGCGCTGAACTTCCCTCCCGACCACCCGGCGAGGGAGATGCAGGACACCTTCTTCGTGGCGGGACCCGGCGGTGCGGCAAGGTCGGGCATGGTCATGCGGACGCACACCTCGCCGGTCCAGATCCGCGCGATGCTGACCAGGCCGCTGCCGCTGTACGTGGTCAGCCCTGGCAAGTGCTTCCGCGCCGATGCGCTCGATGCCACGCACAGCCCGGTGTTCCACCAGATCGAGGGACTGGCCGTGGACGAGGGACTGACCATGGCCGACCTGCGCGGCGCGATCAGCGCGTTCGTCGAGGCCATGTTCGGGCCCGGGCTGCGTACCAGGCTGCGGCCTGACTACTTCCCGTTCACCGAGCCATCGGCTGACGTGTCGATGGAGTGCCACGTCTGCCGCGGCGAGTCCACCAGGCCGGGCGGCGCGCCCTGCCGGGTCTGCAAGTCCCAGGGCTGGATCGAGATCGCCGGCTGCGGCATGGTCAACCCGCGGGTGCTCATCGCCTGCGGCATCGACCCAGCGAGGTACAGCGGGTTCGCGTTCGGGCTCGGCATCGAGCGCTCGCTGATGATCAGGAACGGCCTGAGCGACATCAGGGACACGGTCGAGGGCGATGTCCGGTTCAGCCGGGCATTCGCAGAGGAGGCGTGATGCTGGTACCGCTGTCCTGGCTGCTTGAGTACGTAGACCTGGCCGAGCCGGTCGATGTCGGCGAGGTCGCGCGGCGGCTGACCGCCGTCGGCCTGGAGATCGAGGGCGTCGAGCAGGTCGGTCACGACGTCGACGGCGTGCTCGTCGGCCAGGTGCTCGACATCGAGGAGCTGGCCGGGTTCAAGAAGCCGATCAGGTACTGCAGGGTGACGGCCGGCGCGGCAGAACGGAACGTGATCTGCGGTGCGGTGAACTTCGCGGTCGGCGACATGGTGGCGCTCGCGCTGCCCGGCGCCACCTTGCCCGGCGGATTCGAGATCGGCGCGAGCAGGCGGTACGGGCGAGTGTCCGAGGGCATGATCTGCTCGATGGCCGAGCTGGCCATCGGCGACGACCACACCGGCATCCTGGTGCTGCCGCCCGACGCCCCGCTCGGCGCCGACTTCGCCGAGTACGCTGCGCTGCACGACGTCGTGCTTGACGTGAACGTGACCCCGGACAAGGGGCACGCGATGTCGATCAGGGGCGTGGCGAGGGAGCTCGCGTCCGCGTTCGGGGTGGCGTTCACCGACCCGGCGGACACCGGGCTGCCGGACGGCACCGGCGAGCCGAGCGCCGAGGTGTACCAGGCCAGCATCGCCGATCCGACCGCATGCGACAGGTTCGCGCTGCGCGAGGTGCGCGGTATCGACCCGGACGCACCGACGCCGCTGGCGATGCGGGCCAGGCTGGCCAGGGTGGCCGTCCGCAGCGTGTCGCTGGCGGTGGATGTGACCAACTACCTGATGCACGAGCTCGGCCAGCCGATGCACGCGTTCGACCGGTCCGCGCTTGACGGTCCGATCGTGGTGCGCCGGGCCAGGGCCGGGGAGCGCCTGGAGACACTCGACCATGTCGAGCGCCAGCTCGATCCCGACGACATCCTGATCACCGACTCGTCGGGCCCGATCTCGCTGGCGGGCACGATGGGCGGCCTCGCTACCGAGGTGAGCGAGACATCCACCGACCTGGTGATCGAGGCGGCGCACTTCAGCGCGGCCGGTACGGCGCGGATGAGCCGACGGCACCGGCTGTTCAGCCAGGCGTCGGCCAGGTTCGAGCGCGGCGTCGACTACGAGCTGCCGCTGCGCGCGTCGGCGAAGGCGGCCGCGCTGCTTGCCGAGCTTGGCGGCGGGACGGCGGTGCCCGGGTACTCGCTCGCCAGCGCACCCACCGAGGCGGTGACGATCGTGATCCCGGCCGACCATCCGGACAAGGTGGCCGGGATCAGCTACGGCACCGACACCGTGATCGACCGGCTGCGCGAGGTCGGCTGCACGGTGCAGGCCGGGGATCCGGCCGGGGACGGCGCTGATGACGGCCGGGACGGTGCGATCATGCTCACGGTGACCCCGCCGTCCTGGCGACCCGACCTGACCGACCCGAACGACCTGGCCGAAGAGGTCATCAGGCTGGAAGGCTATGAGAAGATCCCGGTCTCGATGCCGCGTGCTCCGGCAGGCCACGGCAGGACGGCCGCCCAGCGGCTGCGCGCGTCGGTCGGGCACGCGCTGGCCAGAGCGGGCTACGTCGAGGTGATCGGCAGCCCATTCGGCTCGGCCGCTGACTTCGACCGGCTGCAGCTGCCGGCGGGCGACCTGCGGCGGCGCGCGGTGGCGCTGGCCAACCCGATCAGGGACGAGGAGCCGCTGCTGCGCACGACGCTGCTGCCCGGGCTGTTCCAGGTGCTCGCGAGGAACGCCGGGCGGGGATTCGCTGACCTGGCGCTGTTCGAGATCGGGTCGGTCGCGCGGGCCATCCAGGGGCCGACCGTGGCGCCGGTACTCGCGGTCGACCGAGGTCCGACCCAGGCCGAGGTCGACGAGCTCGAGGCGGCGCTGCCTGACCAGCCCCGGATGGTCGGCGTTGTGCTTGCCGGAGAACGGGAGCCCGCTGGCTGGTGGGGCCAGGGCCGCCAGGCTAGCTTCCGCGACGCCGTGGAGGCAGCGCGCGTGGTGCTGCGGACCAGCCGGGTGCCGTATTCGGTCCGGTCCGGGCAGTGCGAGCCGTGGCATCCCGGCCGGTGCGCCGAGTTCCTGATCGAGCCCAGTCCGGGCGCCGAGCCTGTGTCGGTGGGCTATGCCGGGGAACTGCACCCCAGGGTGATAGCGGCCTACCGGCTGACCGCGCGCACCTGCGCGGCCGAGCTGAATCTGTCCGCGATCGAGCAGGCGGCCGCGCTGGTCGCTCCGGTGCAGGCGCCGATCATCTCTGCCTACCCCGTGGCCAGCCAGGACGTGGCGCTCGTGGTGGACGAGTCGGTGCCGGCCGCGCAGGTCGAGGCGGCGCTGGCGGCGGGCGCGGCCTCGGCGGGAGCCGGGGTGGTGCTCGAGCAGCTGCGGCTGTTCGACGTCTACAGCGGCGAGCAGACCGGCGCCGGGCGCAAGTCGCTCGCCTACACGCTGCGCTTCCGCGCGCCGGACCGCACGCTCACCGACGAGGAGGTCAGTGCCGCCAGGACGGCGGCGGTCGCCGAGGCGGCCAGGCGCACCGGCGCGGTGCTGCGGGGCGGCGCGTGAAGCCTAGCGGGAGGACCTGGCCGGGACGGGTCGGCGGCGGGGCGTCATCCCGACGAGGTGGGCGGCAAGACGGCGAGGATCTCGCTGCCTGACCTGATGCACTTGGACGCCTTGCCGGTCGCCAGCACGACCGGGGTGGCGAAGCCCTGGCAGGTCCAGCCGTGTACGTGGACCGGCCCGCCGCCGCCGTTCCCTGGCGCCTTGCCTGACCTGATCGCCTCCGCGTAACTTCGCTCGACGGTCAGCGCCGTACCGCACGAGGCGTGCCCGCGCACCACCTCGACGTCGACCGGGACGTTCGCCGCGGTCCGGGTGGCGCCGCACCTGGTCGTGGCCGCGCCCGCGGTGGAACTCGACGACGGGTGCGGCGGCGAGCCGGCCTGGGAGCACCCGGCCGCGAGGAGCGCGAGCACGGTCAGCGCGGCGAGTGCCAGAAGGCGGCGGCTGGCCCTGGCTCGCGCCGGCGGGCGAGCACGGCCGGAGGATCCGCGCGGGTCCATGATGCCTCCTTCGTGCATCGCTCCAACATCATGCCGTCCGGCGCCGGCCTGCCGGACCCGAACCCTGCTGTTCGCCCTATCGGCCGCCCCGGATCCCGCTTGCATAGACAATCAGAATACTGCATAATCATTCACGCGAGGTGGGACGAAAGAGTCGCACAGGCGGGACGAGGGGTCGGTACGACATGCGGGTCGCTGTGGCCGGCGCGAGCGGCTATGCGGGCGGCGAGCTGCTCAGGCTGATCGCCGGGCATCCCGATCTGGAGCTCGTCCTGGCGACAGCGGACAGCAGCGCGGGCAAGACGGCCGGCGAGCTGCACGCGAACCTGGCCGGCCAGCCGTCGCTCGCGAGCGTGGTCTTCGAGCCGCACAGCGCTCTCAAGAAGGCCGACTGCGACCTGGCGTTCCTGGCCCTGCCGAGCGGCCAGTCGGCGCCGGTAGCGCTGGACGTCGGCGACCGGCTCAAGATCGTCGACCTCGGGCCGGACTTCAGGCTCGCCGACCCTGGTGACTGGGCCAGGCACTACGGCGGTGATCATACCGGCCGGTGGGTGACCGGGCTGCCCGAGCTGCCAGGCGCACGCCCGCTGATCGCCGGCGCGGCGAAGGTCGCCGCGCCCGGCTGTTACGCCACCGCCGCGATCCTGGGGCTGGTGCCGCTGGTCGCCGCTGGCCTGGTCAGCGCCGACGACGTGGTGGTCGTGGCGGCGTCGGGCACCTCGGGCGCCGGCCGGTCGCTGCGGGCCGACCTGCTCGGCAGCGAGGTGATGGGCTCGGTGAGCGCATACCAGGCGGGCGGCGCGCACCGGCATACGCCGGAGATCGAGCAGGCGCTGGCCGAGGCGCTGGCAGCTTCGCGGCCCGGCGGCCAGGCCCTGACCGGCCAGGCGCCGGATGCCATCGGGTCGGGCCAGCCGGTGCGGGTGTCGTTCACGCCGCTGCTCGCGCCGATGCCGCGCGGCATCCTGGCTACCTGCACCGCGCGGATGGCCTCGTCGTCGCTGGGCGCCGGCGCGGTGCGCGCGGCGCTGCGCGCCGCCTACTCCGGCGAGCCGTTCGTCCGGGTGCTGCCCGACGGGCAGTGGCCGGCCACCGCGGCCGTGGCCGGCTCCAACGGCGTGCATGTCCAGGCCGCGGCCGACCCGCGGTCCGGCCGGGTGACCGTGGTCACCGCGATCGACAACCTCGGCAAGGGCGCGGCCGGCCAGGCCGTCCAGAACGCCAACCTCATGCTTGGCCTGCCAGAGACGGCGGGCCTGAGCGCGATCGGAGTAGCACCATGACCGTCACCAGCCCGCAGGGCTTCCGCGCCGCCGGGGTCGCCGCAGGGATCAAGAACTCGAGCAGGCCCGACGTCGCCGTCGTGATCAACGACGGGCCCTGCTCGGCGGCCGCCGGCGTCTTCACGTCGAACCGGGTCAAGGCCGCGCCGGTGTTGTGGAGCCAGCAGACCATCGCGGGCGGCGAGGTGCGCGCGGTCGTGCTCAACTCCGGCGGCGCCAACGCCTGCACCGGGTCCGCCGGATACGCCGACACCAGGCAGACCGCCGAGCACCTGGCCGGCCTGCTCTCGGTGCCGGCCGGCCAGATCGCGGTGTGCTCAACCGGCCTGATTGGCGAGCGGCTCCCGATGCACCACCTGCTGGTCGGCGTGGACGCCGCGACGGCCTCGGCGTCCGCGGCTGGCGGCGAGGCGGCGGCGCACGCGATCATGACCACGGACACCGTCGCCAAGACGTGCGCCGTGCCGGGCAGCGGCTACCTGATCGGAGGGATGGCCAAGGGCGCCGCGATGCTGGCGCCCGCGCTCGCCACTATGCTCGTGGTGCTGACCACCGACGCCGATCTGCCGGCCGGCGAGCTCGACAAGGCGCTGCGCGGCGCGGTCCGCACCACCTTCGACCGGCTGGACTCCGACGGCTGCATGTCCACCAACGACACCGTGCTCCTGCTGGCCAGCGGCGCGTCCGGCGTCCGCCCCGACCTGGCGGAGTTCTCCCAGCTGCTGACCTCGGCCTGCGAGGACCTGGCCAAGCAGCTGCAGCGTGACTGCGAGGGCGCCACCAAGGCCATCGCGATCGAGGTGGTCGGCGCGGACAGCGAGGACGACGCGCTCGCCGTGGGCCGCGCGATCGCCAGGTGCAACCTGTTCAAGTGCGCGATCACGGGCGAGGACCCGAACTGGGGCCGGGTCCTCGCCGCCGTCGGCACCACTAGCGCGGTGTTCGAGCCCGACGAGCTGAACGTCGCGATCAACGGGATCTGGGTCTGCGAGAACGGCGCGCCCGGGGAGGACCGGTCCGCGGTAGACCTCTCGCCCAGGGACGTGACGGTCACCGTGGACCTGTCCGCCGGGAGCGCCAGGGCGACGGTGCTGACCACCGACCTGAGCGCCGCGTACGTGCACGAGAACTCGGCGTACTCGACGTGATCGCGGCCGAGCCGCCGACCGGGCCGGCCCCAGCGGAGACCGCGGCGGCCGCAGCGGCCCAGGCCGCGCCGACGCACGCCGGCGCCATGGCCAAGGCGGCCACGCTGATCGAGGCCCTTCCGTGGCTGGCCCGTTTCCACGGGCAGGTGGTGGTGATCAAGTTCGGCGGTCACGCGATGACCGACGAGGCGCTGCGGCTGGCCTTCGCGCAGGACGTGGTGTTCCTGCGCTACGCCGGGCTGCGCCCGGTTGTCGTGCACGGCGGCGGGCCGCAGATCAGCGCGCACCTGGACCGGCTCGGCATGGAGTCCACGTTCCGGGCCGGGCTGCGGGTCACCACCGCCGAGGCCATGGACGTGGTCAGGATGGTGCTGACTGGCCAGGTGAACAGGGACGTGGTCGGCCTGATCAACCGGCACGGCCCGTTCGCCGTCGGCATGTCGGGTGAGGACGCGCACCTGCTGACCGCCCGCCGGATCCAGGCCACCGGAGAGGACGGCGAGGCGATCGACATCGGCCACGTGGGCGAGGTCGAGTCGGTCAATCCCGGCGCGGTCAGCGCGCTGCTCGCCGATGGCCGGATCCCTGTGGTCTCGACCGTCGCGCGCAGCGAGGCCGGCGAGGTGCTGAACGTGAACGCCGACACCGCGGCGGGCGCGCTCGCCGTCGCGCTCGGAGCGGTCAAGCTGGTCGTGCTGACCGACGTGGCTGGGCTGTACGCGGACTGGCCTTCCTCGGCCAGCGTGATCAGCGAGCTGACCGTGACCGACCTGGCGGCCATGCTGCCCGGCCTGTCCGACGGCATGATCCCCAAGATGCAGGCCTGCCTGGCCGCGGTGCGCGGCGGCGTACCGCAGGCGCACGTGCTTGACGGACGGCTGCCGCACGCCGTCCTGCTTGAGATATTCACCGATTCGGGGATCGGGACGATGGTCGTGCCCGACGGAGAGCGCAGGGCAGCATGACAGGGACGAACCTGGCCGGGTCCGGGTCTGCGACGATCACGACCCCAGAGCCGACGGGCACCGCGGCACTCCAGGACCGCTTCGCGGCCGCGCTGATGCCGAACTACGGCATCCCGCCGCTTGCGCTGGCCCGCGGCGAGGGCTGCGTGGTCTGGGACGTGGACGGCAACTCCTATCTCGACCTGCTCGGCGGCATCGCGGTGAGCGCGCTCGGGCATGCTCACCCGGCCGTGGTCAGCGCGGTCAGTGAGCAGGTCGCGCGGCTAGCGCACATATCCAATCTCTACCTGCACGAGGGCCAGGTCGCGCTGGCCGAGCGGTTGCTCGGCCTGCTCGGGGCCGACGGCAGGGTGTTCTTCGCGAACTCGGGGACCGAGGCGAACGAGGCGGCCGTCAAGCTGGTCAGGCGGGTGGCCGGGCCCGGCAGGCCGGTGTTCGTGGCGGCCGAGCACAGTTTCCACGGCCGCACCATGGGCTCGCTGGCGCTGACCGGCAAGGACGCGATCAGGGAGCCGTTCGCGCCGTTCGGGATCGAGGTCAGGTTCGTGCCCTACGGCGATCCTGGCGCGCTGGCCGCTGCCGTGGGCCAGGATTGCGCTGCGGTCTTCCTTGAGCCGTGCCTGGGCGAGGGCGGAGTGGTGCCGGCGCCGCACGGCTACCTGCGGGCAGCGCGCGCAGCCTGCGACGAGGCGGGTGCCCTGCTCGTGCTCGATGAGATCCAGAGCGGGATCGGGCGGACCGGGCAGTGGTTCGCATTCCAGGCCGAGTCGGTCGTCCCCGACGTCATCACGCTGGCCAAGGGCCTCGGCGGCGGCCTGCCGATCGGGGCGTGCGTCGGGCTCGGCAGGTGCGGGACCGGGTTCGCCAAGGGCGACCACGGAAGCACCTTCGGCGGCAACCCGGTCGCCTGCGCCGCGGCGCTCGCCGTGCTCGACACCATCGAGCGGAATGATCTGCTCGGCAACGTACGCCAGGTCGGTGCGCTGCTGTCGGCGGGGATCACTGCTCTCGAGCACCCGCTCCTGGCTGGCGTGCGCGGCGGCGGGCTCTGGCAGGCTATCGTTCTGCGCACCGCGGCGTCGGGCGCCGTGGAGGCAGCTGCGCGGCAGGCCGGGTTCCTAGTGAACGCGGTCCAGCCGGACGCGATCAGGCTGGCGCCCCCGCTGATCCTCGGTGCGGAGCAGGCCGCGTCGTTCGTCAGCGCGCTGCCCGAGATCCTCGCGCGGGCCAGCGTGCTGGCGGAGCAGGAGGCCTGATGGACGGCACGGTTACCGGCCTCGCGGCCACGGTGAGCAGCCCGGCGACCAAGGCAGCCAGGCACGCCAAGATCGCCTTCGTGCTCGGCCAGCCGGGGGCACCGGTCAGGTCGCAGGAGGAGCTCGCCGACCGGCTTGCCGGGCTGGGCATCAGGGTCACCCAGGCCACGCTCTCCCGCGACCTCGACGAACTCGGCGCCGTGCGGCTGCGCGGCCCCGGGGGTGCCCTGGTCTACGCGCTGCCGCCCGACCCGGCCGACGCGCCGGCCGACGCCGACGACGCGCTGCTGCGGCGCGCGGCGGCGGCCGTGGCCGGAACGGCCGGCCTGGCCGCCGGCCCGGTGGCCGCCGCGGCCGCCGGGCTGGTGAAGGTGGCCGCCGACCTGCTGCTTTCCGCCGAGGCCAGCGGCAACCTGGTGGTGCTGCGCACGCCGCCGGGCGCCGCCCAGCTGATGGCGTCGATGATCGACCGGTCGGCGATGCCTGCCGTGCTCGGTACCGTGGCCGGTGACGACACGGTGCTCGTTGTGGCCCGCGACCCGGCGGGCGGCGACGAGCTCGCCGACGCGCTGCTCCGGCTCGCCGAGCGCCGGCCAAGGCCGGGCAACGGAGACCAGGCGCACCCCTAGCACGTTGGCTGGTGCCGCGCGCGACCGGTCCGCCGAGGGACCCGGAGTCGGGGGCGGGATGTGTTATGCCGATAGCTTGTCGGGTGAACCGTGGGCGCGAATCGGGACAGGGAGGCGCTGTGGCGGGCGAGGCGGGGACGCCGGTGGTGCGGCTATGGGGCGGCCGGTTCGAGTCAGGCCCGGCCGACGCGCTGGCCAGGCTCTCGGTGAGCGTCCAGTTCGACTGGCGGCTGGCGCGCTACGACCTGCTCGCGTCGGGCGCCCACGCGCGGGTGCTGCACCGGGCCGGGCTGCTCGACGACACCGAGCTGGCCAGGCTGGTCGCCGCGATCGACGAGCTGGGCCGTGACTGCCGGACGGGGGCGTTCCGGCCGTCGGCGGCCGACGAGGACGTGCATACCGCGCTGGAACGTGGTCTGCTCGAGCGGGTCGGCTCGCTCGGCGGCAAGCTCCGCGCCGGGCGGAGCAGGAACGACCAGGTGGCCACCGACCTGCGGCTGTACCTGCGCGACCACGCCAGGCAGGTGGCGTCGCGGCTGGCCGAGCTGCAGACCGCGCTGATGGACCAGGCCGAGCGGCACCTGGCGGCCGGCACGCCGGTGGCAGGGCTGACCCACACCCAGCACGCCCAGCCCGTGCTGCTCGCCCACCAGCTGCTCGCGCATGTGCAGGCGCTCGCGCGGGACGTGGCCAGACTGCGCGACTGGGACAAGCGCGCCGCGATCTGCCCGCTCGGGTCCGGGGCGCTGGCCGGCTCGTCGCTGCCGGTGGATCCCGCCGCGGTGGCCGCCGAGCTCGGTTTCGACGCACCGGCCGCGAACTCGATGGACGCTGTCGCCGACCGCGACTTTGCTGCCGAGTTCTGCTTCGCGGCGGCGCTGACCGGGGTGCACCTGTCCAGGCTGGGCGAGGAGGTCGTGCTGTGGACCTCGCACGAGTTCGGCTGGGCCGAGATCGACGACGCCTACGCCACCGGGTCGTCGATCATGCCGCAGAAGAAGAACGCCGACGTCGCCGAGCTCGCCCGCGGCAAGGCTGGCCGGCTGATCGGCGGGCTTGCCGGGCTGCTCGCCACGCTCAAGGGTCTGCCGCTGACCTACAACAGGGACCTGCAGGAGGACAAGGAGCCGGTGTTCGACGCCGTGGACACGCTGCTGCTCGTGCTCCCGGCCATGGCCGGGCTGGTCAGCTCCATGCGTTTTCGTGCGCAACGGCTCGCCGACGGAGCTGCCGCCGGCCACGCGCTCGCCACCGACGTGGCTGAGCTGCTCGTCCGGCGC
>Ga0335078_10005038_pt1 | contig 19541 bp, 18 predicted proteins | sample Lox_Sample_32_FD_206711 | JGI IMG/M metagenome (GOLD analysis project Ga0335078, IMG submission 206711) | Soil microbial communities from Loxahatchee National Wildlife Refuge, Florida, United States - Lox_Sample_3.2 | ecosystem: Environmental > Terrestrial > Soil > Wetlands | place: USA... | reverse complement strand
CCACGCTCTTAAGCTCGGATTCGCGCGCGAGCAGTCTCGCTTCGAGATCGGACAGGCGCGCTTGCAGGGCATCGCGCGCGGCGGCCAATGCGCCGGCGCGCCGGCTCTGCTCGCGGTTCTGCTCGGCGCGGGCGAGCAGAAGGTCGTGCGCCTCCGCCAGCAGCTTTTCCAGCGCCGCGTTGCGCTGAGCGGCGAGGGCGAGCCGCTCGTCCAGGCCCACCTTCTCGTCGCACAGTGCGATGCACTCGCCGGTCTGCTGCGCCAAGCGTTTTTCCAGATCGGCAGCCTTGCCGCGCTGCACGGCGGCGTCGGCCGCGTGTTCGGCCTTGGCCGCCTGCAGCCGGCGCAGCTCAATCTGCGTGGCCTCGAAATCGCCGAGCGCCTTGGAAATCGGATCGATGAGCTTGCCCAGCGCGGCTTTGATGCCGTCGAGCGCGTTGATCTGGCCGTTGGCCTCGCTGAGCAGGCCGCGCAGGGCTTCGCCGCTGCATTGGCCGCGCGCGGCGAACAGCTCCTCGTCAATCTCCAGCGGACTTTCGGCGGTGGCCGGCTCTACCGGCGTTTCGGCGCGGCCCGGTTTGCCGGCGAAAAATCTGCTGATCACGGGGTACCCCGTTCCAACGCCGATACGCCCGGCCGAAGCGACGCCGAATCACTTTGCAAATGCTCGTCGGCGAGTAAGGAACCGCGCCGGTAAACGAGGCGTTAAGGGCTGAGACCGCTGACGAATAGCCACCCGGGACCAGCGCCTGGGCCTCGGGTGGCCGGATTGTGTGTTGCTCCGCTGCCGCGCTTTTAGGGTAAATGAAACGTTTGCCCGGTAGCGTGTGAATAACCGCGCGGTGGGCGATTCCCCCCGCTCGACTTCGAGGTTAGGCCCGTTCACAAAACCGACCGCTGAATCGGGTAATTCCGTACCTGGGGAGAGCAAGGATGAACCGGACTTTTGCAGTGCTCGCGGCCGCGGTCGCGGCGTTTGTCTTGACTTGCCAGGGCGCCGACGCCCATTGGCGCAAGCACCATACCGACAAGCGGCTGGTCGCAGTCTCGATCGGCGTGGGCGCAGCGTCGACGGCAGGCTTTTTTGCCATCAACAATTGGGACTTCGATCACTGGAACGCCGCAAGCCTCACCCAGGGCGGGGCCTACGCGGTGACCACGATCGGCTGCATGGCGGTGTCGCCCATCGTGGCGACGGCGGTGGTCAACCGCCCGCTGACCATGCGGGAAGGGCATGTGCTGATCGCCTCCTGCGTGCTGCCGATCATCGGCGGCTGGCTGGTCAACCAGGCCTATGACGCGCATCCGGAATGGGAAGCGGCCTCCGCGCCAGCGCCCGCCGCGAAGCATCACCGCAAGCGCCACGCGAAGATGTGAGCGCGGCTGACAATTTCGATTTTTGCGACGACCGCCGGTGCGCATCGCACCGGCGGTCTTGTTTTACGCCCGCTTGGCGATGAACAGGCCTTCGCTGAGACGGAAAGTGAGCTCGCCTCCGGCGCCCGTGGGCTCGAGCGCCTGCTTCACCTCGGGCGTGAGCTCGGCCAGCATCGCGCGCAGGAAGGCCTGCATATTGGCGTCGTGGCGCGCGGCCCAGCTCTTGAACTCCATTTGCTTGTAGAGCTGCTCCTCGTGCGTGATCGTGAAGCCGGCTTTGGCGAACGCGTCGCGCCATTCCTGCATCGTCCAGGCGCGCAAATGGCTGGGATCGCGGAAACGTTCGAAGGCGTTGATGTAATCGCCGACGCTGCCGGCCGGCACCACGTTGTCCACCAGCGCGAGAACGCCGTTCGGCTTGAGCACGCGGTGCACCTCGCCGAGGAACTGCGGGATCGAGTCGAAGTGATGCGGCGCGATGCGGGTGGTGACCAGGTCGAAGCTCGCATCCTCGAACGGCAGCGCCTCGGCCTTGGCATAGGCCGTACGGATATTGGCGAGGCCGCGCTTTTGCGCTTCGCCCTTCACCATGTCGAGCATTTCCTGGGTGATGTCGGTTGCCCACATGCGCTCGACATGCGGCGCGAAGGTATAGGCGACGTGGCCGCCGCCGGTGGCGACGTCGAGGGCGCGCCAGGTCTTCTGCGGCTTGGTGAGAGCGACCAGCCGCTCCAGGCTCTTTCCCAGCGCGTGCGGGGTCGAGGTGAGGTAGCTCGCGGCGGTCTTGCCGAACTGTTCCTGGACCAGGGTCTTGGACATTGCGGTTTTCCGGGTGGTTTTGGCGGTGCGGACTATAGCCGAACGCTACGAAAAAGCCCTGCATCTTTCGATGCAGGGCTGCGTTGCATTGGCCTCCTGAAAGGAGGGTTTTTCAGTGGACGAGCGCAACAAAGGGGACACCCCGGAGGATGCCCCCTTTGCGAGTCGCAGCCGGAAATCAGAGTTTCATGATCCCCGGGAAGAAGAGGTAGCAGGCGACGCTGATGACAATGAGATAGCCCAGCAGCACCAGACACCAACCGAAATTGTGCCGGATGACCGCCCCTTCGTTGCGGACGAAGCGCGAGGTCGAAACGCCGACACTCGCCGTTTGCGGTGCTATCGGCTTGCCGATCTCGGAGCCGATCGAATTCAGGGTCGGCAGCAGCAGCGGCGGGAAGCCGAGAATTTGTCCGACGAGCGCCTGGAACTTGCCGAACATAGCGTTGGTCGAAGTGTTGCTGCCCGACAGTGCCACGCCGATGAATCCGAGGATCGGAGCCACGATGATGAAAGCGGCGCCGAGCGAGGAGAAGGCCTTGGCCAATGACGCGGCCATGCCCGAGAAGTTGTAGACATAGGCCAAGCCGAAGATGAATACGCCGACAAGGCAGGCGCCCCACATCTGCGACCAGGTTTTCTTCCAAATCTCGGCGAGTTGCTGGCCGTTCACGCGCAGCAGCAATGCGACGATGATCCACGAGGCCAGGATAGCCGATCCACCGACGAACGGCGTCCAGTTGAAGATCGCCGCGATCGTCGCGCCTTGAGCGATCGAGGATGCCGCCGTCTCCTGAAGATGCAGTATCACGATGCCGGGCAGCTTCGACCACGGCCCGGTCCAGGCAACGACGACGATGATCAGGACGGCGATCGGCAACCAGGCCTGGAAGACGTCGCGCCCCGACAATCCATGCGCTTCGGCCGCGACAGTCGCGCCGCTCACAGGCTTGCCGCCGTAACCAAGAACCTCGGCGGGGTGCCAAATCTTGAGCAGGACGAGAATACAGACGAAACAGGTAATCGCGCCGGCAACGTCCGGCAGATATGGACCGAGATAGGTGCCCACCGGCAATTGACCGGCGATATATCCAAGCGAGCCGACGACCGCCAAGGGCCAGGCGCCCCACATGCCCTTTTTGCCCGAGACGAGATAGAGCAGGATCCAGGGCGGCAACAGCGCCAGGATGGCGACGATCTTGCTGATCGAACCGGATAGCGCGAGCAGCGGGTAGCCGGTGACGGCGGCGAGCGCGATGATCGGTGCGCCGAGCGCGCCATAGGACACCGGCGCGTTGTTAGCGATTGCGGCGACGCGGATGGCATCGAGATCGGGGATGCCGAGCGCGATCAAAATCGGCGCGACGAAAGCCCAGGGATAGCCGAAGCCCACGAGACCTTCCAAAAGCGCACCGAACGCCCAGGCAAACAGAATGGTCTGCACACGGACATCCTGTGTGCCCTGGGAGATCAGCCAGCGGCGCAGTTTGTCAAAGGTGCCGGTGGTGACCAGCGTATTAAACAGCATGACGCCCCAGAACGTGATCCAGTCCACGTTCCACACGCCGGTTGCCGAGCCATAGAGATAAGCTCGGATGCCGGTATCGAACGGCATTTTCCAAACCCAAAGGCCGAGCGCGAGCGTGATGAGCGACCCGACCAGCGTCGCAACCCAGGCTGACCAGCGCAGTCCGGCGAGCATGAAGAGCAGCGCCGCGACCGGAATTAGTGCCACCAGCCAAGTGACGAACAGATTTCCAAAAGGATCGAGAATTTGTGTGAACATGCCCCGTAGTCTCCCCGGTTAGATCATTTTGCGGCAGCACCGAATTGCTTGCTACCGCGACTTTGCGCGCGCACTTGGTTCCCCCAGTGAAGTCGGCGATAATCGCCATCGCTCAGAATTTGCTCTATCCTGGGCATGGACGGACTCGATGCGCCCAGGATGCTATTGCTGCGATCGCTTAAACATCAAGATCAAATGTACGTTGCAGTGCGGTAATCAGGCTGCAAAGTGACAATATCAAAATCATTGCGCGAGATTAACGAGACAATCTGACTGGTTGATCGACTGTGGAACCGCCACTCAGCGGCGGTCCTCCTCGCCGCCGCTCAGGTCGTCATAGCCATGGCGGCTTGAATAGAACACCAGCCCCATCAATCCGCCGCCGACCAGCAGGGAGACCAGGACACCGCCGGCAATGGCGACGTAGCCATATGACGGGATCGGGCCGCCGCCGAGTCGCTCCCATGCGGTGACCGCGAACCAGACCGACGCCATCAGGAGGGCCAATAACGCCAAAACGACCAGAGTGCGCATGCGCCCGATATAGGCCGGGGATGCCGCCTTGTCACCCGCATGCGGCAGCGCGAAAAAAAGCGCCCGACGGAGAGGCCGGCGCGGGCGTGCACCGCAATTGCCGCCTTTTATCTATGGCGACTTGCGCCCATTGTGGCGGTGCGCGGGCTGCCGGGGCCGATTGTATGCGAAGGTGGCACGCCGGCTCCTCCACGGACTTCGGGGCGGTTTTGAGCTGAACTTATCATGAACGGTAACGCAACCAACCACGGCGAGCCGATCGCTTACACCTATCGGCCATCGCTCTTAGGGGCGCCCTGGCAGTTCGGCATCGTGGGCGATGGCATCGATTGGTCGAGCGGGCGCAAATCGGGCCACGTTCCATTCCGCGCGATCTACCGCGTGCGTCTGTCGTATCGGCCGACGAGCATGCAATCGCATCGTTTCATGGCCGAGCTGTGGGCGGAGGGCGCGCCCAAGCTGCAGATCCTGTCGAATTCGTGGAAAAGCATGGTCGAGGTCGAGCGGCTGGACAAAGCCTACACGGATTTCATCGGCGCGCTGCACCGGCGCATCGTCCCGGTGGCGCCGTCGGCGTGCTTCGAGCGGGGCAGTCAAGCGCTGCTCTATTGGCCGGGGCTGGTCGTTTTTGTCGGCGTGTCGCTCGTCCTCGCCTGGCTCATCGCGCGCGCCTTGCAAGCCGACGCGAAAGCCGGCGCCGCCTTTGTCGGCGGCTTTCTCGCGCTTTTCCTGTGGCAGGCAGGCAACTACTTCCGCCGCAACCGGCCGGGCCTCTACCGGCCGGACGCGATGCCGGCCGATGTGATGCCGAAACGCTGAGGCGGGCCGCGCATTAGCTTTTGTTGCGCACCACCAGCACCGAACATTTGGCGTAACGCACCACATGCCCGGCGTTGGAGCCGAGGAAATAAGTGCGCATGGCCGGGCGGTGCGAGCTCATGACGATGAGATCGGCGTTGATCGCCTTCGCCTCTTCCAGCACCTCGTGATAAATGCCGCCCTGCCGCACGGTGCCGGAAATATGCGCGGGATCGAGCCCGCTTTCGCGCGCGATGATGGTCATGGCTTCTTCCGCCGACGTGCGCTGCTGCACGTCGAAATCCGGCGGCACATATTCCGCCAGCATCACCGGCGTCATCGGCAGCACGTTGACCAGCCGGACATGCCCGCCGGAGGAACGGGCCATGCTCACCGCCGCTTCGATGGCGGGCTTGGCCAGATCGGTGTCGGCAAGGTCGATCGGGACCAGGATCTGCTTGTACATGACTGCGCCCCTTTTTCCGCCGCGAAAGCGCGATCATGACACGTTTTCGCCGGCGAGTTGAGTGAGGGCGGCGGCAAATCCGCGTTTAGTTGGCGGTGGCTTCCAGCGTCTTCGGATTGACGAAGCGCTCCAGCCGGCCCGATTGCGGCTGCAGTTTGCTCCAGTTGTCGACGGCAAAATCGATGATCACCAGGCCGGAGGTCGGCAATTTTTCGCGCAGCCGCTCGCGCGCGTCGATACCGCCGGCGGCCACCAGCATCAGCGCGAGCTCGTGCAGACCCGGATTGTGTCCGATGACCATCAGCGTATGCGCGGAAGCGGGCGTGTCCTTGATCACGGCAAGGATGGTATGCGGCGGCGCGTCGTAGATGCGCTCCGCCGACGTCGCCGCGGGCGCCGGATGAAAAGCCGCGGCGGCGTATTTCCAGGTCTCCTGCGTGCGCGCGGAAGGCGACAAGATCACCCGGTCCGGAACCAGCGCGTGCGCCGCCATATAGGCGCCGATCTTGGCCGCATCCTTGCGCCCGCGATCGATCAGGACGCGTGAAATGTCTTTCGTTCCGGGCTCCGAGCGTTCGGCCTTGGCGTGGCGTAGCAACAAAAGGCGGCGCATGGTGTATCAGAGTGCGGGTGAGGGGCGCGGGAATGCGTCGATTTCGAATCTTCGGCAGTCTAGCATGCGCGCCCCGCGCGCAGGCGGGGCGGCAACGATGTGAACAAGTGTAGCGATGAGCGAAGACGGCAATATGGCGGCGGGCTGGTACGAGGCGACGCGGGTGGCGAGCCCGGAACGCCCGCGGCTGAATTTCGACCTCGACGTCGATGTCTGCGTGATCGGCGGGGGCCTCGCCGGCCTGACCGTGGCGCGCGAGGTGGCGCGGCGCGGCTGGTCGGTGGCGGTATTGGAGGGTGGCCGGGTCGCCTGCGCGGCCTCCGGACGCAATACCGGCTTCGTCTTGCCGGGGTATTCCGAACATATCGAAAGCATGGTCGAGCGTATCGGGCTCGATCACACCAAAGAGCTTTGGGCTCTGTCGGAACAAGGCGTCGACTACGTGCGCCGCGCGATCGCGGAGACCGGCATGCCGGGCGTCGATCCGGTCCCCGGATGGCTGCGCGTTTCCAAGACGGACAATGGCGATGCGATCGACGCCGAGGTCGAGCGGCTGCGCTGGATCGGCGCCAGCGTCGAAGCCTGGCCGACCGAACGCGTGCGCGAGGTGCTGCCGAACGAGCGCTATTTCGGCGCGCTGCATTTTCCCGGCGCGCTGCACATCCATCCGCTCAATTACGCGCTCGGCCTCGCCGCCGACGCGGAAAAACATGGCGCGCGCATCTTCGAGGAAACCCGCGCGGTCGCGATCGACCCGGCCGGGGTGCGCAAGCGCATCGACACCGCCGGCGGGCGCCTGCGCGCGCCGCATGTGGTGCTGGCCTGCAATGTCGAGCTCGGCGCGCTGATGCCGCGGCTCGGCGCGACGCTTTTGCCGATCACGACCTACGTGCTGGTGACCGAGCCGATCGCGCGGCTCAGCGAGATCGTGCGCTATCGCGGCGCGGTCAGCGACACCAACCGCGCCGACAATCACTACCGCATCGTCGGCGGAGACCGCTTGCAGTGGTCCGGGCGCATGCGCGCCTGGGCGGCCGATGCGCGCTGGATCGGCCGCGGGCTAATCGCCGATATCCGCCGCAATTTTCCCGCGCTCGGCAAAGTCGAGATCGCGCATCTGTGGCGCGGCACGCTCGGCCGCCCCATCCACCGCATGCCGCAAATCGGCGAGATCGAAAGCGGGCTGTGGGTGGCGAGCGGTTTCGGCGGGCACGGCCTCAACACCACGGCGATGGGCGGCGAGCTGGTGGCGCGCGCGATCGTCGACAACGATGCGACCTGGCGGCTGTTCGCGTCCTATGAATTGGTTTGGGCCGGCGGCGTGCTCGGCCGGGCCGTGGCGCAAGGCATTTATTGGGGCTCGCGGCCGATCGAGCGCATCGAGCAAGGGCTTTCGCGCTATCGCGAACGGGCGCGCGCGCGCAAAGCGGCGCGGCTTGTCTCGCGCAACGGGCGGGGGCGGCCGGCGACCGTGCCGGAGCCGCAAGCGCCGGTAGCTGCGCCGCCGCTCGAACCGCCCGCCGCGCCGCCGGCGTGACCTGCTATCCCGCTCTTTCCTCTGGTTATGGTAGGCTGCAGCGCATGAACACACCGCTTTCCCGTCTTGTCGCCATCGGCTTCGGCCTTGCCGCGCTCGGCGGCTGCGCCAATAGCGGCATCATGTTCGGCGACACGACGGCGAAGCCGAAGACCGTCGTGGTGACCGACTTCGTCGCGGCGCCCGAAGTGGATGCGATCGACCGCGGCTTCAGCGCGCGCATGGATCGTAATAGCAGCAATTATCCCATCCTCGAGCGCAAGCGGCGCACGCTGGCGCGCGTGAACGACGAGATCGTGGCCTCGATCATCGCCACCTTGCAGGAGGCCGGCCTTGACGCGCAGCCCGGCAGCGAAGAGGCGTTGACGCTCAACGACAAGGCGGCGGTGGTGAGCGGGCGGCTGCGCGGCGGCGAGGGCGCCAATCCAAAGAAAAAGCCGGTCGGCTTCGGTCCCGGTCACGTCGAGGCGGTCGCCGACATGACGGTGTCCTATGTCGCCGGCGGCAGCCGCAAGCGGCTGACCGCCTTCACGGCGCAAGCCAAGGATGCCGGCAAGCCGCCGACCGGCAAACAGGCGGCGGCGCGCAATGCGGCGATCGCCGCGGCATTGACGACGGAAAAAGCCGCGCCGGAGAAATTATCGCCCGACGTCGAGGCGCAGGCGCGCCGGCTCGGCCGCGCGGTCGGCGACAAGGTCGTGGCCTATGCCAAGGAGCAGGGCTGGATCGTCGCGCCGGCTGCCGCGGCGGCGCCGGAGGAGCAAGTGAAGCTGCCGCCGGAAAAGCCGGCGCAGAAGCCCAAACCGAAGGCCGACAAGCCGGCGACGTGATCAGCGTCCTTCTCGTCGCGTCATGAAGGCCAGCCGCTCGAACAAATGCACGTCCTGCTCGTTCTTGAGCAGCGCGCCGTGCAGCGGCGGGATCAACTTCTTCGGATCGCGCTCGCGCAGAATTTCCGGGCCGATATCCTCGACCATCAGCAGTTTCAGCCAGTCCAATAATTCCGAGGTCGACGGCTTCTTCTTCATGCCCGGCACGTCGCGGATCTCGTAGAACAATTTCAACGCCTCGCTCACCAGCCGTTGCTTGATGCCGGGAAAGTGCACCTCGATGATCGCCGTCATGGTGTCGGGATCGGGGAAGCGGATGTAGTGAAAGAAGCAGCGGCGCAAAAATGCGTCCGGCAATTCCTTCTCGTTGTTCGAGGTAATGATGACGACTGGCCGCCGGCGCGCCTTCACTGTTTCGCCGGTCTCGTAGACGAAGAACTCCATGCGATCGAGCTCGAGCAAGAGGTCGTTGGGGAATTCGATATCGGCCTTGTCGATCTCGTCGATCAAGAGCACCGGGCGCTCGTCGGCGACGAAGGCATCCCACAATTTGCCGCGCTTGATGTAGTTGCGGATGTCCTGGACGCGCGCGTCGCCGAGCTGGCTGTCGCGCAGGCGCGACACCGCGTCGTATTCGTAAAGCCCCTGCAGCGCCTTGGTGGTCGACTTGATGTGCCACTCGATGAGCGGCGCGCCGATCGACTTGGCGATCTCCAGCGCCAGCACGGTCTTGCCAGTGCCGGGCTCGCCTTTGACCAGAAGTGGCCGCTCCAGGGTGATTGCCGCATTGACCGCGACCTTGAGGTCGTCGGTCGCGACATAGGCCTCGGTGCCTTCAAACCGCATGCAATTCCTCGCTTTTTTGCGACACTAGGCAGGCCGGCGGGGCGGGGCAAGGCGATTTGCCTATTTCCGTCATCGCGGCCGAGCCGCCTTGGCGCCGAGATCCGGAATCCATACTCCGCAGCGCCGGGGTCATGGAGTCCGGGTTCGCGGGCCGGCACCCGCGCCCGGGAATGGCAAAGGCTCGCATCAACGTGATGGCCGAGTGATGGCAAGTTGAATGGCTATTATGCGCCAAGTGTATATGTCATGGCGCATGAGGAGATGAATTCGGGAGGATAGGATGCGCCGCCTGTTGGTCGGCTTTTTCCTGATCGTTGCGGGAATTGGTGTCGCCCACGCGCAGATGGCGCCGTTGCCCAAGCCCGGCCCCGGGCAGGCGGTGGCGACTTTTGCCGGCGGCTGCTTCTGGTGCACGGAATCCGATTTCGACCACGTCAAGGGCGTGATCTCGACCACCTCCGGCTATACCGGCGGCCACGTCGCCAATCCGACCTACGAGCAGGTTTCGGCCGGCGGCACCGGGCACGCGGAATCCGTGCAGGTGATCTACGACCCGACCAAGGTCTCCTACCAGCAGTTGCTCACCTATTACTGGCACCACGTCGACCCGACGGTGAAGGATCGCCAGTTCTGCGATTACGGACACCAGTATCGCACCGCGATCTTCGTTCATAACGCGGAGGAGCGGAAACTCGCCGAAGCGTCGAAGAAGGACGTCGAGGAGCAACTGAAGAAGCCGATCTACACCGAGATCGTCGACGCCGGGCCATTCTATCCGGCCGAGGAATATCACCAGGATTTCTATCTGAAGAACCCGGCGAAATATAAATTCTACCGCTGGAATTGTGGACGCGACCAGCGGCTCGAGCAACTTTGGGGCAAAGCGAAGGAAGGCAGCTGATATGATCGACCGACGGGCCCTGTTGACGGCCACGGCGGCGCTGGGCGCGCTGATGGCCACGAGCAAATTTGGCGAGGCAGAAACAATGACCACAATGGCGACCGACACGATCGACTGGAAGAAACTCACCGATGCCGACTGGCGCAAGCGGCTGACGCCGCAGCAATACGACGTACTGCGCAAGCACGGCACCGAGCGCGCCGGCAGCAGCCCGCTCAATCACGAGAAGCGCAAAGGCACCTTCGCCTGCGCCGGCTGCGACCTGCCGCTGTTCTCATCCGACACCAAGTTCGAGAGCGGCACCGGCTGGCCGAGCTTCTATCAGCCGCTGGCGGGCGCGATCGGCACGACGACCGACCGCAGTTTCTTCATGACCCGCACCGAGGTGCATTGCAGCCGCTGCGAAGGCCACCTCGGCCATGTGTTCGACGACGGCCCGCCGCCAACCGGCTTGCGCTACTGCATGAATGGGCTGGCGCTGAAGTTCGAGCCGCAGACGCCCGGCCAGTCGTAACGTCCGTCGTCTTATTGGCACCGCCCGGCCGGGAAACCGCCGGGCGGTTTGCGTTTGTCGCGTCAGCCGCCCGGCAAAATCTGCCGTCTCGCGGCAGAAAGCACCGCTTTTGCCCTCTCTCCCAAGCCAATCCGTTCGTATAACACGTTGATATTATTATACTAAATAGATGGCATGGCGATTGCGTTGAACCGTTCGCGGGATTGTCCGCGCGCAGCCTATGCGCTGCCGTGTTGCGAACGTGGAGATGATGTCATGGGTTTGTTCGACGCTCTTACAAACGCCGTCAGCGGTTTGCAGTCGCAGGCTTACGCGATGCAAAACATATCCGGCAATATCGCGAACTCGCAGACGATTGCCTACAAGGGCCTCGACACCAATTTCGAGGATCTCATCCCGGATTCAAATTCGGTGGCCTCGCAGCAGGTTGGCAGCGGCGTTTATTCAAGCTCTCTTGCGACCAACACCGTTCAGGGCGCAATTCAAGCCTCGACGTCCAGTACGAATATCGCCATCAATGGCGACGGCTTCTTCACCGTGCAGGATCCCACGAGTTTCACGGGGACCACACCGAATTTTGACGGCGTCGTCAGCTATACGCGGCGCGGCGACTTCGAGTTGAACGCCAACGGCTACATGGTCAACGGCGCCGGCTATTATCTTGAAGGCATTCCGATCGATCAGACGACGGGCGCGCCGATCGGCAACGTCCCGTCGCCCTTGCAGTTCAACAATAACCTTCTGCCGGCCAGCGCGACGACGCAAATCAATTACGGAATCAACCTTCCGGCGACGCCTTCAACGCCGGCGTACAGTTCGTCCGTCGCCAATTCCGAGCTGCTCAATCTTGCGGACTTTACGCAGAATCCCACGCTCACTGCCGGGGCCAACACGAATGCGGTCGCCAACGCCACCTCGGCGCTCGGCACCATCAACGCGAGCTCCGGCGCCATCACGTTCGATATCAACGGCCAGACCGTCACGCTTGCGACCAACGGCGGCTCCAGCAGCAACGGCCAATACTCGCCGTCCGATCTCGTGAGCGCGATCAACACCCAGGTTGGCGCTTCCGCCAATGTCAATGCGACGCTCAATGGTACCGGCGATCTGGTGATCACCAGCACCGGAACGGCGGGCGCCAGCGATGCCGTGACAATCAATACCTTCAGCAGCGGCGATGCGACCCAGCTCGGCTTCGCGACCGCATCTGTGACCGCCAATGGCGCCAACGGCCTGCCCGCGACGGGGCAAGTGATCGGCACCGACGCTTCGAACTTCGTCAACGAATCGATCGACGGCGGGTCGGCCACCGTCTACGACGCGGCCGGAACGCCGGCCAACCTCCAACTCCGGTGGGCAAAAGTCTCCAGCGTCGCCGACGGCGGCACCGATACCTGGGAGCTGTTTTATCAGACGAACGCGACCGCGACAGGCAATCAAGTCGCCTGGCAGAACGCCGGCGTCGATTTCAGTTTCAACTCGGCCGGCCAACTGACCAGCGGTTCCGCCACCATCGCGCTGAACAACGTGACCATCGGCAGCACCAACCTCGGCAACCTGACGCTGGTCACTCCGGTCGGCAGCATCACGCAATTCGCCAACACCAGCGGGCAGCCAACCGTCAACAACATCCAGGCGAACGGCTTTCCGGCCGGCCAGCTGCAGTCAGTGTCCATCGGAAATAATGGATTGATCAGCGGCGTATTCTCCAACGGGCGCAATGTCAATCTCGCGCAGATCCCGCTGGTGCATTTCAACGCCGAAGACCAGCTGCAAAGCCTGACCGGCGGCGCCTACCAGGCGACGACGAATTCAGGGCAGGCGATCGCCGGAGCGTCCGGGCAAATCGTCGGACAATCGCTGGAAAGCTCCAACGTCGATATCGCGACCGAGTTCACCAAGCTGATCGTGACCCAGCAGGCCTATTCGGCGAACACGAAGGTGATCACGACGGCCAACCAAATGTCGCAGGATCTATTGGATGTCATTCGGTAGTGCCGGTGAACACCCGATTTAGGTCAGCAAGGCTTGTGATCGGGGCCGCCCCATGGGTCTGACGCAAACGCTCGCCACGACGCTGTCCGGCCTGCAGGCAACGCAGGCCGGCCTTTCTGTCGTTGCGGGCAACGTCGCCAATGCGCAGACGGCAGGCTACGTCGCCAAGACGGTGAATCTCTCCGAGACCTCGACCGGAGACGGCGGCGACGGGGTGCAGGTGGCGTCGATCAGCCGCCTGCTCAACACATACGTGCAGCAGCAGTTGTGGACGGAAAATGCCGGCGGCGGCTACGCCGACCTGAATGCCAATTTCTATCAGCAACTCCAGCAGGTCTACGGCCAGCCGGGTTCGGGCACGACGCTCGATTCGACGTTCGATAACTTCACGACCGCGATTCAGGCTCTGTCGACGAGCCCGAGTTCCACCTCCGCGCAAACTCAGGCGATCAGTGCCGCGCAGACTTTGGCGCAGCAGCTCAATAGCGCGTCGTCGCAGATCCAGTCGCTGCGCAGCCAGGCCGACGAGGGTATCGCCAACGACGTTCAGCAGGCCAACAGCGCGCTGCAGCAGATTGCGAATATCAATCAGCAGCTGGTGAACGGCGCGCAGAACGACAGCACGCAGGTCACGCTCGAGGACCAGCGCGATCAATGCATCACTCAGCTTTCGAGCTTGATGGACATTCGCGTCACTCAAGGCGCCAACGGCCAGGTCACGATAGCGACCAACTCCGGCGCGCAACTCGTGGGTACCAGTGGTGCGTCGGTCCTCCAATTCACTGCAACAGGGACGATCACCCCGACGCAGCAATGGAATGCCAACCCGGCGAAAAGCAGCCTCAGTACAATAACGCTTGTCGCTCCTGGGGGCGGCACAACCGATCTCGTCGCCACCGGCGGATTTCAGTCGGGCCAGATTTTCGGCTACCTCAACATGCGCGACAAAGTGCTGGTCCAGGCGCAAACCCAGCTCGACCAAATGGCCGCGCAAATGTCGAGCGCGCTGTCCGACACGACAACGCCGGCCACGGGCGTCACCGTGGGCACGCAATCCGGGTTCGACGCCGACATCAGCGGCCTGTCAAACGGCAACACAATCAACATCAGCTACACCGACGCCGCCAACGTGCAGCACACTGTCACGATCGTGCGGGTCGACGATCCTTCAGCTTTGCCGCTGTCAAATTCGGCGACGTCGAATCCGAACTACACCGTCGTTGGCGTCGATTTTTCGGGCGGGCCGGCGGCGGTGGCAAGCGAGATCAATGCGGCGCTGGGCCCGGCCGGACTGCAGTTCTCCAATCCTTCGGGTACGGCCTTGGAAGTTCTCAACGGCAGTCCTTCGATTACGGTGAACTCCGCCTCGACGACGACGACCGCAACATCGTTGACAGGCGGCTCCGGCGCGCTGCCGCTGTTCACCGACGGCTCGAGCCCTTACACCGGTGCCATTACCGGCGCCGGGGCCGAGTCCGTCGGTTATGCCGCGCGAATCACCGTTAATAGCGCGCTGGTCGCAAATCCCTCCGGACTCTTGACCTATCAGACGTCGGCGGCGACGCAGCCCGGGGACGCGACCAGGCCGAACTTCATCTACAACCAGCTGACGAACGCCACTCTGCAATATTCGCCGGCGGCCGGCGTCAGCGGCACCAGCACCCCGTATCAGGGAACGCTGTCCAATTATCTGAGCGAGGTTGTCACGACACAGAGTACGGCTGCCAATGCCGCGAACAGTCTGCAAGCGGGTCAGGACGTCGTCGTCAACTCGCTGCAAACCCGGCTCAATTCGACATCGGCGGTGAATATCGACACCGAAATGGCGAACCTGCTCACGCTGCAGAATTCCTACGGCGCGAACGCGCGTGTGATGTCGACGGTGCAGGCGATGCTCAACGCGCTGATGCAAGCGATGTGATGTGAGGCGGTATGACGATATCAGGTGTATCAAGCAATCTCTCGCCCCTCATTCAGTCGGCGCTGGACATCAACAAGCAGCTTGACGATCTCAATCAGCAGCTCGGCACCGGGCTGAAGGCGGACACCTATGCCGGCTTGGGCACGCAAGGCGGTGTCGCGGTCGCGCTCAATTCGCAGTTGTCGGCGATCAACAGTTACGCCGGTACCATGACGACCGTCGGCACGACGCTCAGTCTGCAGCAGCAGATGCTTCAGCAGATCGCCAGCGTTGGCAGCACCGTGCAGACGACCGCCGGCCAGCCGGATTTCACGCTCGACAACACCGGGCAGACCTCCCAGCAGGAGGCCGCCGCCAACCAGCTCGACGCAGTCTTGAGCGCCCTCAATACGCAGGGCGGCGACGGCTATCTATTTTCGGGCCTGGGGGTCAACCAGGCCGCGGTCGACACGGCCGATCACATTCTCAACGGCAACGGCGCGCAGGCCGGCCTCGAGCAGGTGATCGCGGAACGCCTGCAAGCGGATCAGGGCGCCGATGGGCTGTGCCGGCTGGTCATTTCGGCGCCGACCACGACGTTCCTGTCGGTCGCCGAAGATGCGGCCAATTCGCCCTTCGGGCTCAAGCTTGCTTCGGTCAATTCCACGCTGACCAACGCCACGGTCAGCGGGCCGACGGGCTCGCCGCCCGCGATCTCCGTCGATATGAGCGGCGGCAATCCCAATGACGGCGATACGATCAGCTTCGCCTTCAACCTTCCCGACGGCACGACCCAGACGGTTCAGCTCCAGGCGACCACGGCGACGTCGCCGGGCGCGAACCAGTTCGCGATCGGCGCGACGCCGGCGGCGACCGAGGCAAACCTGCAGGCTGCGTTGACCGCGGCGGTCACCAACATCGGCCAGACGACCATGCCGGCCGCCTCCGCCGTCGCCGCGTCCGACAATTTCTTCGACGATCCGCCGCAGCGCGTGAACGGCGCACCCGCCACCGCGAGTTCGCTGGTCAACGGAACGCCGGCCAATACCGTGTTCTGGTACACCGGCGACAACAGCGCCGCGTCGATCCGGTCGACCGCGACCGCGCGCGTCGGTTCGGCGACCACGGTGTCTTATGGCACGCAGGCCAACGAACAGGGCATCCGCACCATCGTGCAGAACATTGCGACGCTGGCGGCGACCACCTACTCCGCCAGCGATCCCAACGCGTCGGCGAGTTATAATGCGCTCACCAGCCGCCTCTATACCAATCTGTCATTTCCTTCCGGCACGCAAAACATCACCGACATCGAAGCGAGCCTGGCAAACGCCCAGACGGTCATTCAGTCGACGCAGACCCAGAATCAGCAGACCTCGAACATGCTGACCAACATGCTGCAGTCGATCCAGAACGTCGACCAGACCCAAGTGGGGGCGGAAATCCTGTCGCTGCAGACGAGCCTCTCGGCTTCGTTGTCGGCGACCGCGCGCATGGCGCAACTCAATCTCGTCACCTACCTCTCGCCGGTAACCGGCTAAGGCGCACGGCGCCGTTCGCCGCCCTTGAGGCAATAAAAAAGACCGCGGCCGGGCCGCGGTCTTTTTGTGTTGATCGCTTCGAAGGATCAGGCGCGGCCGAGCAGTCCCGCCGCGATTTCGCGGTTGATGCTGATCAGCGAGCCGAGGTTCTGCGGCTTCGGATCGGCCAGGATCGCCAGCGTCTGTTTGCAGACAAACAGGCCGAGATTGGCGACGTTCTGACGAATGCCGATCGGCAGCGGATTGTCGTTGTTGGTGACGGACGAGATGAAGAACGTCCAAAGCTTGCGATTGTAAAGCAACGCGGAATCGAGATTCTCGCTACGCTTATCCCAGGAGTCCTGCACGGATTGCAGGCGGCACGCCGCGTCCAGTAATAGATTGGCTTCCAGCTCACGCGGGCTGGAGATTTTGTTGGCCACTTTTCCGTAGATTTTGGCGGCTTGATTCATTGCGCAACAGCTCTCGCTCGTACTCGATCAATTGCTTCACTTGCTTGAGTGCCTTATACATGTTGCCTGTTAAGATATGATTATTGATGATTTCAATGTGGAATAAGGTACTCGGCGCGGCGCGCACGAGATCCTGCACCAGCGAAAAATAATTCGCGTGCTGTTCGCGCGCATCGTGCGACGTGTACATCAAGAGCACCGCCAGATAGATGCGTTTGGCCGGCGTATCGGCCTGCTCCGCGGTCAGGATGTCCTTTTCGCGCAGGATCGGCACCTTTTTGCCGTCGATCACGAAGCGCGCACGCTGACCGGAATTGGTGATGACGCATTCGCCGATCAGAATGCGTTCGCCCGGCTTCAGTTCGACCTTCAGTGCCATGGCTGTCTCCCGCGCGGCATCCTTGGCCCCGCATGCTTAATGGATCGTTAATTGCGTCACCGGACGGCGGCGCCCGCAAAGAAAAACGGCGGGGCTTTGGGCCCCGCCGCTCGGAAGCGATTCGCTTTCGATTACTGGAACAGGCGCAACACGGCCTGGTCGGCCTGCGAGGCCATCGACAGCGCGGTGGTCGACAGAGACTGACGCGTCTGCAAGGCGAGCAGGTTGGCGCCTTCCTGGTTCGGATCGGCGAGGACGAGGTTGTCGGCGCCGGTCTGCAGGGTGTTGACCATCGACTTGGTAAAGTCCTGGCGGGTCTGCACGACCGACAGCGACGAGGAGATCGCGGTCGACTGGGTCTGCAGCGTGGTCAGGGCGCTCGACAGCGACGTATTCAGCGTGTCGAGCTGGCTGTTGTCGGCAAACTGGCCGGATGTTGCGGTCGCGATCCCCAAATTTGTCGAGGTGATGGGGAATGCGGCGCCGGAGCTGTCGACCATCTGGACGTTGATCGAGCTCGTGCCGTTCTCGTTGAAGTTCAGGCTCAGGCTGTCGCCGGCCAGCAGATTGGTGCCGTTATAGCCCGAGTCGGTCGCGAGCTTGTCGATCTGAGTGCGCAGGTTGTTGAACTGCGTCAGCAAGCTCTGGCGAACGGAGCTCAGGCCGCCGCCAGTGCCGGCCGCGAGCGTGATCGTGTCGCTCGACACGCCCGTCACCGCGCTCAAGTCAGACTTGATGCCGTTGACGGTGATCGCCGTGGCGGTCAGGTTCTGCAGCGACAGTTTGCCGCCGGTATCCGACGCCAGGACCTGGCTGCTCAGCTGCGAGCTGCCGTTGATCGCCGACACGATTTGGTCGACGGTGAGCGGGGCGCCGACGACGCCGTTGGTCGAAGACTTGCCGCTGGTCAGGCCGAGACCGGCGGTGGTGCCGGCCGCGTTGCCGATGGCGTCGCTGACCGTGATGTTGTTACCGGTATTGCTGGTCAGAACCAGGTGACCGCCAGCGTCCTGCGAAGCCACGACCGGTGAGTTCGCACCCAGGGCGGTGTTGATCTTGGTGACCGCCTGCGCGAGCGTGTCGTTGTTGGCGAGAGTGACTGCCACCGCCGCGCCGCCGTTGAGGTCGGCGCTGGTGATGTCGATGACGCCACCGGCTGCGGCGCCGAGGGCCGCAGTCGTGGTGCCGGTCAGAGTGGCGGCAGTGACGCCCGGGTCGGTGTTGATCGCAACCGACACGCCGTTCGCTACATTGAGGGTGAGCGTGTGGGCGGCAGCGTTCGAAGTGTTGCTGGCCGCGGTCAGGACCGACGCTGTGCCGGGGGTGACCGTACCGGCCGTGGTGTCGGCGCGGGCCTGGCTGACAACCGACTGCAACTGCTGCACCAGCGAGGTGATCGAGGTGATGCCGTTGTTGGCCGCCTGAATCGTCTGAATGCCGTTCGACATCCCGTCGAGCAGGCCGTTCAGCGAGTTCGCGCGGTTGTTCAGCGACTGCGAGGTGAAGAAGTTCAGCGGATTATCGAGAGCGGAGTTGACCTTCTTGCCGGTGGCAAGGTTGGTCTGGGTCTGCTGCATCAACTGAGCGGTGTTCTGCAGCGAGAGCAGGTTCGCCCGTACGCCGGCGGAGAGAGCAATTTGCGACATAGTCATAACCTTTCTGGTTGTGTCGTGCTGGCACGAGGCGCCGGTGTCCGGTCCTTGACCAACGCGTGATGCGGCAAACTATCCAATGCCGCGTAACGCAGCGTAAAAGAACATGGTTAATAAGTGCTGACGCGGCTCCGCCAGTGAATTGATTCGTTAAGACTTTTCCGCCCCGAACGCCTATCGGCGCAGGGCAAATTCCGTCGGCGGATCAGACGCTAATCGCAAGCCCCGCGGACGCGATGCCGGTTCACCGTTAACGATTTGTTGTCGATTGAATTAAAGCGTGCGGCAAATCGCCAGCGGCTGGTTTGCCTTGGCGCTGGGCATGTTGGCGCGGCCCGAGGCACCGTAGGTCGAGGGCGCCCGCTTGCGGGCAAGCTCGGCGGAAACGCCGCGGATAATGCCCTCGGAGACCGCGTGGGCGGTCGCCAGCACCGTCATATTGGTCTGCAACAACGCCTGGAAGGCGGCGTGGCGCTCGCGCAAGGCGGCGAAGGCGTCGGGCAGCGCCCGCGCGATCAGCGCGCGGGTGGCGACGATGCGCGAGCTTTCCGCGGCGTAGCGGCGGGCGAGCTCGGCTTTCGTCTCGCCGAGCGCGGCGGCTTCG
>Ga0335078_10005037_pt1 | contig 19542 bp, 15 predicted proteins | sample Lox_Sample_32_FD_206711 | JGI IMG/M metagenome (GOLD analysis project Ga0335078, IMG submission 206711) | Soil microbial communities from Loxahatchee National Wildlife Refuge, Florida, United States - Lox_Sample_3.2 | ecosystem: Environmental > Terrestrial > Soil > Wetlands | place: USA... | reverse complement strand
ATTGACACACAGAAGTGCAGTGTACATCGTCGTGTCGGTGATGTTCTGCGTATCGCCAGCGAAGGGAGCGGAAGGTCGAACAGTAGCTGAGGTTTCCGCCCGTTGGGCAGAATACTACGCGGCGGTTTATCACGTGCCGGTGGAACTGGTCGAGGCGATTATCGACGTCGAATCAGGATGGAATCCATACGCAATCTCCGATAAGGGCGCGGTGGGATTGATGCAGCTGATGCCAGAAACTGCTAACAGATTCGGCTTGCGCAACCGTTTCGTGATTGAACAGAACATCCGCGGTGGCGTGGCCTATCTTGATTGGTTGATGCGGCTCTTTCACGGTGATCTGTGCCTCGTTGTCGCTGGATATTACGCCGGAGAGCAGCGAATCCTGCCCCGGGGGCTTGCGTATTCCTCGCGTGCCACTTACGAATATGTGCGACGCGTGGCGGCGATTTATCGAGCCAGGCGACTCGCGGAGAGTAATAACAAGGGAGCTGAGGGGCAGACGGCAGTGGAGCAAGAGCCCGGCCAACCGCCCCCTGGCTCCCTTCCTTACCAAGGAGGAAAACCAAATGAAGCTCGTTTTGGGAATCTATCTTTGCTGGGCGATCGGCGCGGCGGCTCAGACCATCGAGCCGCGCGTTCGGTCGAAGCCGGAAGGCGACGGTCAAGTTACCGTCGTTGAAGTCCAGGCACGTTTCGTGACAGCGATACGGATGCCAGAGCCGGTGAATTCCGTCGCGGTTGGCGACCCTGCGCTGTTCCAGGTTGAACACTCTGAACGTGAACCACACCTGGTGTTTGTCAAGGCGCTGACCAGCCAGCCGGCGGAAACCAATCTGCTCGTTTCTACGGGAAACGGCCACGAAACAAGCTTGTTGCTCGTGAGCCATGGAGCGGACGGGAAGCATGTTGATTTTGTTGTGGATTACAAGCGCCCGACGAGTTTCCTGATTGAGCCGGAGTACCCGTCGTCGCTGGTGGGTGAGACCGTCGCGGCGGCGGCGACGGCCCGACCTGGCGCTGCTGCTGTGCGAGAAGATCCGCCAGGGAACGGACCAACGGCGATTTCAGTGGGATCTCAGCCAGTACTCAACACCCCAGGGAAGCCTAGCCAGCGGATCAGCTTGGACGGACTACTTGGGCGTCAGAAACTCGCTCCCTTGCCGCCCCTTTACGGCGAGCACCCGGGCGTTGAGACCACTAGCGGAGACCAAGTAAGGGCTGGCGTGAGCGAAGTCATCGACGGAGGCGAGCAGGTCATCGTGCTGTTCAGCGCGGTAAATCCGACGGCGCACGCTATCCTCCTGATGCCGCCTCAAGTCCAGTTGGGTGGGAAAACGAAGCGCACGAAGTTCCATCACGCGCGCTGGACGACTGCGGAGCAACTGCCTGTTCAGGATTTTCGGCTGAGCACACGGCGCCTGGCTCCCGGCGAGCGAGCCGATGGCGTGATTCTATTCGAGCGCCCACCTTACAAGCAAAGCAACGAGACGCTGTTTCTGCAATTGGCGGAGGCGGGCGCCGTCGACCGGCCGGCACTTGCTCCGATTGGGTTCGGCGTCAACAAGCTACGAGAGGAGGCCGAAGATGCCCGACAAAAATGAACCACTTGACAACCTCGAAATTGAGCGAAGCGAGAAGGCTGAGGAACCCGCGCCCGCGTCGAAAGCGTCGGAAACGCCCTGGGAGAAAATTAAGGCCGCATTCCAGCAGACGCGCGCGCCGTCTCGGACCACAAAAACCCCGGCCCGGCAGGAATTGGGCAAAGACCGGACGAAATCACTCGTGCTGCTGGTAGGCGCATTGGTTGGGATGGTCTTAATGTTCCTGGGCGTGTTCTCCTCACCGCAGAGACCTCGAAATGCGGACTCGCGACGAGCTATGCCAGGCCTCGGGATGCGAACGACACCTGGGCAGACTGGCAATCAAACCGGTTCGGTGACGCCCTTGATGGACGCAGACGCGGCGAGGAATCAAGCGGAGCTTGGCGAGGACCAGCTAACGGCTGCCGACATCGGCCGTACTGGGAGGTCTGCGCCGCCGCGGAGCGTTGCGCCGGCTGTGGCGAAAGCTCCCCATGCTCTGAGCGAAATTGATTTTTCCGACCCAGCACTTCAGCGGCAGCAGGTCGCGCAAGGCTACGTCCCTCCTCCCACACCACCTGCAACCGCACAGAACAATGATGTTGACAAGCGCTCATTGGTTTTCGTGCGGGCGGAGGAAGGAAGCCAATCCCGCACAGTCGGAGGGCAGCCGGCTATCGAACGGGAAAGCTCACTTGCGGATGCGCTCCCCACCGGGACACGCCTCGTGGCGCGCCTCGAGGCGCCTGTCAGTTCGGGAGTCGCAGCCCCGGTGGTCGCAGTCGTCGAGTATAACTACGAGCGGGAAGGCGAGATTGTGGTGCCAGCCGGAGCGCGCGCGCTCGGCAGGCTCCAGCAGGCAAACAGATCAGGCTACATGTCGCTGCATTTTGCGGCGCTCGAAATGCCGGATGGCGATACCGAAAAGATCGATGCTGGCGCCATGGGGCTGGACTACAAACCTCTCAAAGGCGATGTGACGGGAAGAAATCGCGGAGGTCGTTTCTTGGTGGAGTCATTGACGGGTCTCGGGACGATGGCCACCTACTTGGTGGGATACAACAGCGGGAGTTTCAACGCTCCCTTTTCGTCCAGCGCTCTGCTCCGCGAACAGCTGGCCAGCAACGTTGGCCTTGCCGGGCAGAACGAGCTTAACCAGGCAGCCCAAAATCAGAACATTATCGTGACACTGCCCGGAAGCACTCGGTTCTACTTAGTATTTCAGAAGGGGACAACGCCGGAGGCGAGTCCAGCCGCAGACAGGCCTAGATTAGCGCGGTCGGCGGCGCCGGATAACAGCGTTCCAACCCTTGAGGAGTTGCGCCAACTCATTGAACTTAAACGGGAAATGAGCCAGATGTATGAGCAAGCCGCAACACAAGGGGACAGTTCGCCGCAACAGTGAGTGGACTTTGTGTCAGTTTCGACTGGCGCAATCGTGCCTTCGGGCTTAGACTGGGGCTCTAGAGGCCGCCGGAGTGATCTATCTCCTCGAACTCGTTTTCAAGGTCTACATGGCCGTCTTGAAGTGGGTGGCGCGGAGCGTAGCGCAGATCCTGCTCGGCATACGCGACTCCTTTCTTTGGGTGTGCCACAGCGTTCGTGAACGACCTTCGCGGCTCATTGGCGTCGTTGCGATTCTTGTTCCGATCGGCATCCTGGCGACCATCGGGCGTCGGGAATGGTTTTTGAACTGGCCGGTAATGTTCTTTGCCGCCCTGACGCTCTACGGGGCATTCAAGTCGCCTCTTTCGGCTGCGCCGCCGTTTCTGAAGAAGCTAGTAAAACTCGGGATCGCGTGTTGCCTTGTGTTTGGCTGGAGCATGCTGCTGGGCTGGCACCCGCTGCTTAGCACATTTGGGCTCACCCGGCGGGATACCTATTGGCCCTGGTTGATTGGGAACCTCGTTTTCGGGGTTGCGGTTGCGTGGATCGCTTTCCCGGAGGCTATCGTTTCACTCGCTGGCCATCGCTCTCACTCTCTCATTCCACACAACGGCGGTTCGCGGCGTCTGCGATTTGCCGATGTTGGAGGATTAGAGGAGGCGAAGCGGGAGATCCGGGAACTGGTCGAAAGTCGGCTGAAACCTGGAAAGTACCGGAAGTACGGGACGGTACGTAACGGGATTCTCCTTTATGGGCCCCAGGGGAGCGGAAAGACGTTCCTGGCGGAGGCAACGGCGGGCGAATTCGGGTTGACATACTGCTATGTGTCCTGCACGGGACTGTTTAACAAATGGATGGGAAGTACCGAGGCTAATATCCGCCGAGAATTTGCAGGAGCAGCCTCGCGCACGCCCGCGTTACTGTTTGTCGATGAATTGGATTCAATGGGATCGGCCCGCCAGGTGCCCGGCGATGGAGGCGATCCTGGTGGCGGCGGCCGCGCGCGCAATAGCGCCGTCGTTCAGCTCATGCAGTGCTTCGACCAATACAGGACGGTGGAAGGGTTCGTATTGATGGCGGCTACCAATTTGTTGGATGGACTCGACCCCGCCCTGATACGTGAAGGACGGTTTGACCTGAAGATTCGAGTTGACCTCGCGGACGAAACCGGCCGGCTCAAGATCCTCGAGTCGCAGCTTTCCAGCAGGCCCTGCGGGCGTTTTGATCTGCGAGAGCTCGCGCGACGCACGCCGGGAGCGAGTGCGGCAAGGTTGAAGGCGTTGGTGGATTGTGCTGCGGGCTTGGCGGCGGCCGAGGCGCGGAAGATCAACGAAGCCGACCTCCGGCAGGCGCTCAACAAATGGGGTGGGAAAGACCGGCCGTTGATCCAGCCTGTCAACTGGGAAGACCTTGTTCTCGAAGAAGACGTAGAGCGCGACCTTCGCACGTTAGTCCGGCTTCTCGATGATCCTGAAACGGCGCGAAGAATGCGCTTGCCGCTGCCTACCGGCTTGTTGTTGCTCGGCCCGGCGGGGACCGGCAAGACCATGATTGCGCGGCTTATTGCGACCAAGACTCGGCGCAGCTTCTACCCTCTGACGGCGGCAGACGTGCTCGGTGGGAAGATGGGCGATTCGGTGAAGCGGGTGACGCAAATCTTCGCCCGGGCAAAAGAGAACAGTCCGTCGCTGATCTTTATCGACGAGATGGACGGCTTATTGCCGCGCGCCACGCTGCGGGTTGGCCAACATGATATACAAGTCACCGAACAATTCATGATCGAGATCAGCAATTTGCAGCCCGAGCAAAACGTTTTCCTGGTTGGCACGACCAACCATCCGGACCACATCGACCCACGGGTGCTTCGGGGTGGACGGTTTTCGGAAAAGATTGAGATCGGCTTGCCGGGTCCCAAGAGTCGCGAGCGTTTGCTCTCAAAATACCTGGATGGCGTGGTCCTTGGTGCGGATGCCGGAATCCCGACGCTGGCCAACCGGCTCCCCGATCTCTCCCCTGCCGACCTTGAGGCCATCTCGAACGCCGCTCGCCGCTTTGCTTTCAACCGGGCGCCTGATGGGCCCGAACTTCCTCCTCTCATCTGGGCGGATTTCGAAAAGGCCGTGGAACGGGTCCGGGGTACGATTCTACACCACTAACCAGAGGCCATCCTGGTCGTGCTCGACGCGGAAACGGCGGAGCACGTAGGCCAGGGTCGTGCGAAGTGATGTCCAGAATTTCATAACCCTTTCCCTTGTTCTCGAAAGAATCGTTACTCACTCGTGCCGTAGCGCCACCATGGCATCGACCTTGGTCGCGCGGCGCGCTGGAACGTAGCACGCAGCGAGTGCCACCAGGACCAATAGAGCGGCGACACTGCAGAGGGTAAAAGGATCATGCGCGCTGACGCCAAACAGCAACCCGGCCATCAGCCGCGCGAGAGCGATTGCGGATACGACGCCGACGCCAATGCCCAGCAGTGACTTCCTGGCGCCTTCTCCAAGAATCAATCGTAGTACCTCGCCCTTACTCATGCCGCAGCGCCAGCGCGGGATCGATCTTGGTCGCCCGTCGACCGGGCAGGTAACCCGCAACTATCGCAACGATCGACAGTGCCGCGATTGCCACGACCAGAGTCACGGTATCGCGAGGGCCAATACCAAATAATAGTTGCTGGAGCAGTCTTGTGGCTACCAGTGATATGGCCATACCCGCGACGAGACCGGCAGCGACAACGGAAAAGACGTCGCGCATGATCAGCCACAGGATCGAATTCGATTCCGCCCCCAGTGCCATGCGGATTCCAAATTCTTTCTGCCTCTGTGCCACAAGATAACCGACCGTACCGTAAAGACCGATCAACGCCAGCAATAATGCCAAGGAGCCAAAGAAGCCGGAGAACTGGGCGAGCAGGCGCTCCTGGATGATAGAGTCGTTTACCTGCTGTGCCAGGGTGTGAAACTCGAGCGGAAGGGCGGAATTCACAGAGGCAACGGCCGCCCGAACTGACGAGATGAGCGCTGTAGGTGATACTGCAGTGCGCAACTCGAACGTATCCGCCACCGTGGGGTCCCAAGGCTGAGTGGCGGGCAGAAAGACCGTGGGACGATTCTCCTCTCGCAGTGACGCGTGCATGACATGCCGGACCACGCCCACAACCTCGATTAGAGGACCCGGTCGCGACGCAACGCCTTCAACCCAGAACGTTCTGCCAACGGGATCCAGTCCTGGAAAGAAGCGACGTGCCGCCGTTTGGTCGATGATTGCCACCATGGGCGAGGTGCTTGTGTCGCCGCCATTGAAGTCGCGCCCCTCCACGAATTGCATTCGCAACGTTCCAAAATATCCAGGCGAGACGCAGTTGGTCCACGCCAGGGCAGCGTCACCCGTGACAGCTTTGGACCACTCGGTGTGAACGCTATGTTCGGATGAGCTTTCTCCGGCAGGTGTGTGTGTTGAGCGGCTGACGGAAAGCACGCCTGGAAGAGACCGCAGGCGGTCTTCAATTTCTCCAAACATTGCATGGTGAGACGGAGTACGGAACATCAAGTCTTTCGACAGTTCCGTGTCGCTATAAACGACGAGTACATTCTTCGGATCAAAGCCGGGATCGAGCGCGACTAGCTTCGCAAAACTGCGCAACAACAATCCAGCGGCCACCAATAGCACAAGCGAAACCGCTACCTGCGACGCCACGATCAACTTGCGGCTCCGGAACCGACCCTGACGGTCGAGTCCGATCGCTGGGCCGCCTTTCATAGCCGAGGTCAACGACACACCCGTGGACCGGAGGGCGGGCAGAATGCCAAACAGGGCCGCAGTGAGAACGGCAACCGCAGCGGTGAATCCAAGAACACGGCCATCGAGCGAGAGATCGAGAAACAGAGGGCTCGTCCCGTAGAAAGTGAGAATGGAGAAACTGCGAATCAGAAGAACGGCGCCCCAGCGCGCAAAAAGAAATCCGACGATCGCACCCATCGCAGAGAGCAGAACGCATTCCGCAAGGAGTTGCTTGATTAACCGCCACCGGCTTGCGCCCAATGTGTGCCTTACCGCGATTTCCTTTTCACGGACAACGCCGCGGGCGAGCATCAGGCTGGCAACGTTTGCGCAGGCAATGAGCAACACGAGGCCGACAATGACCATGAGAACCTGCAAGGGCTGGTCGAATTGCGGCCGCAAAAAGATCGAAGTGCCCGTCGCAGCCGAAGTCGCCACCAATTTCTCCTTCACGAAGCTCCGCTGCTCATCAGCAGGCCAGTATTGGGGCAAAGCGGCAGTGAATATGCGAGGGGAAAGCACCCTGAGTCGGGCACCTAACTGGGCTCGGCTGATGCCGGGCTTGATCCGGCCGGCCACGTTCAGCCACCAGAAGGAGCGTGCCTCCAGTGGCACTGTATGAAAAATCTCCCCAGTGCAAATCGGCACAAAGACTTCCGACTTCCCACCGACGTCCATTCCATAAAAGCCAGGCGGAGCGACGCCGATGACTTCAAAGGGATGATCGTTCAGCGGCAGAATACTGCCAACGGCGCCACTTGCGCCGCCATAGTGCTGTTGCCAGAACCCATAGCTTAGGACAGTGACGGGTGGGCAGCCGCGGTTGTCGTCAGACGCTGTAATCAGGCGTCCGGCAGCTGGACGGAGCCCTAAGGTCGTGAAGAAGTCACCACTCACGAACGACCCGTCCGCGGGCTGTACTGTTCCACCTTGAGCGAGATCGAAACGATTATTAGCCCAAGCGAACACGCCCGAGAAGACGTTCTGTTGGTCTCGCACTTGTTCCCACAGAGGCTTGCTGAAGAAGGGCGAGGCTCCGCCGGACCACAGAATAGAAAGAAAGTTGGTGAAGCTGGGCGAGCCTACGCTGGCGTATCGACGATCTTGCCTTTTCAATTGCAGCAACTCTTCAGGCCTGTTGACCGGCAACGTTCGCAACATGACTGCATCAATGAGACTGAAGATGGCAGTGTTGGCGCCGATGCCGAGGGCTAGCGTGAGAGCAGCCACGAGGGTGAAGCCGGGGCTGCGGCACAACTGGCGAAGGCCGTATCGCACGTCGCCGACCACTTCCCCCAGCAGCCGTTCCCCGAGCGCTTCTCGGCACTCCTCTTTGCAACGCTCGAAGCCGCCAAACTCGATGCGAGCCTGCCGCTCGGCTTCCGCGCGCGAAAGTCCCTGCCGTTCCAGATCGTCCGCACGACTGTCCAAGTGGGACCGAAGCTCCGCTTCCATCTCGTGCTCGACGCGGGAACGGCGGAACACATAGGCCCCAAGTGTGCGTAGCAATGTCCAGAGTCTCATGGCCCTTTCCTTCAGCCGCACTGCAATCGTTACTCGCCCTTACTCATGCCGCAGTGCCACTATAGGGTCCACCTCAGCCGCCCGCCGCGCGGGAACATAGGCCGCGACCAAGGCGGCCAGACTCATCAGCAACGCAGCCATCCACAGCATGGCGGGGTCCGCGGGCCGCACTCCATAGAGCATCGCCGTGAGAAGGCGAGTCAAAAGCAGCGCTGCAAGCAGGCCAATCGCCACGCCGCCCACGGCCAGAACCATTCCCTGCCGGACCACCATCGTCAACACTCGGCCCTTCTGCGCGCCCAGCGCCATACGAATTCCGATTTCATGGGTGCGCTGCGAAACCGCTTGCGAGAGCACTCCGTAGAGTCCGACCATCGCAAGCAATAGCGCGAGCGCCGCGAATGTCCCGAGCACGATCGCTCGGAACCGAGGCTGGAGTAAAGACTCTGCGATCGCTTCACTGGCCGTTTCGAAGTTTGATATGGGCACGTCCTTGTCGAGATCCGAAACGGCGCGCTCCAGCGCCGGCCGTAGCGCCAAGGGATTGCCGACCGTATGGACAATGATCCCCATCGATCCGCCTGCGACCTGGTCCAGCGGCCGGTAGACTGCCGGCGGGCTCGTGTAGCCCATTTCCTGGTAGACGATGGTCCGCTTGACGGTTCCTACCACCCCAACGATCGTGACCCAGGGATTGTTGGGATCGTTCTCCCGGCCGCTGACGAACCGGATTTCCTTTCCCAAAGCGCTTTCGTGGGCGAAGTATTCGCGCGCCAGCGCCGCATTGACGATCGCCACCGGCCGGGACTTCTCGTTATCGCGCGCGTCAAACGCGCGGCCCTGCAGTACTGTAATGCTCAGCACCCGAAAAAAGTCCGGACTCGCGCTGTCACGGGCGACGTCGCCGATTTCGGTGCGGGGCGCAGGCCTGCCTTTTATGGCCATCGCGCTGCCTCCACCTTCCCGCAAAGGCAGCCAGGAGGAAAAGGCCACTCCTTGAACGCCAGGAAGTGCGAGCAGGTTCGAGTTCAACTGGTCATAGAAAGCGGCTTGGCGGTATTCGCTCGCATAACCGGATTTCGGGAGGTTGATCTCAGCCGTGAGGAGGTGGTCCGGGTTGAAACCCAGCGGCGCTCGACCGAGACGAGCGATGCTCTCGATCAGCAGGCCGGCTCCCACTAGAAGGACCATGGAGAGTGCGGCCTCGAGGATCACCAGCGACCGCGAGGCGCGATGACTGACGACGCCCCGCGCGATAGCACGACTTGACTCTTTAAGTACGTCGTCAAGATCCGTCGCCTTCCACGCCGGCACGATTCCGAAGATGAGACCCGTGAGAAGTGCCAACAGCCCGGTGAACGCCAACACGTGCACGTTGATAGAGACGTGGTTGCCCGGCGGAAGTTCGACGAACGCGGGAGATCGAAAACCGCGAACGCCTGCCCAGGCCATCAGCGTTCCGAGTGCCGCCCCAAATCCGAAAAGCATCAGGCTCTCGGTGATCAGTTGCCGGATCAGGCGCCCGCGTCCCGATCCCAGCGCGGCACGAACTGCCAACTCCCTGGCGCGTTCGTTCATGCGACCGAGTATCAAGCTGGCCACGTTGAGGCACGCAATCAGCAGAACCACCACAACCGCCGCGAACAGGATGAATAGAGCGACCCGAAGATTTCGTCCGGCAAGCCACGTGAACTCCGATTGCAAGTCGTACACCACCGGCACGACGTGAGCCAGCCAACTTTCCTTGGGGAGCGTCCGCACAAGCTGCTGATGAATCACCGTAAGTTCAGCCTGCGCACGAGTCCGGCTGACTCCGGGCTTGAGCCGCCCGAAAACTCCCACGAGCGAATCGATGGGTTGGCGCGCAAATTGGCTGCCGGGCGTGATCAGTGTCCAGAGGTCCGACTGCTTAGGATAGAAATCAAATCCCCGGGGCATTACGCCGACCACGGTGCACGCCTTGCCGTCGAGCGTCAGGGTTCCACCCACGACGTCACGCGCGGAACCCAATTGCTCCTGCCAGAACCGGTGCGCCAGCACGACCGTGCAGCCCCGCTGCTCGTCCTCCAGTTCGAAGGTACGGCCCTCGGCGGCCTTAACGCCCAGCAGCGAGAAAATGCCCTGCGTCGCGGGGATGGCGAGCGCTCGCCGGGGCTGACCGTGCCACTCAAGAGTCGCGCCTGCGGTTGCCCAAGTCAGTGCCTCAAGCTGTGCGAAACTCCGGGCCGAACGTTGCCACTCCTGGAAATCACGGTAGCTGCCGAAGAGCACTGACGGCCCGGCGGATTTGACTTCGGTGGCCCACACCACCACCAGCTGCTCAGGGTCCTTGTAGGGAAGCGGCCTCAGCAGAACCGCGTCAACAATGCTGAACATCGCCGTATTGGCGCCAATGCCAAGGCCCAGCGTGAGAATGACCAGTGCTGCGAACCCCGGCTTGCGCGCCAGCATCCGCAGACCGTGCCGCGCGTCCGCAGCAATTTCGCTAAGCAGCCGCGATCCGAGCGCTTCTCGGCACTCCTCTTTGTAACGCTCGTAGCCGCCAAATTCCAAACGTGCCTGCCGCTCGGCTTCGGCTCGGGCGAGGCCCTGCCGCTCCAAATCGTCCGCACGACTGTCCAAGTGGGCACGAAGCTCGTGTTCCATCTCGTGCTCGACGCGGGAACGGCGGAGCAGATAGGCGAGGAGCACGCGAAGTGATGGCCAGAATTTCATAGCCCTTTCCTTCGGCGCCGAGGGGATCGTTCCTCGGCCTTACTCCTCCTGCGAAAGTAAGCCGCTAAACCATTGAAAAATATCGGATGGCCCTGGAGCCAACCTTCATCTTTCGTTGTGGTCATGGGTCACTCATGCCGTAGCGCCACGATGGGATCGATTTTCGTAGCGCGGCGAGCGGGAAGGTAGGCGGCAAGCAAAGCCGCGGCGGTGAGCACCACTGCGGCGGCGCCAAACGCGAGCGGATCAAGCGCGCTGACTCCGTAAAGCAGGCTTGACAACAAGCGCGTCAGCACCAGGGCGCTGATGATCCCTACTCCCACTCCCAGCAAGGTCAGTCTGAATGCTTGACCCAGCACCAATTTCAAGACATCTTCTCTACGCGCGCCGATCGCCATGCGAACGCCGATCTCGTGGGTGCGCCCGCTCACCCCGAAAGAGATTAGGCCGTAAAGGCCCACCACCGCCAGAGTCAGGGCGAGCGCCGCGAAAGTGCTGAGCAGCACGGTGCGGATCCGCGAGGGGGCCATTGAATTCGAAACGTGTTCCTGCATCGTGACGAACTCCGAGAGGGGCTCTTTGCGGTCCACCTCGGTCACCGCGCGGCGGACCTCGGCGGAAATCAAGGCCGGGGTTCCTTCGGTTCGGATCACGAGGAAAGCTGTGGGGCTTGCGTTTTGCCGCAAGGGGAGATAAACCTCTTCCGAGGGCTCGGCGGAGAGTGCCTCGTGCCGCGTATTGCCCACCACTCCCACGATCTCGCACCAGTCTGGCGGAGTGATTGGCAAACTGACGTGCTTGCCCAGCGGATTCCCAGTCCCCCAAAACGCCCGTGCCAGGGATTCACTTACGATCGCCACCTTGGGCGAACCATCGCGATCGCCGTCCTCGAATAACCGTCCCGCGAGCAAAGGAATCCGCATGGTTCGAAAATAGCTGGGGCTCACCGCCGTGAGCAGTGCGTCTCGGGAATCACCCACGGGGGGCGGCTGGTTTGATGCCTCTTTCACTTGCAACTCAAAGGCCGAGGTCACGACGGCTCCGCTGAGGGGCAGGTTACTGGTGAAAGCCGCGTCGCGGACTCCGGGGAGGGCCGCGACACTTTGCAGCACGCTTTCGTAATACTCATTGCGCTTGGTGGAAACCTTGTAGATGCCCTCGGCCAGGTTGACCTGTGTGGTCAAGAGACGTTGGGTATTGAATCCGGGATTTACTTCACCTAACCGCGCAAAACTCCGAATGAACAGCCCTGCGCCCACCAGCAAGACCACCGAGAGGGCCCCTTCCGTGACTGTCAACAAAGATCGAGTGTGTCCCAGCCAACCTCGGGCTGAGCGATTGAGGCGTCCACCCTCCTTGAGCGACCCGCTGAGCTCGAATCGATATGCGTGGAGAAAGGGGAGCAGTCCAAAGAGGAGGCCGCTCGCCAGGGAAACGGCAAACGTAAAGGCCAGGACGCCGCCATCAATGCGAATGGGCGCCGCCAAGGGCATGTTGGAGGGCACCAACAGGCGGATGCCCCCCAGGCTCCAGGCGGCGAGCAACAAACCGGCTAGGCCGCCCAGTCCAGAAAGCAGGAGGCACTCAGCCAGATTCTGCCGAATCAGGCGCAGGCGGCTTGCACCCAGGGCAGCGCGTAGGGTCATTTCCCTCTCGCGCACGACAGCGTGAGCGAGGAGCAGGTTAGCGACGTCGGCGCAGGCGATCAACAACACGAAAGCAACGGCCCCCAAGAGCAGCCAGAGCACTGGGCGATCATTACCCACCAGTGCCTCACGCAGGGGTTTGATTTCAAAACCTTTGCGCATCTCAGTGGACTCCGCATCCCCCGCGGGAAAGGCAACTCTGAGGACTTCATCACGAGCTTGTGCCAGGCTTACATCTGGACGTAATCGGGCTATCGGGGTGAAGAAAACGGTATCGGCGCTAATGTGGCTTGCTTCGAATGTCCAGGGTAAGGGAAGCGGCAGCCAGATTTGGGTCTTACCCGGAAACGTGAAGCCAGCGGGCATCACTCCGACCACCGTGAACTTCATGCCGTTCACGAGCAGGGCGCGGCCAATAACGTCGTCAGGGGCACCGAAACGATGGCAGAACCGATCTCCGAGGATGGCAACCTGACTACGACCGGGCACGGATTCATCCTGAAGGAAGGCGCGGCCTCGCGGTTGAACCCCAAGCGTGCGAAAGAAATCAACGCTAACCTGGGAAGCCTTGATCCGTTCAGCTTGATTAGCGCCCGCTATATTGACCTCGCCGGTCTCATATATGGCCGAGTTCTCGAATGAACGCGAGTGACTGAACCAATCAACAACGGCAATTTCTCCATAAGATCCTGTCGTCTTTGGAATGCTATGAAGGACCGGCGCGCCCCAAAGAACCACAATTCGCTCAGGATGGGAATAGGGCAAGGGGTGAATGAGTACGGCGTTTACTACCGAGAAGATGGCGGTGTTGGCGCCGATGCCGAGCGCCAGTGTCAGAACAGCCACGGTGGTGAACCCCGGATTCTTGCGCAGCATGCGCAAACCGTAGCGCGCGTCGCCGACCAATTCTCCCAGCAGCCGTAACCCGAGCGATTCCCGACACTCCTCCTTGTAGCGCTCGTACCCGCCAAACTCGACGCGAGCTTGCCGCTCTGCTTCCGCACGCGGCAGCCCCTGGTGTTCCAGATCGTCGGCGCGACTTTGGAGGTGTAACCGAAGCTCCTGTTCCATCTCGTGCTCGACTTGGGAACGGCGGAACAGAAACGCGAGAAATGTGCGAACCGACGACACCAGCTTCATACTTCCTCCGGTCGTGCCTTTAGCGCAGCGCCGATGGCGGTTGCCAGACGGTTCCACCCCTCAGCTTCCTGTCGCAACCGTTTTCGTCCAGCGGCCGTAAGCTCGTAGTACTTTGCCCGTCGATTGTTCTCCGAGATGCCCCAAGTCGCCTTCAGCAATCCCTGCCGAACCAATCGAAAGAGGGCTGGATAGAGGGCGCCTTGTTCAATCAGAAGAGCTCCCTTCGAGATTTGAGCAATCCGCTGAAGAACGCCATAGCCGTGCAGCGGGCCAAGCGAAACGGCCTTCAGGATCAAAAGATCGAGTGTGCCGGGAAGGATTTGAGCCAGTGTTTCCATATGTTCGCCTAAGCTACTTAGGAAGATAAGCCTCTCCCGACCTTCTTGTCAAGGCCTAACCAAGAGGCCCTCCTTCGACGACGGGCAAGAAAAAAACCGATGCTTCGTGGGTCGTCCCATTAGACCAGCCCCAAGGCGACGCCGAAACATTCGAGAGGTCGTGTCGGAGCGCTGCAACTCGAAATCGTTGCAAGAAATTCTTCACACCTTGTTTTCATTCTCGTCGATCAACTGGGCCGCCGAAATCTTCTGACTTTGGCCGTCTGACCAAATCGAAGCAAGAAGAAGTTCACAGCTTGTTGCAAAACCTTATTGGGGAAAAAATGGAGTCTCGCACCGACATGAGGCGAGAAAATCGTAACAAGATATTTTTCACACCCAGTTCTTTCTTCCAACCACTCCCGCAGTGAGGACTGGCTGCGATTGAAATCGCCGGCCATCACCCGCCAGTCAATTGCGGGAAACGCGGCTTTAGAACATTTGCTCTCATTTTTCCCCATTCTCAACCAACCGAATTTTGACGCTTGTTCAGTTTCGCTTTATTAAACCAAGAGCCTGGTTGCGCGCCCGGCAGGTTCGAGGGCTCGCAGCAAGGCAGAAAGGAGGTGTCCGTGCGAATGAAGTTAGGACCCGGCACACGGCAGGCTTTGGCGCTCCTCGGGATCGCGCTCTTGCTATGCGGTACCTATGCTTGGGCGCAAAACCTGGGGGCGGCTCCACAGAGCAATGTCGCCGTGCAGGGTGAAACCGGGGCGCAGCCGGAAGGCGCGTTCCTAAACTTCATCAACTGGGTGGGAAACGTCATCGCGCCGGTAGGGGCAGGCGGCGCTGTGGTCGGAGCCATCGTAGCCTGGCTCACGGGCCGGGGCTTTGGACGATGGCTGTTCGCCGCAGGCGCGCTGCTGGCCGTCTCTGGCGTGACCCGCCTGATCGAATTTTGGATCAGCAACGGAACAGGAGGTGTCACCTAACAAAACAGCAAGGCGAGTACGAGAAACCCAGCAGGCCGTCGGTGCGCCGCGAAGCAAGGCCCCGGCGGCCTGCCGAAATTCGGCAGCAAATTCGAGGAATCCATGGCAACGCCACAACTCTTGAACGACATCATCAATGTACTCCTCATGCTTGCGCCAGCGGCAGCGGTAGTTTGCCTGGTGCTTGCGGGGGTCAGCCTGCGGAAGGAAGGCGGTGGTATCACCTTCGTGCTGGGCGGCGGCTTCTCGAAATGGATGTTCTGGTGCGTGGTTTTCCTGACCCTGCAACCGCTTCTGATGTGGTTCAGATCATTTGGCCTCGCCGTGCCTCTGCCGGGTGCGGGCATCAGCACATCGTGGCTGGCCTTGCTCGAATCCGACATCACGAATTTCGTTAACAGCTTCATTCTCAGAAGACTGATTACAACGCTGGCGGCCTACATGGTGCTGCGGTCAATCCTGGACGCAGCCTCGGGAGAACCGTTTCTGCCGTCAGTAATTGCGGCGCTATTCCTACTGGGAGCGCAAACTACACTCACTTTGCTATCGAACTGGAACTCCGGGACCCAGTACGCGACTGTGGACGTGCTTAACACTGCCTGGAATTATCTCGCGGGGACGATCATGCCCATTGCGGCCGGCCTCGCCATCGTCGGAGCGGTGTTCAATTTAATCGCGCAGCGTCCCATGATGCGCCTTGTTGCGGTGGCGCTTGCGCTCCTGTCAGTTTCCGGTATCTGGTACCTGGTAGTAGACATGGCCTCGTAGGAGAAGGACTCGTGTCGTTCTATAACGGCTTCCTAAATTTCACGAACTGGTCGGGCAACGTCATCCTGCCGACGCTGACTGGGCTGTTCTTTGCCCTGGCCATACTCCGCTTTTCGAAGGGCCAGTCGTATTCGCACGCGCTTTACAGCGGTTTGATGTGCCTGATGGCGTCCGGGCTGCTGAGAGCGCTGGAAAAATTCGCATCGCAGCGGGCATGGAACGATCCCGACGTCTACTGGGTTTCGATCGTCAGCTTTGTGGACTGGGTGGGGAACGTCTTGATGCCTATCTATGCTGCCATGGAGGTCGCTATGGGCGGGCTTGCGCTTGCAACGGGTGAGCGCATTCACTTTGCGGGCAGCTGGATGCGGCATTTCCTCGCGGCAGGCCTTTGCCTGCTAGTTTCCGGGTTTGTGCGGCTGGCTGAGTTCTTCGTCCAGCGGGGCACGGGCGGAGTTACGTAGGAAGGAAATCGGAAAGGAATGAAGATGGCGCTCAATGTAACGCCGGTCTATCGCAATTTGGGAACGCGGGTAACGTTCCTTGGCTTGGAGGCGGAGGACCTGTTTGCCATCCTGGCCCTGGCGGTGGTGACAAATATCCTCGGCCGGTTCCTGCACCGCGAGATGTTCGGGCTCCCCATGAACCTTGTAATGCAGTATCTCGTGCCTCTCGCGAGCGTCCCGGCCCTGATGCTGTTCAAATATGGCAAACAGCGCGGATACCTCCTGGACTGGGTGGCGTTCCACTCAAAGCCGCACGTGTATTCAGCGCTTGAACGCGATCAAGAGATTACTTCCAGCTATATCCGGGGTGGGGACTAATGCCAGTCACGACGGAAGGCTACAGACGGTCGATCAAGGAACCGGCGTTGGCCGAGCAACTGAGGATCCGCGATTTCCTGGACGACGTTGCAGTCCAGGTGAACGGGTCGCTGGTCGCGGGCTTTGAGTTAAGCGGCTTGCACTCCTACTACGGCTCTGACGAGGACCGCAACCACGCCAAGGGACTTCTCGACGCACTGCTGCGCTCGCTTCCGGAACGTTCTATGCGGATGCAAATGCGGTTCGAGATAGCCGAGGGGACCGGCGATCTGGTCGCGCGCTACAACGCCCAGCACCGGAACCCAGGCCCGGCATTGCAGGAGGTCGACCGGGTGCGCGTCGAGACTTGGCGGGCGCGGGACGCCGCCGGCTACTACCTCCGCAACTCTCTCGCCGCCTACTTCATTTGGAATCCGAAGATTCACCACCAGTCACCGGACTTCGAGTGGAGGCGAAGGATGAAGGGCAACAATGGCGGGGGCAAGAGCCTGTCGGCCACGAAGTGCATTGAGCGCACAAGACGGGAGCACGAGGACGTCCTCGCCGAGTTCAACAGCCTGTTGAGCGGAGTCGAGACGACACTTGAAGCCACCGGTATGCGCGCCCGGCGCATGACGCACCAGGAGATGTTTCTCGAAATCAAAAGGGCTCTTAACCCTCTGGCGAACGATAACCTGCCCTACCGACCACCTGATTCGTCCCTCGTTTACGAGAGCGCGCGTAGCCAGATGGCCAACGTCAACCTCGAAGACGAACTCGATGACTACCTGAAAATTGGCGGATTTCTCTGCTCCTGGATCACGCTCAAAGACCTGCCTGACGCGACTTTCCCTGGGATGCTGCGGGAACTTCTGCAATTGGATTTTCCCCTAGTCATCAATGCCGAAGTGAGCCTGCCTGACCACGCGAAGATCGTGAAGAAGTACAAGGGGCGACTGCGAAAGATGTTGGCTGCACAGCGCGACATCCACGGGAGCTTTCGGCTGAACGTGGACGCGCAGGTAGCGGAGCGACAGTTGGTCAAGGTGCTTGAAGACGTGATCTCGAGCTCGTCAAAGACCTGCCAGTTGAGCCTTATGCTGGCCGTCCGGACGTCAAAACCGGCGTACAGCCGGCAGGAACGAGTAGAGGCCGAGCGCATTCTGGCCGACCGGCGGCAACGCGTCCTCCACGCCCTCGGGCGGATGAACGGGGCGCGTGGCATTGCCGAGATGCTGGCACAGAAGCGAATGTTTTTTTGCGGCTTGCCGGCCATGGCAGAAGAGAACAAGCGGGAGATCGACATGCTAACACTCAACGCTGCCGACCTCCTGCCGGTCGAGTTGCCGTGGCCGGGCACGCCGCATTCACCCCTGGCGCTCCTTGAGACGCCGAGTCGCCAGTTGATTCCTTTCTCCCTCTTCGATTCTTCGTTCGGCGATGCCAACATGCTCGTAATGGCCAAGTCGGGCGGCGGGAAGACCTTCATGGCCCAGTTGTTCCTGCTGATGATGGCACGGGCCAATCCTCTCATCTCCATTCTCGAGCGTGGTGATTCTTACCGGCCGCTGGTTGAGCTAATGGGAGGGCGGACAATAGACGTAAGCCTCGAGGGAGCGGAAACAGTCAACCCCTGGGATCTGCCCCCTGGCCGCACGGCGCCCAGTAAAGAAAAAATCGCCTTCCTGAAAAATCTCACGCTACACATGATCGGCGACAATCCGGCCTCGGACCGCACACTGCTCGATAATCTGTTGTCTGACGCTATTGCCCGCACGTACAAGCGCTGCGCGATCCGGTTTTCGAATCCGATCCCGACATTCAATGATCTGAGGGAGGAACTTGCGAATTGGCGTGATGAGGAACAACTCGAGCGCACCATCGACGAAGCAAAGCTGGCCTCAATCAAGCTGCGCCTGTGGACAGGGGAGAAAGGCATTTACAGCAAGCTCTTCGATTCACCCACCTCTATGCGGTTGGACTCAAACTGGCTGTTCTTCAACATCGAAGGTCTCGGTTCCGATCCAACCCTCGAAACGGCGATGAGTATGCTTATCGCCAACGCGATGGCAGAGCGTGCATCGGGGAGGACGGGCCAGCCCTCGATTACGGTTCTCGATGAATGCTGGGCACTGCTGGATTCGCCGACGCTCGCGCCCGAGGTGGTCCAGCTTTTCCGAACGGCCCGGAAGCGCTACGGCAGCGTTTGGGGAATCTCGCAGACGGTCGAGGACTTTGTGGGGACGGAGTCACAGCCACGAATCCATGGGCCGGGAATTCTCAAGAACGCCACAACGAAGATTGTAGGCCAGCAGCCGGGCAACACTGCTCCTCTTGAGAAACACCTGTCCCTTAATCCCATCGCCATCAAGGAGGTTAAGGAGTTCAGTGCGCCGCGCAAGGGGCGAGGAGCGGAAGCGCTGCTGGTGCTGGGGGAGAAGGCGGAAACGACGCAGGTTATCCGCCTCGTGCCGACTCCGATCGACTATTGGGTATGCACCACGTTTCCACGGGAGAGACGGTATCGAAGCTGGTTTCTAAATAAGCATCGCGGCCGCCCGCTAATCGAGTCTTACCAGGAGCTGGCACAGAAGTTTCCCCAGGGATTGGCGGAAGTACGGGAGCTTCCTGAGGAACTGTCAGGGGCAGTCGTTGCGGAGGTCCTACGATGAGGACGCTACGGTTAGTTACAAAGGTGACAACGGGCTCGAAGGCGGCAGCAGTTGGGGCATCGGGGAAGCTGACAGCGAGATCTCGCATCTCGATGCGAGTCGGAGAACTCAAAATCAACTTGGACCAACTTATTGCTTCAGGTGAGAGGTGAAATGAAATGACCACTGTATTTTTTGTCTTGTTCTCCTGGTACGTGATGACAGCAAAAAAGCGCCAGC
>Ga0335078_10005036_pt1 | contig 19543 bp, 14 predicted proteins | sample Lox_Sample_32_FD_206711 | JGI IMG/M metagenome (GOLD analysis project Ga0335078, IMG submission 206711) | Soil microbial communities from Loxahatchee National Wildlife Refuge, Florida, United States - Lox_Sample_3.2 | ecosystem: Environmental > Terrestrial > Soil > Wetlands | place: USA... | reverse complement strand
CTTGGATCCCATCATCAACGGCGAAACCGGTGTTTCGATGATCGGACTCAATGCCTTTGGTCCGGATGCCCGGCGGGACTACAATTATTGGCTGGCGCTTACGGTCATGGTGGTGCTGCTCGGCACTGTATTCGCGCTGCTGCGCGGCCGCCTCGGAGCTTCAGTGCAGGCCATTCGCGACGACGAGGATGCCGCCGAATCCGTCGGCGTACGTGTGCTCGCCGGCAAGCGCACCATCTTTTTCCTCGCCGCCGTCGGCTGCGCGCTCGCCGGCAGCCTTTGGCTCGCCACCTCAATCAGCTTCCAGCCCCGACAGTACTTCGGTATTCAGTGGACCGCCTACATGATTTTCATGGTGTTGGTCGGCGGCCTCGGCACTTTCGAGGGCCCGATCATCGGCGCTGTCATTTTCTTCCTCATCGAATATCTCTTCGGCGAAACCGGCGTTTGGTACCTGGTCGGCCTCGGCGGTGCGGCTATTGTGTTCGCGCTGTTTCTGCCTCGCGGTTTATGGGGAACCGTGGAAGACAGATTTGGGATTCGGTTGCTTCCAGTCGGCTATCGGTTGCGCTTATTCAACTCCAAGATCGCCGCCGCGCAGGGCGGAGAACAAGGCGACCGCTCACCGGCGTAAACGGCGCGCGCGCTTTTGCCCCTAAGCCGGCTCTGCTAGCGTGGATCTCATGGATGCCGCGCAGCCCGTAAAGCTCGAAGACGTCGGACCTTCGCCCGAAGCCGGCCGCGTCACTCCAATGATGGAGCAATACATCGAGATTAAGACGGCCAATCCGGACTGCTTGTTGTTCTACCGGATGGGCGATTTCTACGAACTTTTCTTCGACGATGCCGAGATCGCTTCGCGAGCGCTCGGCATCGTGCTGACTAAGCGCGGCAAGCACCTCAATCGCGACATTCCGATGTGCGGCGTGCCGGTCGAACGCGCGGACGAATACTTGCATCGGCTGATCGTGCTCGGCCACCGCGTCGCGGTCTGCGAACAACTCGAGGATCCTGCGGAAGCGCGCAAGCGCGGCGCCAAAAGCGTCGTGCGGCGCGACGTCGTTCGCCTGGTGACGCCCGGTACGTTGACGGAAGATTCGCTGCTCGACGCCGGGAGCAACAATTACCTGCTGGCGCTGGCGCGCGCCCGCATTGCCGCCGGCGAGGACCAGTTTGCGCTGGCGTGGATCGACATTTCGACCGGTGAGTTTCGCGTGCGCGAATGCGAGCGCGCGATGCTCCCCGCCGAGATCGCCCGCATCGAGCCCGGCGAGATTATCGTTTCCGACGCGCTTTATTCGGATCCCGAATGGGCGCCCTATTTGCGTACGCTGCCGGCGGTCACTCCACTCCCTCGGGACGTGTTCGATGCGGCGACCGCCGAGCGAAGGCTCGCCGCGTTCTTTGGCGTGGCGTCGACGGCAGCGTTCGGTTCGTTCGCGCGCCTGCAATTGGCGGCGGCAGCGGCGGCCATCACCTATGTGGAGCGCACCCAAATCGGCAAGCGGCCGCCATTGGCGCCGCCAGTGGCAGAGAGAGCCGGCGCGACACTCGCTATCGACCAGGCGACGCGCGGCAATCTCGAATTGATGCGGACCTTGGCGGGCGAGCGATCGGGTTCGCTTTTCACCGCAATCGATCGCACCATGACCGCAGCCGGGACCCGGCTATTGGCGCAACGCCTGTCCGCACCGCTTACCGATCCGGTGGAGATCGGCCATCGGCTCGATGCGGTCGATGCATTCGTGGTCGATGGATCTGCACGGGACGACATGCGCGAGCGGCTCGAATCGGCGCCTGACCTTGCCCGCGCACTTTCGCGCATCGCCATCGGCCGCGGCGGTCCGCGCGATCTGGCCGCGATTCGCGACGGCATTTTTGCCGCGGCCGGAGCCGTCGCACGCCTCTCGGCGCTGCCACAGGTCCCGCGCGACATCGGCGAAGCGGTCCGGGCGCTGCGCCGGGCCGATCCGGCGCTCGCCGGCGAATTAAAGCAAGCGCTCGCCGAGGAGCTCCCGGCGTTCCGCCGCGACGGCGGCTTTGTGCGCGCCGGCTATGAAGTAGCGCTCGATGAGGCCCGCGCCCTGCGCGACGAATCCCGCCGCGTCATCGCCGCCTTGCAAATCCGTTACGCCGAGACGACCGGCGTCCGCTCGCTGAAAATCCGGCACAACAACGTGCTCGGCTATTTCGTTGATGTCACCGCGCAGCACGGCGAAAAATTGCTGGCGGCGCCGTTTAATGCGACGTTCATCCACCGCCAAACGCTCGCCGGCCAGGTCCGCTTCACGACAACCGAACTCGGCGAACTTGAAACAAAAATCGCCAATGCCGCCGACCGAGCGCTGGCGCTCGAGCTTGAGATTTTCGACCGTCTCACTGCCGCGGTGACGGCCGCGAGCAGCGCCATCAAGGCGGCCGCCGATGCGCTCGCGATGATCGACGTCGTGGCGGCGCTGGCGACGCTTGCGGTGGAGCGCGACTACGTGCGTCCGGAAGTCGATGACAGTCTCGCGTTTTCGATCAGCGGCGGCCGACACGCGGTCGTAGAACAAATGCTTGCCGCCGGCGGCGGACCATTTGTCGCAAACGATTGTGACCTTTCACCACCTGCGCAAGAAAACGCCGGGCGCATCTGGCTCGTCACCGGACCCAATATGGCCGGAAAATCGACCTTCCTGCGCCAAAACGCGCTGATCGCCGTGCTCGCGCAGATGGGCAGTTTCGTGCCAGCACGAGCCGCGCATATCGGCGCGATCGACCGATTGTTTTCACGCGTCGGCGCCGCCGACGATCTGGCGCGCGGGCGTTCGACCTTTATGGTCGAAATGGTGGAAACAGCGGCAATCCTCAATCAGGCCGGCGAGCGGGCGCTGGTGATTCTGGATGAGATTGGGCGCGGCACGGCGACATTCGACGGACTATCGATCGCGTGGGCGACGATTGAGCATTTGCACGAAGCGAACCGCTGCCGCGCGTTATTCGCCACGCATTTCCACGAAATGACCGCGCTCGCCGCCAAACTTAGCCGGCTACATAACGCCACCATGCGGGTGAAGGAGTGGCACGGCGACGTCGTCTTCCTTCACGAAGTCGTCCCCGGCGCGGCCGATCGTTCCTATGGCATCCAGGTCGCCAAGCTTGCCGGCCTGCCGGCGAGCGTGATCGAACGCGCCAAAATCGTGCTGGCGCAGCTTGAGGCCGAGGACCGCAGGTCGCCGGCGCGCAAGCTGATCGATGATTTACCGCTGTTCGCCGTGACGCGACACGCCGCCACCGGCCCCGTGGCGCCCGCCGATTCAGAGCTCAGCGCCTTGATCGACGCTCTCGCCGCGCTCCATCCGGACGAAATGTCGCCGCGCGACGCACTCGAAGCGCTCTACGCGTTGAAGGAACGGCTGGCTAAGTTGCGATCCTGATCTCCACTCAGTCGCTCTTGCGCCGAAAGAGAAAGAGCGCGCCACTCCAAGCCAAGCAGACACAGAGCGAAGCCAATAGCGCCGGCCACACCCCGATGCGAGCGACGAGGTAGTGCAGCGCGAGTCCGCCAAGCCCGAGCCCAATCAGAAAAATCTGCGTATGCGCCATCATGCTGGCGGTGGCTTTGCCGCCAATGCGCGGCTGCATAATGGCGATTGAGCTGCCGAGGATGATCGGAAACAACGCAAACATGCCGGAGGCGAATGCGCCGATCGCCGAACTCGCCGTCGTCACCACGGCGACGACCAGCGCGACGGTGAGCGCGCGCAGCGGAATGTCGAAGCAGGTACGGACGAACTTGATCGGTCCGCCGGCAGTGCGATAGCGCCGGCTTAGTGGGATGGTGACCGCAAAGATCGCCGCAGAAACCGCCACGGCGCTGATTGGCGTCCAATCGACGGAGCGGAGCGCGTAGGCGACCGCAAACCACACGATTGTCGCCACGCCGAGGCTCACGACGAGCCCGTGCCGTTGCGCGAGCACCGCGTAAACCAACGCGAAGATGCCCACGGCGCCACTTATGGCGATCGTACCGATCGCGCTGGCGGCGATAAACTCAGGCGGCTGTTCCAGCGCAAGGATGACATAGGCGGCGCCGGCTGCCGTCGGCAGCGCGCCGATCAATGCGGCGACGAAAGGTCCGCTGCGCTCGACCGCGACCGAAACGACGACAACGACCGTCGCCGTCGACGCCATCTTCAGCGCAAGACCGATCCAAAAGAGGAGCTCGGGAGACAGCATCGGAATTGCCGAACGGCGCCGTCATCTCTGTAGAGCGCGGAGAGAGATGCGACGTCACGCCCGATTGAGCCGAATATCCACCGGCGGGCCGTTTTTGATGGTTTGATAAACGACGCAATAACGCTCGGTCAGCTTAAGAAGCTGTGCGAGCTTGTCCTGCGACGCCTCGGTGTCGAGGTCGAAGTGCAAACGGATCTGCTTGAAGCCGACCGGCGCATCCTTGGCAACGCCGAGCGTGCCGCGGAAATCGATGTCGCCTTCGGCCGAAACCGCTCCGGACTTGAGTGGGATGTCGAGCGCGGTCGCCACCGCTTTCAGTGTCACGCCGGCGCAAGCGACGAGTGCCTCAAGCAACATGTCGCCGGAGCACAATTCGAGACCAGCGCCGCCGGTCGCCGGATGCAGACCTGCTACCGCCAAAGCGCGCCCGGTTTCGACCTTGCAGGCGATATTCGTATCGTCGAGCGCGCCCTTGGCTTTCAAAGTGATCACGGCAGCCTCCGGCGATGTTTTGTAACGATCCTTGATCGGCGCCTGAAGCGCGCGCAGCCCCGCTGAGTCCATGGCAGGTCCTTTTTCTATGCTGTTGGCAAAAGTGCGATTTGCTACCAACCGCTAACCCGGAGTGAGCACGAGCCGGCCGACGACCTTGCCGGCCTTCAGCTCGTTCAGCGCGTCGTTGACCGCCGCAAGCGGCCGCGTGCTGACCGGCAAATCGGGCGCGCCTTTGCGGCGCACGAGATCAAGAAGCTCGGCCATTTCGGTGAGGCTGCCGACATATGAGCCTTGAATGCTCATGGCGCGCAGCGGCAGCGACGGCAACGGCACAGTGATGTCGCCGCCAAACAGCCCCACAATGATCAGCTTGCCGCCCTTGATCAGGCTATCGAGGGCGAGCATTACGGTACGCGTAGCGCCGACGAGGTCAATCACCGCCCACGCACCGCCCCCGGTCGCCTCGATAATCTGCTTTGCCGCATCGGCGGCCGCACCGTCGATCGCGGCTTGCGCGCCGGCCTTGAGCGCCGCCTGCCGCTTGACCGGGTCGATATCGACGACGATCGCAGCCTTGCCGCCCATGGCGCGGTGCAGCGCCAAGCACATGAGCCCAAGCCCGCCGGCGCCGATGATCACCACCGGCTCCTCGAATAACACCGGGCCGATTTTCTTGAGCGCCCCATAGGTGGTGATCCCCGAGCAGGCGAGCGGCGCCGCGCGTTCAGGCGTGATGCCGCCGATGTCGAACAGATAGCGCGGGTGCGGCACCAGCAGGTGATCAGCGTAGCCGCCGGAGCGGAAAACGCCGATGCTGAACGGCGTACGGCAAAACTGCTCGTCGCCGCGCCGGCAGACTTTGCATTCCCCGCAACCGAGCCACGGATGAACCAGCCTTCGCTCGCCGATCTTGACGCCGCGGACGTCCGGTCCGACGGCGACGACTTCGCCGACATTCTCATGGCCCATGGTCAGCGGCAGTTTGACGCCACGGTCGCTGAGCTTGAGCTTCTTGCCGCCGCCCAGATCGTAATAGCCGTCCCAAATGTGCAGATCGCTGTGGCAGACGCCGGCCGCGACCACTTTGAGCAGGACTTCGCTCCCGGTTGGCTTCGGGGTTGGCCGTTCCATCGGCTGCAACGGCGCGCCGCATTCACAAACGTCATAGCTTTTCATCGGACTTTCTCCTCCCTGGCGCTTTTTTCATTTCATCCACCCTAAGCTAGCATATCAACGCCTACCGGCCCCACCCGGCCACGCGCCTCGCCCGACGATGACAGCGGCCGGCGCCTCGTTTATGACGAAAGCCCGATGCTTGAAATTCACCGCCCCTCGCGCGGCGCGAGCGAACTTCTCGACAGTGCGTCGATCGCCGCCGATCTGGACGCGCTCGCGGAGAGCCATGCGGGCCGAGAGCGCGAACTGCGTGCCGCGGTTGCGCGCCGTCTGAAAGCGGCGCTGGTGCAAGCGCGCACGCGGGCGGAGGAGTTGTTACTCGAGGACCGTCACGGCCGGCGCTGCGCGGAACGACTGTGCCAGGCGCAGGATGAAATCATCCGCATTCTGTTCGAATTCACGACCAGCAAGCTCTATCCGCCGCAGGTCCACTCCCAGGCCGAACGCATGGCGGTAATAGCAACAGGCGGCTATGGCCGCGGCCTACTGGCGCCGGGCTCCGACATCGACCTCTTGTTCCTGTTGCCTTACAAGCAAACCGCCTGGGGCGAATCCGTTGCCGAGGCGCTGCTTTATTGCCTGTGGGACCTCGGACAAAAAGTCGGCCACGCGACGCGTTCGATCGACGAATGCATCCGCCAGGCCAAAGCGGACATGACCATCCGCACGGCGCTCCTTGAAGCGCGGCGGCTGTACGGCGACCCCAAACTCTTTGATGAACTCAGCACCCGCTTCGACAAGGAGGTGGCGCAGGGCACCGCGCCAGAGTTCGTCGCCGCGAAGCTCGCCGAGCGCGAGGAACGCCACCGCCGCGCCGGACAATCGCGCTACCTGGTCGAGCCCAACGTCAAAGACGGCAAGGGTGGGCTGCGCGATCTGCACACCCTGTTCTGGATCGCCAAGTATGTCTACCGCGTTCGCGAGCCCGAGGAACTGATTGATCGAGGCGTTTTCGACCGCGACGAATACAACATGTTCCGCCGTTGCGAAGACTTTCTCTGGTCGGTTCGTTGCAACATGCATTTCCTCTGCGGTCGGGCCGAGGAACGGTTGTCATTCGACATCCAGCGCGAGATCGCGGTGCGGCTGGGCTACACCGAACATCCCGGCTTGCGCGACGTCGAACGCTTCATGAAACACTACTTCCTCACCGCCAAGCATGTCGGCGATTTAACCGCCATCCTCTGCGCTGATCTGGAGGAACGACAGGCGAAGCCGGCGCCGGTGCTGAGCCGGGTCATCGCGCGTCTGCGCCCGGCCCGCGCCAGCCGCCGTCAACTGAGCGAGACCGCGGATTTTTTCATCGATAACAACCGCATCAATCTCGTCCGCCCCGGCGTGTTCAAGCGCGATCCAGTCAATCTCATCCGGCTGTTTTATTTGGCGCAGAAACACAATCTCGCCATTCATCCCGAGGCCATGCGCACGGCGACCCGATCGCTCAAGCTGATCGACGCAAAACTGCGCGGCAACAAGGAAGCCAATCGCCTGTTCCTGGAAATCTTGACCTCCCGGAACGAGGCCGAAACCGTGCTTCGCCGCATGAACGAGGCGGGCGTGCTGGGCAAATTCGTCCGCGCTTTCGGGCGGATCGTGGCGATGATGCAGTTCAACATGTACCACCACTACACGGTGGACGAGCATCTTCTGCGCTGCGTCGGCGTGCTCAACGAAATCGAACGGCACGCCGCTCCCGACTTATCCTTTGCCAGCGAGTTGGTCGGCACCATACAGCCGGAGCATCGTCGGCTGCTCTACGTCGCGCTATTTCTGCATGACATCGCCAAGGGACGCGTCGAAGATCACTCGATTGCGGGTGCGCGCATCGCGCGGCGGTTGTGTCCGCGCCTCGGCTTGAACGCCGGCGAGACCGAGCTCGTGGCCTGGCTGGTGGAAGTGCATTTGGTGATGTCGACGGTGGCGCAGTCGCGGGACCTCTCCGACCGCAAAACCATCGAGAACTTTGCCGCGGTGGTGCAGTCGCTGGAGCGGATGAAGCTTTTGGCCATTCTGACCACGGCCGACATTCGCGCGGTCGGGCCCGGCGTGTGGAACGGCTGGAAGGCGCAGCTTTTGCGCACGCTTTATTACGAGACCGAGCCGGTGCTCACGGGCGGCTTCTCGGAAGTCAACCGCGCCGAACGCGTCGCCGCAGCCAAGGCGGAATTCCGCGCGGCGATCGCCTATTGGCCGCCTGATGAGATCGAAGCGTACATCGCGCGCCATTATCCGGCGTACTGGCTCAAGGTCGACCTGCCGCACAAGCTCGCGCAGGCGCGTTTTGTCCGTGAAGCTGAAGGCGCCGGCAAAAGGCTCGCCACGGACGTTGGCTACGACGTGGCGCGCGGCGTCACCGAGCTGACCGTGTTCACGCCCGATCATCCGTGGCTGCTTTCGATCATCGCCGGGGCCTGCGCGCTCGCCGGCGCCAACATCGTCGATGCGCAAATTTATACCACCACCGATGGTCTGGCGCTGGATACCATCGCGGTGACCCGCGAGTTCGAACAAGAAGATGACGAAGCGCGCCGCGCCACACGCATCGGCGACCTAATCGAAAGCGTGCTGCGCGGCCAGATCAAATTGCCCGACGTGGTAGCCAAACGCGCGCCGGCGAAAGGGCGCCTGCGGGCATTCGCGATCGAGCCGGAAGTGACCATCAACAATCAATGGTCCCAGCGCTATACCGTGGTCGAGGTCACCGGCCTCGATCGGCCCGGTCTGCTGTACGAACTCACCACGACGCTGTCCAAGCTCAACCTCAACATCGCTTCTGCGCATGTGGCGACTTTCGGCGAACGTGTCGTCGACGTGTTCTACATTACCGACCTTCTTGGCGCCCAAATCACCGCGCCCACCCGGCAAGCCGCGATCAAACGCCCGCTGCTCGCCTTGTTCACACTTCCCGGCAGCGAGACAAAAGCGCCGCGCGAGACCGCCGCAAGCTGATCTCGCCTCGCTGCGCGACAGTAACCGCCCTTTAAACCGCATTCTCTACCGTCGCTCCCCGCGCGACTTCGCTGGGGACGGGACATGGCGTGGCAAGGAGCGGGCCGCAGGCGTGCGCGAAAAGCCGGGCGCCTTGAGCTGCGGCTGCGCCCTCAGGACCGCACCGGCGGTCCGCCGGCCGGGCGCAGCGACGGCAGCCGCCGTCGGCGCGAGCCCGCGCGCGGCCAGCACAAACGGAGCCGCTCCGGCGGCCGGCGCTTTACCCTTGGCCGCATGCTCTATTGGGGCGCGGTCTTGGTGCTTTGGGCCATTATCGCCGCCATCGGCCTTGTTGTCTGGATCGGCGCCCACCTTCCCCCGATTCAATCGCTCGAAATCCCCAAACGGCCGCCTTCCGTGCTTATCCTCGGCGCCGGCGGAGCAACGCTTGCCACCCGCGGCGACATGGGCGGCGCCGCGGTCACGCTGCGCGAGCTGCCGGATTACGTGCCCAAGGCCTTCATCGCCATTGAGGATCGCCGCTTCTATTCGCATCACGGCGTCGACCCTTTGGGAATCCTTCGGGCGCTTGTTCACGATGTGCTGCGCCGCGGCAGCGCGCAAGGCGGATCGACCATCACCCAGCAGCTGGCAAAGAATCTCTTTCTGACTCAGGAGCGCACGATCTCGCGCAAGCTGCAAGAGATTACGCTGGCTTTTTGGCTCGAACACCGCTTCAGCAAGTCGCAGATTCTTGAGCTTTACCTCAATCGCGTCTATTTCGGCGCCGGCGCCTATGGCGTGGAAGCCGCTGCGCAGCGCTACTTCGGCAAACCGGGGCGGCACTTGACGCTCGCCGAAGCGGCACTACTTGCCGGACTGGTGCAATCGCCGTCGCGGCTCGCGCCAAGCCATAATCCCGACGGCGCCGAACGACGCGCCCGCTTGGTGCTCGCCGATATGGCGGAGCAGAAGCTGATCGGCGAGGACGCGGAGAAACTTGCTCTCGCCCATCCGGCCCGCGCGGTGAAGCCGGCCGGCGCGGATTCACTGAACTATGTGGCCGATTGGGTCATGGATGCGGTGAATGATTACGTCGGCCGCTTCGACCAGGATATCGTGGTCGAGACGTCGATCGATCCGGCGCTGCAAGGCGCCGCCGAACACGCGCTCGGCGATGCGTTGCGTGAGAAGGGAGAGAAATTCGGTATCAGCGAAGGCGCCATCGTGGCAATGACACCGGATGGCGTCGTGCGCGCATTGGTCGGCGGACGCAGCTACGCCGAGAGCCAGTTCAACCGCGCGATCGCCGCGAAGCGCCAGCCGGGCTCGGCGTTCAAGCCGTTCGTCTACCTTACGGCATTGGAACACGGACTGACGCCGGAGACGGTGCGCGACGACGCCCCGATTTCCGTCAAGGGCTGGAAGCCGGAAAATTACGAGCACGACTATATGGGGCCGGTGACGTTGACGCAGGCGCTCGCCAATTCGCTCAACACCGTTTCCGTGCGCTTGATCCTGGAAGTAGGCCCTGCCGCCGTTGCGCGCACCGCCTACCGCATGGGAATTGATTCAAAGCTCGAGCCTAACGCGTCCCTTGCTCTTGGCACATCGGGTGTGTCGCCGCTCGAACTCGTCTCCGCCTATGCGCCTTTCGCCAATGGCGGATTTGCCGCCGTGCCGCATGTCGTCGAAAAAGTAAAAGCGGCCGACGGAACGATCCTCTATGCGCGCGCGACGCAGGCGCTGGGCCGTATTGTCGACGCGCGCTGCGTGGCGATGATGAATTCGATGCTGCACGAGACGATCGCGAGCGGCACCGCGCGCCACGCCGACCTTCCCGGCTGGCAAGCGGCCGGCAAGACCGGCACCAGCCAGGATTATCGCGACGCCTGGTTCATCGGCTACACCTCGCACCTTGTCACCGGAATCTGGCTTGGCAACGACGACAATTCGCCGACCCGCAAAGCCGTGGGCGGCGGCCTGCCCGTGGACGTCTGGAGCCGATTCATGCGCACCGCCCATCAGGGCGTTGCTCCCTCGGCTCTGCCGGGCCTCGGCGGCACGGGATGGATGGGCGCCTCGCTCCTGCAATCGCCCGCGGGTGGGCGAGGCTCGCAGCCAAATCAAGGCGGCCTCGACTCGTGGCTGCTGGATAAACTGTTCGGCAGGCAGTGATCCCGGGCCCGAACGCGCGGCGGAGATCCGCTTATAGAGCCTGATCTTTTTCAATACCTCGCCGCGATCGGCAACTCCTCCGCCGGGAATAACGAGATCACGGTGTGGCCCTTGTCGGTAACGACAACTTCCTCCTCGATGCGCGCCGCCGAATAGCCGTCGCTTGCCGGACAATAAGTTTCGAGCGCGAACACCATGCCTTCCTTGATCACGGTCGGATGATCCATTGAGACGACCCGGCTGATGATCGGCCGCTCGTGCAGGTTCAGGCCGAGCCCGTGGCCGAATTGCAGGCCAAACGCCGACAGTTCGTCGGGGAACCCGAAGTCCTGCGCCTTCGGCCACACGCTGCACACCTCGTCGGTTGTCACGCCGGGCTTGATCAGATCAATCGCCAGATCGAGCCATTCGCGGCATTTCTTGTAGGCGTCGCGCTGCGACGGCGTGGCGCGGCCGACATTGAACGTGCGGTAGTAGCAGGTGCGGTAACCCACGAAACTGTGCAGGATATCGAAGAACACCTGATCGCCCGGCCGGACCATCCGGTCGGTGAAGTTGTGCGGATGCGGATTGCAGCGCTCGCCGGAAATGGCGTTGATGGCTTCGACGTCGTCGGAGCCGTGGCGATACAGAAACTCGTTGACCCGCGCGACCATGTCGTTTTCGCGGATGCCGGGTTTGAGTTCTTCGTTGATCAGGTGGTAGGCGCCGTCGACCATGGCGGCGGCGCGATTGAGCAGCGCGATCTCGTCGGCCGATTTTACCTCGCGTGCTTCGAGCATGGTCTGCTGGCCGTCTTTGACCTTGAGCCCGGCCTTTTGCAGCTCGAACATCATCGGCGGTTCGATGATGTCGACACCGACCGGCATTTTGGCGACGCCCGCCGACTTCAAAATCGAAGCCATTTCCTCCGCATGATGCTTCATCAAGCCGAAGGCGGGATCGACGGTGCCACGCAGGCCGACCAGGCCGGCTTTGCAATTCTCCGGCTTGAGCCAGGGCGAATAGAGCCGATGATGGACCGCAGCCGAGCCAAAATCCCAAAGGATCGGGTCGCCGCCGCGCGTCAACAGCACCCAACGGGAAAGCTTGTCGCGCGCCCATTCGCCGATTTTGGTCGACGTAACGTAGCGAATGTTATTGTCGTCGAACAAAAGCAGCGCGCCGAGATCGGACGCTTCCAGCGCGGCCTGGGCGCGGCCGAGCCGGTAGCGGTGCATGCGGCGGTAGTCGACGCGCTCTTCGAAATCGACCCCCATTGTGCCGAGCGCCGGCAAATGCCGGCCCCAATTGTAGCGCGGGTTGACGTCCTCGGCGCGGATGGTCGTCGGGTCGCGGGTAATGTCGTCCATGACGCGTTCCTCCCTTACTTGCGCACATTATATGCCGCGATCAACGCCGCGGCAGCCACACGACAATGCTTTGCCTCAGTGGAGCGGATTTGACATTCGCTACTTACCCAGCCGCAACCTCGCGAAGCGAATGTCAAATCCAAAGCTCCACTAGAACTTACATTTTGCTAGTGGTCCTTTGATTCTAACATTCGCATGATAGCCAACCGAGAAGGGATGCGAATGTTAGAATCGGACCACTAGGCGGCGGTTTTCTTTCCCCACAGCCGCGCCGAGGCAATATCGGCGCCTTCGCGGATCGACTTGAGCTTCAGCCAAACCACCGGCTCGATCACCCATTCGCGGCGGGTGAACGTGCCGAAACCGCAATCGGTTGAGGCGACGACGCGCTCGCGATCGCCGATGACCGCGACCGCCTCTTCGATGCGGCGCGCCACCACTTCCGGATGCTCGACGAAATTGCTCGTTGAGTCGACGACGCCGGGAATGAGGATCATATCCTTGGGAAACGGCACGCGCTTGAGCGCCGGATATTCGTGTGCGTGCCGCGGATTGGAAAATTCGATCGACAGCGCGCCGACCTTGGCGCCGTAGAGTGCCGGCAGGATTTTTTCCAGCGCAATGTCGTGGATGTGCGGGCCTTCCCAATTGCCGTAGCAAATATGCAGCCGCACGCGATCGCGCGGAATGCCGGCGATCCCCTTGTTGATCATCGCCACGTGCAGCTCGACCGCCTTGACGAAATCGGCATCCGTCCCGTCGCGGTAGAACATGGTGCGGTCCATGGCGAGATCGGGCGCGTCGATCTGCAGGACGAGGCCGGCTTTGTGAATGGCCATATATTCATGGCGCATCTCGCGGGCGAGCGCGGCGAGATAGGCCTCATTGCTGTCGTAGAAGGCGTTGAGCATGGTCGATGCGATGATGCCCGGAGACGGCGCGGTCATGAAATTTTCCGCGAACGGTTTGCCCTCGCCGGCTATGCGAAGAAACCGCGCAATCTCGCCCTCGATCGCCGAGGTATCGCGATAGTGCAACTCGCTTTGCGCCTGTGGCGCGTTCTGCTGCCGGCTCACACTGGGAAAGCGGCGCGTGAGATATTGCACCAGCTCGGGGAATTCCTCGAATTCCCGGCCGCGCCGCCGTTTCGATTCGCCGCCGAAGCCCGACATGCGTTGCGGCACATAGGTCTGAAAGCCGACGCGTTGCTGCTCGCCGTCATTGCCGCTGTCTATGCCGGCCTCTTTTTGCTTGGCCACAACATGGCGGACCGCCTTGTCCATTTCGAGGTCGAGCTCGGCCCGGTCATAGGCTTCGCCTGCTTCACGCCGGACCAAAAGTTCGCTCAAGCGCTCGTTGCGCGGCAGGCTGCCGACATGGGTGGTGAGAATGCGATCGCGGCTGAGCATCATGATGCAGGCCTTTATTGCTGACTGACCAAAAAAACTTTTAGCTCGACAACTGGCGGCTCGCCAAACGCGCACCTTCGGCGAGCGCTTCGAGTTTCGCCCACATGATGGACGGATGAACGCGCTTGACGTGCGGCGATTGCGCAAAGCCGCAGTCGGTGCCGCCCAACACGTTCTCACGGCCGACCAATCGGGCAAGACGCAACAGCCGCTCCGCCGCCAGTTCAGGGTGCTCAACAATGTTGGTGGCGTGGCTGATGACGCCGGGGATGAGCTTTCTCCCGGGTGGCAGTTTCGCCGTCTCCCACACGCGCCATTCGTGCTCATGGCGCGGATTAGCCATCTCGATGCAATAGAATCCCGCTTTCACCCGCAGGACGAGATCGACAATGTCCTTGAGCGGAACGTCGGTGACGTGCGGCGTGTTAAAACTGCCCCAGCAGATGTGGTAGCGGATGCGCTCTTGCGGCAAGCCTTCGAGCGCGTGGTTCAACGCCTCGATGCGCACCGCCGCCCATTTGCGATATGGCTCGAGCTGATCGGCGGCGAATGCCACGTCGAACATATAAGGCAGAAACGCGTCGTCGATCTGGACCATCAGTCCGGCGTCGATAATGGCCTTGTACTCCGCGCGTAAAGCTTCCGCGAGCTTGAACAGAAATTCTTCGTCGCTCTTGTAGTATTCGTTTTTGTGCCGCGGGACGGCGCTGGCGGGAGCGACGACCGGCAAGAAAGCATCGGCGACCTCCACGCCTTTAAGCGCAGACTTGAAGATGGCGATATCCTTTTGCAGCGCCGCTTGACCTTTGTAAGTCACCGGGGCGACGCAAACCACAGTGCCGCGCTTTGGCAGCTTTTGCGTCGGGAAATACTCGGCGTAGAAGTCGCCGAACATTTTCTGGTCGCGGCCGGCGCCGCGCGGCACTTCGATGTCGCGCTCCTCGATGCCGCCGAGGCGATCAAGCACGTAGAAGGACCAGCTGCGGAATTTGCCGTACTCGCCGTCGCTGACGATGTCGATTCCGGCCTGTAGTTGCCGTTTCACCACCTCCGCGACCGACTCCATCAAGCAGCGATCGAACGCCACCTGATCGACTTTCACACCGCTGTCCATCGCTTCGAGGTAGCGCGTGAGTTCGGGCGGGCGAACCAGACTGCCAACATGCGTAGTGAGAATGCGGTCGCGGCTGGAAACCATATTCGACTCCGGCGCTCAGGTTATCAGCCGCGTTGTCCTTAGCGCAATTTTGTCGCGATGACATTGGCTTGCCGGCAATTTTCGCCATCGGCATAATGCACCGTAGTGGGCATGCCGTGGGCAACATGGCGGCCGATCGAGGAAACGCCGGAATGAACGTCGCCCAGCCGATCTCCGCGGCAAGCGCGGCCGCAGCGGTACCACGCGACTACAACTTCGCGGCCGACATTCTCCAGCGCAATTTCGACGCGGGGCGTGCCGACAAGCTTGCCTATATCGATCAGCGCCAGGGCTGGACTTATGGCGCGCTGGCCGAGCGCGTCGATCGCTTCGGCCATGCGCTGCGCTCGCTCGGCGTCCGCCGCGAGGAGCGCATTATCATCTGTTTGCTCGACGGCATCGACTGGCCGACGGCATTCCTCGGCGCCATCAAGGCCGGCGTGGTGCCGGTCCCGCTCAACACGTTGCTCACCGAAAGCGATTACCGCTTCATGCTCGAGGACAGCCGCGCCCGCGTTCTCGTCGTCTCCGCGGAGCTCTTCCCCAAATTCTCCAACTCCATCGGGGCATGCCCCGACCTTGCCCACGTCGTCGTGTCGGGAGACAACGGGTTCGGCCATCCGCGCTTTGAGGACTTGCTTGCCGGCGCGCTGCACGAGCATGTGACCGCGCCGACCGTGCAGGACGACATCTGCTTCTGGCTTTACACCTCCGGCTCGACCGGCGCGCCTAAAGCCGCCGTGCATACCCACGCCGACCTGAAGCTGACCGACGACCTTTTCGGCAAGCCGTTTCTCGGAATCAAAGAAAGCGACGTTTGCTATTCGGTGGCGAAGCTGTTCTTTGCCTACGGACTCGGCAACGCGCTGACGTTTCCGATGGCCGCGGGCGCGACGACGATTCTGTCGCCGCAGCGGCCGACGCCGGAATCGGTGGCGGACATCTTAAAAAAACATCAGGTCACGGTGTTCTACGCCGTGCCGACCTTTTATGCCGCCTTTCTCGCGAGCAGCGCGGCGCCGCAACGCGCCGAGGTGAAAATGCGCGCTTGTGTCTCCGCCGGTGAAGCACTGCCGGCCGATGTCGGGCGGCGCTGGAGTGAACGCTACGGCGCCGACATTCTTGACGGCCTTGGCTCAACTGAAATGCTGCACATCTTTCTTTCCAACCGCGCGGGCGAGGTGAAATACGGCACGACCGGCAAGCCGGTGCCCGGCTACGATGTCCGGCTGGTCGATGATGAGGGTCACGTCGTCACAGCGCGCGGCACCATGGGCGAACTGCAAGTGCGCGGGCCAACGGCGGCAATGATGTACTGGAATAACCGCGCGCAATCGCGCGCAACCTTTTTGGGCGAATGGACGCGCTCGGGCGACAAATACGTCGAAGACGACGACGGCTATTTCGTCTATTGCGGCCGGCGTGACGACATGCTCAAGGTCGGCGGCATCTACGTCTCGCCGTTCGAGGTCGAAGCGGCGCTGCAAACCCATCCCGACGTGCTCGAAGCCGCCGTTGTCGGCTGGCCCGACGTCGATCTCTTGATCAAGCCCAAGGCTTTCGTCGTGCTCAAAGCGCCGGAGAAGGCCGGCGACGGCATGGCGCAGGCATTGCAGGACTATTGCCGGGAAAAGCTTGCTGCTTTCAAATACCCGCGCTGGATCGAATTCCGCAGCGAACTTCCAAAAACCGCAACCGGCAAAATCCAGCGCTTCAAGCTGCGCGCCGAGGCGCAAATTCGCTAACGGCGACCCACTTGCGTTAACATTCGCCGGATATTACTAGGGCGATATTCAGCCAGGCGCCGCGGTAGCTCAGCTGGTAGAGCAACGCATTCGTAATGCGTGGGTCGGGGGTTCGAATCCCTTCCGCGGCACCAATAAAATCAACGCTTCTAGCTCAATGATCCGACACTGCTGGCGGCCGGGGTAAACGGCAGGGTAACGCGGCGCTCCGCGTCTACCCTCGGAGCGGAGTGCGAGCGTCCAAGTAGCGTTATTGACCGACATATGGGAATCGCCCACAAGCGGCGCCGACAGGGGGCGACGGGCGCGCGTTTTGCGCGCAAGGGGCCACCCTCGTCGCCTCACGAAAAGCCAGAACTGAGCGTCGCCTGCGCGCGAAGTTGCAGGCGCGGCCGCGCAAGGGATACTGCTGCTATGCCGATCGTCGATCTTTTTTCATCCCGCTCGAAAGTTGCATCCACCGAGGACCTCTGGGTCTACGACTCCATTCCGAGCATTCTCCGCGTGCAGGTCTCGAACTTAGTCGCGGGCGCGCTCGGCACGGTCGACGAATACAAGGAAAACTCGCGGGAAATCTACGAGCTGATCCGCGACTCCGTCGCCCACGAGCACGGCCGCGCTCGGCTGACTACAGGACTCGACGAGCGCGCGTGGGCTGAAGTGCACTATTGCCTTCGCGCCGAGGCGAAGCTCGCTGTTTGGCTCGACGTAGTTGAGCTGTCGTTTCGGGCCATCGAGAGATTCTTCGGGAAGTTGGACAAGCACGGGCGAGCGATGCACGAGATCACAATCGTGGCCCAAGCTGCCGTCGACGAACTCAATGAGCGGTTCCGCCGAGCCGGTTTTGGCTACCGGTACGAGGGAGGTCAGATAATCCGCGTAGACTCGGAGTTCATGCACCACGAGGCGACCGCGCCGGCGCTTACGCTGTTGTCCGACCGCCGCTTCGCGGGCGCTGACCAAGAGTTCCGCGCAGCCCACAACCACCTCAAGGCCAGCGAGTTCAAGGACTGCGCGGTCGACGCACTGAACGCCTTTGAGAGCACCATGAAGGCGATCTGCGACGCCAAGAGCTGGCCATATGAGAAGGGGGCGCGCGCGACCGACCTACTCAAGGTCCTCAGGCGTAACAGGCTATTCCCCGAGTTCGCCGACCAGTCATTCGACCAGTTAATCGCGACGCTGAAGTCTGGCCTGCCGGCGGTGCGGAACGAGACCGGAGGCCACGGCCAGGGCGCAAAGCCGGTCGAGGTGCCGGAGTATGTCGCCATCTACGCCCTGAACCTCGCCGCGTCCAAGATTCGGCTCATGTACGACGCGTTTGCCGCATCAGAGAAGACGCGTTTGCCGCATCAGAGAAATAGACCCAGGGGCGAATAGTGTTGTAACCTTGTGCACTCTGGCACTATATACACGCGTCTCTAGCAAAATATCCCCTCATGGCGACCAAACCGCAATCCCCCGACTATGGTCGCGACCTCGGCAAGCTCGAGGGCACCGTCGGCGTTCTGCAAAATCTGTCATTTGCGATCATCACGTTGCTTGTCGCGATTGTGGGAGGTGGTATCTTTTTGTTGTTACAAATCAGCGATGTTAAGTCGACCGCTTCGGACACAAAGCGAGATATCGCGGCCGCGGTCGAAAGGATAAGCAAGCTTGAAGTAGCGATTGCTGAATTGAAAACCAGCCAGGGCTCGGTGACTGGCTCCCTTGCAAGAATAGAGAACAACATCGCAAGCGCATTGAAGGGGCAGCCCCAACCAACGCCAGTGTCGCAGCTGTTGATATCCCTCAACGACGCTCAGACGATCCGCTCGGCGCTCAAATTCGATATAGACACAGCCTACAAGGGCATAGGAAAACTCGGTGATCTCCTAACGGACGCCAAGCTCAGCGACTTCCCGGAGGATTTGATTGAGAAGTTTCCGCAACTAAAGGCGCTGCGGTACGTGTTCAACATCAAAGGTCAGATTCTGATTGCTACGGCATCTGACCAGCGGGTTGTCGCAATCGTCTAGCGAGCGCGCCGAGGTGCGTGAATGTCGCGCATCGCCGCGAAAAGATAGACCAGCGCCGCAAGACATCCTACCATCGCAGCGCTAAAGATGATCATGGACGTCGTCCATGTACTCACCAGGCCAACCGTGCCGACTGCGATTGCCGCGTAGCACAATGTCATCGCGGTTAAGAGGAAATACCAAGCGAAGAGGCTGATGAGGCCGTGCTCGCGGACGTGCATCATAGGCATTGACCTTGGTTCAATCGGCCCCGGCCGAAAATACCGATCAAGCGACTGACTGATGCAAAACGAATCATAGCAGCATCAGCCAGAAATGCGATAGGCATGCCCACCTTACCAATTCGCTGACGAACGCCCTGTTCCGTTGGTTTTCGAGACTGCCCTAACCCGGATCGTTCGGCGCGACCTCATCAGGATCCCATGAGGAAGCCCAGCTGGCGCAGCCGCGCGACCTCAGCGACCGGCAGCATCACCGTCTCGCCGGGTTGATGCACCTTGAACTTCGCCCGAAAGACCTCCTTTCCCTTGACGTCGTAACCGCAGAAGACCCGCTCGCCGGTCGGCGCGTGGACGACGCGGCCGCGCGCGACCACGGCGGCCTGCAGCGGGCCGGGGTCGGGTTCAGCGGCCGGCGCCGGCAACACGGCCGGGTCGTCCAGGATCACGTCGGGGTGCCGCCGCCCCATCGGCGCCGGCGCCAGTCGGCCGGGTTGAGGAAAGCTGCCGATCTTCTGCTGGCGTTGGCGTTCTCTGATCATCGCTCCACCTCGCGAATCGTCGGCGGCGGCGAAGGCCAGAGAGGAACCTCAGCCGCCGCCGCC
>Ga0335078_10005035_pt1 | contig 19546 bp, 13 predicted proteins | sample Lox_Sample_32_FD_206711 | JGI IMG/M metagenome (GOLD analysis project Ga0335078, IMG submission 206711) | Soil microbial communities from Loxahatchee National Wildlife Refuge, Florida, United States - Lox_Sample_3.2 | ecosystem: Environmental > Terrestrial > Soil > Wetlands | place: USA... | reverse complement strand
GGCTCGGAGGTGGGATCGCCGGTGCACTACGCGGCAACGGCAAGCACCTCTACCTGTAGCCGTGGCGTAGCCTCGATGGGAATCTACATCAATAACGTGTTGACTTACGTGTCGCAAGGAGCCAGCCTTAATACTTCATTGTCCTTCAGTCCAGGCAGTTACCACACCGTCGTGGAAGAATGGGACCATTGCGGTGGGGCTACCTACACTACGATCCCCATCACAGTTGAAAACAAAACCGGCGTCTGGGTATCTTCGCCCGCCAACAACAGCACCGTGGCGTCGCCAGTAAACTACAGGGCGACGGCGAGCACTTCCACCTGCTCGAAGGGCGTAGCCTCGATGGGCGTTTACATCAACAACGTGCTGACCTATGTGTCGCAGGGAGCCAGCCTTAATACTTCGTTGTCGTTCAGCCCCGGTACGCACGACACGGTGGTGGAAGAATGGGATCGCTGTGGTGGCGCATCCTATACTCCGGTCAATATCACCACTACGGGAGGCAACGGCCACACCCTGAGTAGCCTTCAGGCCAGCGGGGGCTGGGTCGGGTACGGCGAATATCCGCCGGGTTACAGCATCTGCCAAAGCTGCGGTTCCGGCGTTACATGGTGGATGGCCCAACACGTCAAGTCACCATCTCTGAGCGGAAATTCGTCTGAATTTCACATCGGCGGGACCACTCCTTATTCCGATGTTTTGTGGACCAACCCTCTGATCGGACAAAAGTCCACTCAAGGCTTACCCGACAGCAATCACGCCCTGCTTCCGACGCTTCATAACTTCACTTATGATGCGTACTTCTACACTGGACAACTTTCGCTGATACAGGTCCTGGAGTTCGATATCAGCATGTACTTCGATGGTCTCTCGCTGATCTGGGGACACCAATGCCGTATCGCTGGAGGCAACGAGTGGGACGTCTGGGACAACGCCAACGCGAAGTGGGTTGCGACCGGCGCCGCCTGCCACCCGGTGAACAACGGCTGGAACCACATCACGCTCCAGGTCCAGCGCGAGTCCGACAACTGGCTGCTCTTCCAGTCCATTACCCTGAACGGCGTCAAGACCGTTCTGAACTGGTATTACGCGCCGCACTCAGCTCCCTCCGGCTGGTGGGGAATCACGGTCAACTACCAGCAGGATGGAAATTACCAACAAGCGCCGTATACCGCATATCTGGACAACTTCAACTTCACCTACTGGTAGGAAATCGGCGTTGGGAGCCTTGAAAGGGCCGGCTTCAGGCGCGCCGCCACTATCCTCAAATACACTTGCGGCGGCACGGCTCGAAGCCGTGCCCATTAAAAACCAGATCGCCGCTGGCTTTTTTCCAAATCTCGATTTGGAAGTTTTTCGCGACATCCAGGCGACCGGGCCGCCCAGCTAAGCCTGGGGAGAGCTAGCTGTGAAGCCCGCTCCGGCTGACGGACCAAGCAGGTCTGCGGCAGGAAATTTCACCAGCAGGCTCTGCAAAATGCTGTGCGAGACTTCCTCCACCGGACCAGGAGCCACCACGGCGATCCCGGCCATTTCACTTAGCTCGAGGTATGAGGCGCGGCTGCGGTGGAGAAACTCGATGGGATACTCCGGTTTTCGCTCGCGAGCCTTGCCTGCATCAGCATCGAGCAGATAAGCGACGCTCGGCGTGGGTGCCGCACGGAGCAACATGCGAACGTAGGCCCGCGTGAGAGGTCCCTTCATCAGCAGATTAGCGAGCTCGTCATACAAGTACCGGTCAAAGATAAGCACATCGCAGTCGGTGGACTTGGCGACAACAAAGCGTAGTGAGATGGCGTCGAGAAGATAAAGCAGGAACCGTACCGGCGTCATGTACCAGGACTGAACATTCTTGTCTCGGCGATTGACAGGTTGGCCCGGGGTGCCTACGCCCTTGGCGCTCTTAAACACAGCATGACTGGTCAGTTCGCGGAATGCGGTCAGCAAGGCTACATCATCCCAAAAGGTAAGCACCCGGACGCGCAGGCCCGCTTCGCACAGCCGGTTGCACAGGAGTTCGATCTGAGTGCTTTTGCCGGCGCCGTCGATGCCGGAAAAGCTCACCAGCGTGGGACGACGGCCGCCGGATGACAATCTGCCCATCATGCCAGAGCCATTAGTGGCTGCCCGGCGGTCTACTGGGACTGGCGCTGGAGAGAGCGGCTACGGTTCCAATCGCCACTCCCGCACCCGCGATAGCACCCAACTTGATCAGGAGGATGCGCACGCGTCGCTGCTTGGCAGGTGCGATCGCAGCTCCTGCGGAGCTGGAGGCGGCCACTCCAGCAGTAGCAGGTTTTTGCGCAGCCGCAGTGCCGGAGGGCTTTTGCGTGGTTGACTGCGGTAGTGGCTGTGACGATTGCGTGGAGGGTACGGCGGGCTGGGTCGTCTGTGCTACTACCTCGGCACCTTGCATTACCACCGTGCTTGGACTATCGGGAAGGTCTCGCTGCAAAGTTGCGTCCTGAGCGGCAGCCGCGGCCAGGGCGACGAACGCAACGAACACGGGCAGCGACCAGAAAACGCGAATGCCCATCCTGTTTCTCATGTCTTCGTTCTCATGTTTTAGTTAAACTCGCGACCGCTCACGCCCGGCTTCCGCCTTCAGAAGCCACTCCTGCCCTCCAGCGATCTACCGCCGGCAGAGGCACCGCTGTAAACCGGTAGAAACTTTCGACCGCTTGCGATACGCGATCAAACACTTCAAAGAGATCATCGACTCGGGTGAGCTCCAGGACCTCCGCAGCAAATGCAGGAAGCGAAGCCAGCTTGAGGTCACCGTTGCGTTTCATGACCTCTTCCACGCTGTTCAAGAGCATTTCGACCCCGGCGCTGTCCATATGAGTCACCCCGGAGAAATCGAACACCAAACGCGGGCGCTCCGCTTTCAGGAACGCCCTAATTTCGCCGAAGAACAACTGAACTTTCCCCTTGACCATCCGGGCTGGGACTTGCAGTACGATGACGGGTCTTTCGTTGATCATTCCTTACTTTCCTTTCGAGAAACATCGCTTCAATTCGAGTCACGCACCATGCCCCAGTAGTGCTGCTGCCAATCTAAAGCGATGCCGCGAAAGGGTCTATCCGGTGCTGTCTGTAGGTCACTGGAAGCATTGCCGTACAACTATCGGGTGGGCCCTTGCATCCTCTTGTCACACCGCAACTTGGAGGAATCCTCTAGGGTGAACTCTGCAAAAGCCTTTCCAGTTCAGCTTCGGGATCATGGATCAGATTTCGCACCATGTTGAAGCCATAGCGGGAAAGTGTCGCCAGATTCGTTTTGTACCAGCAACAACGCGTCATGTTGGGGGACAGGCCGCAGTAGAAACGGATCCTTCGCAAAGTGTCGGCAGAATTGAGCGCAGCCGCGACCAGGCGATGGTTGCCATCCAGGATGGTGAGGGGGCCGACTTCGTCCAAACCGATAAGTAGGACCGCGCCAGCAGATGTCTCCCGGTTCAGCCACTCGCGAAGAGCCCATATCTTGGACAAGAATGCCCTCTCCACGTTGTAGCGCCGTTTAGAGCGCAGGGAATGCAGGACCTGATTGAGCGCAAAATCACCGCGAGCCAACTTTCGCCATTGTGCTCGCGGGAACACACGCACGCGTTTGAGATCGGACACTCGCAGTTCGACTTCAAACCACTCGGTATCTCTGGGAAGCTCTCTCCACAATGCCCCATGCCGGATGAACAGCAATGCCCGCCGTCGAACGTTTTGCACCGGATCGTGGAGATCCGGCACGGTCACGAGGCCGCCCAAAGCTTCCTGATATTCCTCGAACTCCGGGTTGTGAAAATCGTTTTTCAGAAAGGCTGCGATGACTTCATCTTCGGAAACGCGGCGGATGGTTCTCACCCGGCCCAGAGCTTCTGACTGTGCACCATGTAAGTTCGCAAATGCGCTGCGCAGAAAGGGCATCGCAACTACGACCAGCAGAATCGCCATCATCAGCAGTTGCACGACGACAACCTGCTGCAGCGAGCGGTGGAAGCGATAGATGCCGGCGATTAGAACGCCGCTGAAAGCCAGCTGCACCCACCCCGTGTTGGCGATGCGGTAAGACATCTCGTAGGCGATGATCACGACGCTGAGCGAGTACACGCAAGTCGTCGCTGCGTATAGCGCCAGCAGATATGGCAGGTCATACTTTCCGTGCATGGCGAATTGCGGGCCAAATAACGTCGTCCAAATCCAGGCGGGGGCCAATCGCAAGATGAGCGCGACCATGCTTCCCAGAGCAAACACTAATAGAAGGGACATTCCCAGCACACTGTGATTCTTGCGATCCTGAGGCCGCGCTTCGGCCACAATGGGGAACATGGTGTTCACCACGGCCCAGGAAAAGGCAAAAATAACCCGGCCGACCAGCGCAACAGCGGCGTAGAGTCCGGCGGCCGTAGGAAGGAAGAAGTGTTTGACCAGCACGATATCGCAATTATTGATGACCACCTGTCCGACAAAGAAAACGATGGCTTGCAGGGCTTCACGGAATGCATCAGGGATGCCCACATCGTAGGGCGCAGGCCGAGGAATTTTCGGCAATGCGAACAGGTAAGCAGTCGCCACCGCAGCCGCATTCGCCGCAATCACTCCCGGGACTCCGAAGCCCAGAGCGATGGCCAGCAAGGAACCACACAATCGGCAAAAGCCCTCCAGCACCAGGTTTGCAGCCAGACGCTGGAAGGTGCAGGCGCCCTGAAGATAACCTCGCCGGGCCCCCAACGGAACGTAAAATGCCACCCCGACCGCCAACCACAGGATGAGGCTTGGGCCGGGCAAATTCAGATAGGCGGAGATCAGGTTACGGAACAAGGCCAGAAGGATGGCGATAAATATGCCGCTCATCCATGCGCTTTTCTGAAAAGCCCGATAGGCGGTGCTCTTGGCTTCCGGCACCTTTTGTTGAGCAACTACCTTGGCGGAAACGATCTGGAAGGAAAGTGTGACGGCGGATATGAGAATCAGGAGTGTGTATACCGCGCTGGCATGGCCGAAAGCCATGGGCCCAAGAAAACGGGCTACCGCGATGTTGTAGCCAAAATTGATCGCGGTTACTAAACCGGAGCCGGTGAGCAGCACGAAGCTGCCGGAGAGAACACGCGCGCGAAGATTATTCGAATCGGTATTCACCTGGGTAACCACTTTCCGAACTCGGGGCAACCATATGAAGGACCTGTGGCGGGAACGAGACGACCTCCTGTGCGCAAAACAGACTGAGATGCCATCAGCAGGTTCCGCGATGCCCACGGGAGAAGGGGACTCGGCCGGGCTTGGTTATGACAACCCCTGGAACTCCCGCCGCCTCTAAGAACGTCATTCCATGACTCATCGAAAGAGGCTGACGGCGGCCGTGATGTTCCTGCTCCTGCTTCAAGGGTGTACGCATACCGGCCTGCGCTCATCTTTTCAGCAGAGCCTCTCCGCGACGCAGCAGTATCCGCGCTTGCTTGCGGTCTATGAGCCTTGGTTTGGTCATCCTCAGCACATCTCGGTCGGTTATTCATCGCAGGACCCAGTTGAAATACGCAAACAGATCGACGAAGCCAGGAAGCTGGGAATCTCCGGATTTGTCGTCGACTGGTACGGCGACCGCGAACCTTTTCTGGATCGCAGCTACGCTCTGCTGCAGTCGGCGGCTGCAGAAAAGAACTTCAAGGTGGCTATGATGTATGACGAATCCAATGGAGAAGCGGAGCAGGCGACCGATGATGCTCTGGCTGAATTCAACAAGTTTGACCAGACTTACTTGGCGCCCAACTCCGCTGGCCGCTCGGCATATCTTCTGTACAACGATCGCCCGGTGATCTTTATCTTCCCTAAAGGCGGGCATACCGACTGGAATCGAGTGCGTCAGCAGACCAACCAATGGAATCCGCCACCACTGCTGATTTACGAGAGCCGTCTCACACCCTACGCGGATGCAATGGATGGGTTTTACGCCTGGATCAATCCTGGCGAAAAAGGCTGGGCGGCAGACGGAAGCAACTGGGGCGGAGACTACCTGCGGGACTTTTATCACCGCATGCAAACCAAGTACCCGGACAAAATCGCCATCGGTGGCGCCTGGGCTGGTTTCGACGACAGCAAAGCTACCTGGGGCTTGAATCGGCATATGTCACAACGTTGTGGCAAAACGATGACCGACACACTGAGCCTCGCCCAACAATATTCTTCGCCGGAGCATCCGCTGCCGTTCATCTTGATTGAGACTTGGAATGACTATGAGGAAGGCACAGCCATCGAGCGCGGTCTGGAGACCTGCAAGGCCAATCATGAGAGCAGCCCCGGGAACTCGAGCTAAGCCGCCGGAGATATTCGCCCCAAGGCCGTGATGCGGCGGTCTTCCACCACCGGTTCGATACCCGCTTGCCCGGCGTAATATACCCGGCTGATAATCGATAGCGGCCGGCCGCGTACCTCGTCGTAGATTCGCCCCACGTACTCGCCGAGAATACCGACACAACAGAGTAAAAGGCTGCCCACCAGGAAGATTGCCGCGATCGCCCCATAACCCCACGGACCAAACGCGTTGCTGGAAACCATCGCCGCAATGGCAAGCGCCAAAGCCAGAAGAGTAGTGACGGATGCCAACACAAAGCTGGCGCGCAGGGGCTTGTAGCTGAAGCTGGTGATCGCGTCCATGGCATATTTGATCCGGCTGAGGAAAGTCAGCTTGCCCTCGCCGCCGACCCGGTCATGCCGGTCGTAGTAAACAATTGCTGTCCGGTAGCCCACCCACGCCCGCAGTCCCGGAAGGTAGCGATTTGCTTCCCCCAGCGAATTAATGGAGTCGATGGCCTGACGGTCGAGTAACCCGAAAATTCCGGAGTTTAAGGGAATGGGAAAATCGGAAAGCGCTCCCAGCACGCGATAGAAGAGCGGGAACAGCACGGATAGCGCCCTGCGGCCCTCCTCGCGGCTGCGCCGCACCGTGGTCACCACCTGAGCGCCGTTGCGCCAGGCAGAGACCATTTCCGGAATGACTTCCGGCGGGTCCTGCAGGTCGCCGTCCATCAGCACCACTGCATCGCCGCGAGCAGTCTGCATGCCTGCCCACAATGCACCCATGTGTCCCCAGTTGCGGGAGAGATCGACCACGGTAACATGCGGGTCGTCCTCCTGCAGACCGCGCAGCAGTTCCAGTGACGAATCCTTCGAACCGTCATTGACGTAGACCACTTCCCAGGTATCATCGATCTCCCGCATGGCGCTTGCGACTGCGTCATGCAAAAGGGAAATGATTTCCTCTTCGTTGTAAATTGGAACCACCACCGAAATCATCTGTGGACTCCTAGCGTCTATTGTTTCAATCAGATGAATTCGCGAGGGCGGGCGTTGTCAGGGAATCCCTGAGGCACAAGCCTCAGCTACTGAGGCAGGGCCTGGAAGATGCGCACCTTCCAGCGCACCTCAGTCGGTGTCAATACTGCCAGGTAGCGGGCACGCACTTGCTGCGTGGCCTTGAGTCTGTCATGGTCCATTAGTTGCACATCGTATTCGACCGTGTCCAGAAGTTGAATCGACAATCCTTCCGGAGAATAGAAGACCAGTTGAACATCATGCGAGCGGTCCTGATAGCGTGTGCGCAAGCCGAGTTTCTGTTGATCCTCGATGGTGGAGGAAAGTTTTTCCTTGGCAACACCCACAAAATCGGCGTCCAAAAGGCTTGCATCGTTTTCTCCCAGCGCTCGGTCCATACTCTGCCATGCTGCAAGATAGTCGCGTACTAGGGCGGTCCTGGTTTGGTCTTCGAGTGGTCGTGGTCCTGCGAGACCCGTGGAAGAAACTCTCACCGCCGGTTGCTCGAAGGCAAATATGAAAATGGTCGCGAGCAGCACGCTCGCGCCCGCCAACAACCTCTTGACTGGCCGAGGGGAGGGTCCCTTCATCGCTGGCTCCGCCAACGGATCTCATTTCCCATGACCACACCGGTCGCGGCAGAGATCACGCTTCCATCGTGCGCCGGCACAGTAGTGCGCGCCACGCCTCGTTTCAAGGGGACATCGACTGTCGTCTCGCCGCCATCGTACCTTTCCGTGAATGTCACGATCGTACCGTCAGAGACAGTATTTCCCCGGCAGTCGCGCAGCGGGTCGGTTTCCAGTTCAATACGGCCATCCGATTGCCTCGCGCTCATCCGCAAAGTACAGGGATCGCCAGGCACCTCTTGCACAATCCGTTTCTCGCTGACCTTATCTACATGGACCAGAAATTGAGCGTTCCCCGCTTTGGCCGCGGAATCGAGTTCTATCCAGGCAACGCCGTTCCGCGTTGGCGCTGACCGTGTTTGCGCCGCGCCGCCAAGTCCCGACAGCTCAAACGAAGCAGCTGTCGGCTGGGTGATCAGGTTGCGGAAAGCATCCAACACATACACGACTCCGCTGATCCCATCGTGCACATCAACCGGCAGTCGGGAAGGCTTTGCCAGAAAACTCAACGTGGAAGCCTGATCCGTGGACGTGACCTCGAACTCCGAACTCTGCGTGGAAGACGGCCCCACCAGGAAGACTGAGTAGTGGCCTGCATTGTGGACCTCGCCCGCATGAAACAACACTTCTTCCCCCAGCTGTACCTTTCGCCGCAGTACCTGTCCGGGACCCACAATATAAAGCACTGCCTCTCCACTGCCCTCCGTCGATACTGAAAACGCATTTCCGGCAACAACGGTCTTAGGCAGCTCCAGAGCTCCGACCCTCGGCGGTAAAGCAAACACCGTCGTGGCCGCCACGAAGCATGCTGCCAACGTAAATGCGATTCCTGGCTTCATTGAAAGCGGGTGGAACTATACGGGCTGGCGACGACGCGATAGCTGCTGACCTGGCTGGAAAGATCGGCCGGGACCTGGAGCGTGAATGAGATCGGAGTCTGGGGGAGCAGGGCGCGATTGGCATAGCCGTCGGAAACCCAGACCAACTGGCCGCCACTGTTGTAAAAGGTTCCCAGAACGTGTGTGATATTCACGATTTGGCCGCTTTGATTCACCAACTTTCCAGTTAGTGAAGGCTCCGGCAAGCCGTCAAGCTTCTGATCTGCGATTTCGATTACTGGGTCTGCGGACGCAGCAACCAGGCTAGAGGAAGGGTTCATGCGAATGCTGTCCACCTGAGAGAGGCGAACCGCGGGGAAGTCGATGCGAAACGGGGTCACTTGTTTCGGCAAAAGAATGTGCGAAATTTTGTCAAAAGCGTCTTCGGTGGCGATTGCCGATCCGTTCTTAGACAGCAAGGTGGCTTTCATGGCCACAAAAGCGGGGACAACGTCTTCGTTCAGAAGCTCGCCTAACAAAACGACTCCGCCGCCGCGATCAACCGGGTGCATGTCGACGATACGAACGTGGGGCGATTCAACATCCTGCTCGCCCCAATCGTCGCCCGCACCGCGGTAGATCACATCCCAACGCAGATAGTTCACGGGGATGACCTGTGGCGGCACTCGCGGCTCTTTTACGATCGGCCATGCTACCTGCCACTGGTTTCCCGCTCGTGTGACCTGCAGATCACGTGCGTCTTCAAATGTGCCTACCACGCTCGACCAACGCAGGTTCAGCCGGACCTGCGCTTCGTCGGCGGAAGCGTGAAGAAGATGGAGATCGAAGCTGTCCAGGGAGGCGTAACTTCGCAGGCTGAAGTAGGCGCCGTTCAGGTCACGCACAAAGTCCAGCTCGGTGAACTCGTTCTTGTTGGCCAGCTGATCGTACGCATCGCTCCAGTCCCGCCGGTTTATTTCCTGCACCAGGTTGTCAACCGCCGCCTGCGGCGAGGAGGGAGTTCGCAAGGAGCCGACTTCCGCCCCAGCCAGCGCAAGCACCGAGGGCACCGGAAAAGCCGTCCCCAAAATCACCACGAGCACGGTGACCGCGACGATGGTGACAGCGAGAATGCGCCCGCCGGTCATGAGATCAACCTTCCTAACGCAAGATCCTCTTCCTCAGATTCCGGCTGCGATATGTCTGCTTCTGCCGGCTTTTTGTTTGGAATAAGAACCAGCAGCATCGCCAAAATGCTGCTTCCAATGGGAAGAATGCCCCACATTAGGCCCTGCCAGGGCGGTGGCATCTGGGGCGCGTTGACGGGCATCGCCGGCGGAACGTCTTCTTTGCTCCACACCGCGATGGTTCGGTCGTCCAAGTCGTCCACCTTGCGCCATCCCGCGAAAACCAGCAGCGGCTCGTAATAAGGATCCCGCAGAAACACCCACTTCAGACCATAGTGATCGGCGTGGCGAAGAATGGCGCTGAGCGCATCCAGACCGGACTTACCGAAGTATTTGGAACTGGTCAGCGCACCCGCGCCGTGCTCGGTCAACTCCGGCAACATGCGGCCGGAATTCCACTCGCCGTCTACACTGCTGGCGTCGGTGAGCACGGCCAGCCGTGAAATCTTATTGCCGAATCCCAGGGTGACATAGCGATAACGATCGTGACCATCTCGATTCAGCCAGGCGGCGATGGAATCCACCTTGAAGTCCACAGCATCAGCCGGATGATAGGTGCTCCAGGCAACCGCGAAAGCACAGCTCAGCCCGGCTGCGACTGTAACGCCTGCAACTGCCTTCCAGCGGAAACGATCGATAAGTTCCTTCGCCAGAAGTCCTACAAACGGCAATGCCAAGAGCGTAGCCCAATAAGTGAAGCGCTCCATGGTGAGAACTTCGAAGGCTCGCCCCAGGAGTAATCGCGCCACTGGAGTGGTTCCGCCCAAACCCAGCAGGAACGCCAGCCAGAAGCCGAAGAGCAGCGGACGCAATCTCGAAACCGTGGAACCTCGCCACACGATAAATGGAAGAGCCAGAATCACGGCGCCATAAGGAATTACAAAGTAATTCAATCCCCATTGCGGGCTCAGCAGGTAGTTCGCCCGGCTGGGGTGCGGAATAGGCGTCTGGGTGACCGGATAGTTGATGAGGGCAATCCAGAAGGGCAGCAGAACCAGCGCGATTGCCGCACCCACCAGAACGGTTGCAAACGCCGTCCGGAACACGAAGCGCGGAACTGACAGACGGGGGCCGCCTTCGCGATCCAGAAGAGCCAGGGCAAAGACTGGCACAGCGAACAGAAACGACCCGAAGAGCAGCGTCGCGTGATGTGCCGCCGCGGCCGCGACGCTCAGGGCGCTGCCTTTCAGAAGAGATCGCCAGTTGCTATGCCGAACCCATTCGTAAAGGTAGGGCAACGCATTCAAATAGAGCGGAGCGGCGAAAGTCGTCGATAACTGCCCCGCGGAATACACCAGAAAGCACTCCGACCCCAAGAAAACACTGGCCAGCGCTGCAAAAGAAGCCGCCCGCCGATCCACCCAAAGGAGCGCAAACCGGTAAACACCCAAGGCGAGCAGCAGGATGGCCACAAACTGGACAAGCATGTAGGCCATGTCAAGCCCGGTCACGTGCGAGATCAGCGCCAGCCATTGCTGCGGCAGTGGCGGATATGTGGTCTGCGAAAAACCCGCATACCACTTTGGGTTCCAGGGATCGAACCAGTGCCGGAGATAATGCGAAGCGAAAAAAATGTGGAAGTTGGTGTCGTACGACTTCAAAGGCAGTTTCATCAGCAGCAGCGGCGAGTGCACCACGAACGCTGCCAGGAAAATCATGCTGATGGGTACGGGACGCCGACTAGCCCCCAAAGGCTCAACCCTCTGCACAGTTCCCTCCCGACGCGTGTTCGATTCCCTACGCCACGCCAGGGTTGCTCAGGGCCTAAGCCAACATTTCAGCCTCATCTGGAATCGAAAGGTCTGAAATTCTTGAGCCGTTTGGGGGCATCTTGAGTTTTTGGCGCGGCCATTGCAGAACTCTGTTCGTGTGCATGATCGCGCTCGTCCATCTGATGCCAGCGCAAACTTATAAGGTCGAAGGCGGGTCCGCCGAGAAAACACAGAGCAGCTCGGATAAAGCCTCTCAGGAAAAATCACTGGGCTGGGGCTCGAATATCGAGAATGCCCGGCTGGCTCATGCGGCTGAGCAGGCGCTGAAGGACGGAAACTATTCCTCAGCCATGGACTACGCACAGCGCGCAACCCAATCGGCTCCGGACAATCCCCAGCTGTGGTTCCTGCTGGGTTACGCTGCGCGGCTCGCCAGAAAAACCCAACTTTCGCTGGATGCTTACAACCGCGGGCTGCGCCTAAGTCCCAACTCTCTCGACGGACTCTCCGGCCTCGCCCAGACTTACAAAACGCTGGGCCGGCGCGATGAAGCCGAGCGCATTCTTATCAAAGTTCTCGCTACTGACCCCAAGCGGAGTAACGACTCCGAGATGCTGGGAGAAATCTATCTTCAATCCGGGAAGTACGATCAGGCCGTGAGCGTGTTAAATGGCACCGAAGCGGTGCAGTCGTCGGCGCGAGTGGAGTTGCTGATTGCTCTGGCATACCAGCGGACAAAAGATTTCGACAAAGCCAACCATTATCTCGATCTGGCCAAAGCTCACTCTCGAGACAATCCAGAAGTCGAACGGGCGTTGGCCGGTTTCTACCGGGAAACTGGAAACTACGCAGCGGCAATTGGTGCACTGAAATCCATTCGCAATCCAGATCCCGAGATCCAAGCGGAAATGGGGTACACGTATCAATTGGCTGGAAAGCCGGAAGAATCTGCGAAGGCCTATGCTCAAGCCGCAAGCGCCAAACCGGGCGATGTGAATCTGCAGCTTTCCGCCGCGCAGGCGCAACTGGCAGCCGGCTCGACGGAGGGCGCCGAGCCATTCCTCAAACATGCCGCCGCCCTCGACCCAGCCCACTATCGCTTGCACGCCATCCGCGGAGAGATCGCGCGGCTGCAAGAGCGAGATCAGGAGGCCATCGCGGAATATAACACTGCCCTCGCCAACCTTCCCCCCGATCCGGCTGAAGGACCTTTGTACGGCACTCAACTGCAGGTGAATCTGGTCGAGCTCTACCGGAGTACCCAGAACGAAGCGGAGGCGGGCCGCCATTTGCTAGCCGCGAAAACCGCCATCGACGCATTCGATGAGCACGACGCTAACCGGAACGAGTTTCTGCGTTTGCGGGCCACCATCAAGATGTACGGCGGAGATCTCGACGGCGCCAATCAGGATGTAAAGGAAGCGCTGGCTTTGAATCCCAACGACCCCAACAACCTGCAGCTCAGCGGCGACCTCCTGGTAAAGCTCGGACGGCCGCAGGACGCGATTCCGGTGTACCGCAAGATTTTCGCAATTGACGCCACCGACCGCTTTGCCTTGACCTCGCTCGGTTTTGTCTTGCGCGATGTGGGCAATACCCAGGAAGCCGAAAAATGCTTTCAGCGGCTGGCGGCCACTCATCCCAAATTGTATGTTCCTTACCTTGCCCTGGGCGACCTGTACGCGGCGCAACGCAATTACGCACAGGCCGAAGATTCCTATCGCAAGGCCTATGACCTGGCGCCGACAAACGGCATGATCGTCGCTGGCGGCATGAACGCGGCTATTGAGGCGAAGCATTTTTCTCTGGCAGCGGAATGGCTGGGTCGCGCAACTCCTGAGATGCAGCAACAGCCATTTGTTCTGCGAGAAAAAGAACGCTACCTGAGTTGGATCGGCGATTACGAAAAGTCTGCGGAGGCGGGCCGCGAAGCGATCAAGCAACTTCCCCACGATCGCGATGTTGTGGTTTACCTCGGGTATGACCTGCTTCACCTCGAACGGTACGATGAATTGCAGGATCTGACCTCGCGCTACGAGGACTTGCTGCCGAAGGAAGCCGATATCCCGCTGCTGGCCGGATACGTACACAAGCATGCCGGACAACTCGAGCAAGCCGACCAGGATTTCACTCTTTCGCTGCAACGCGATCCGTCGGTTGTAACTGCGTACGTAAACCGCGGATACGTTCGCAAGGACCTGCATCATCCATCCCAGGCCGCAGCGGATTTTGAAACTGCTTTGCGATCAGAGCCCAGGAACGGCGAAGCTCATCTGGGATTGGCTTACACCAGCCTCGATTTGCATCGTCCGCGCGTGGCTTTGCGCCAGGTGCGTCTGGCGGAAGAGGAACTTGGGGACTCGATGCCGATACACCTCATTCGCGCGACTGCCTACGGCGATGAGGGCGCGCTGACCAAAGCGGCGGCAGAATACCGCGTCGCGCTGAAGTCTGATCCCGACAACGCAAATCTGCATCTAGCCCTGGGAGATACATTGAACGGTTTGAATCAGTACCGGGCCGCGATTGAAGAATTTCAGGCTGCTCAGAAGCTCTCGCCCGACGACAGCGTGGTATATGCCAGGCTGGCGCACTCCTACGCGCTACTGCATGACCGGGACAACACCCTTCGAAACGTGCAGCTGGCAGAGAGCCATGCGCAAGAAGACGACAAGGGTGAGGTGCTCATTTCCACTGGCGAAGCGCTTAGCCTGCTCGGCGACCGGGAAGCAGCCATGCGGCGTTTTGAATCTGCACTGCAAGCTTCGAAGAGCAATCGTCTGGATGTGCGCCTGGCGGTCGCCCGGCAGATGATATCCGACGGCCAGTGGGATGATGCCCGCCGGCAAGTTGCTCTCGGCTTGATGGAAGCGCGCACCGGCGAGGATCCGCCGCCGAGTGGCCAGCAGTTTGTAGAGGCCGCAGATGTATTTCTCGGCATGCACGATTTCCAGCTTGCCGAAACCTACTACCAGCAAGGGCTGGCTGCCGGAGCACCCGACACCACAGCCCGCATTGGACTGGCCAACACGTACTTGGCACTCGGAGACACTCCCCGCGCAGAGGGCCAGCTGTCGGCGATCGAGCAACTCGACAGCAGCGAGCCCAGCTACCAATATTTGTTGGCCAAAGCCAATGTCTATCGCCAGCATCACCAGAATATTCAGGCGCTCACCGCTTTCGCGCAGGCTGCCAGCGCGGCCGGCGAAGACCCCACCGCAAATCGCGAATTGCTTCAAGCAGCCGGAGACGAAGGCTACAGAATTAACAACTTCATAAGTTTTCTTTCCGATTTCTCCGTATCCCCCATTTTCGAGGACACCACGGTTTATCCGATGGACGCAAAACTCGATGTGCTGCAGCCCCTCCCGGGGCGGCAGAATTTGCTGCCATTGCCGCGGTCGTCATTGCAGACGCAATGGACCGGCGCCTACCATTTGCACCTCGGTTGGCTTCCCGATCCCAGTGGCTTTTTTCAGGTGCGCAATGCCCGCGGTGAGATCTCGCTGCCCAGCGCGGACACCATCGTCGATCGCGATACGACCGACTACTCCTTCAACTTTGGTTTGAATCCGACTGTGCACCTGGGAAACAACGTGGTCACCTTCAACACCGGAATCCAGGAGACCATTCGCCGCGATGCCAAAGACCCCTTCGACATGAACCAGAACTTGTTTCGCCAGTTCGTCTACATGTCGACCAGTTCTTTCTTCAACATGGTGTCGGTGAGCGGCTACGCCATCCATGAAGCCGGACCGTTCACCGAAAGCATCCTGCATTCTCGCGACGTGAGTGGCGCAGTGGATTTCCGAGTGGGCAGGCCATGGGACAAAACCGCTTTTGTGGTTGGCTGGGGTGCGCGCGACGTACAGTTTAATCCCATTGTTCGAGAGTTTTACTACACCTCAACTTATGCGGGATTTGAACATCGAGTGTCGGACCGCCTGTCATTCCGGGCGGTGGCGGAGGATCTCCGGGCGTGGCGAGTAGAAGGCCCCAGATATGCGATTGCACAGGCTGTCCGGCCTGCGGGGAGCGTCCGGTTCTCTCCAACCCAAAACTGGAGTATCGAGGCTAACATCGCCTACTCCCGCAACATGGGCTTTCACGCTTACGATGCGGTGCAGAGCGGCCTCGCAGTCTCCTACGCCCTGCCTATCCATCGGACATTCAAAGAAGCCGGCAATGACATAAAGCTCACGTATCCTGTCCGCTTCTCGGCCGGATTCCAGCAGGAAAACTTCTTTAATTTCACCGGTGGCGGCAGCCAGCAACTTCGGCCATATGTAGGCATCACCATATTTTGATTTAGGGACCCGATGAAGATCTGTTTAGTTACCGCCTTTCCTCCAAGCGGCCGGCAGTTGAATGAATATGCGTTTCACATCGCCCGTGAACTGCAGCGCGACCCTCGGATCGAACTAACCATACTGGCAGACCGATTGACCCAATACGAGTTTGCTACCGATGGCAACGGCACGCCGATCGCAGTCGAAGATCAAGCCGAGCTTCCCGGCTTCAATGTACTTCGCTGCTGGGAATTCAACCATCTCGCCACCCCGTTTCGCCTGCTGCGGACGATTCGCAGGCTGAAACCGGATGTAGTTTGGTTCAATCTGGTCTTTTCCACATTTGCTACTCAGGATCGCCCGGTGGCGGCCTTCGCGGGGTTGTGCGTTCCTGCCCTGACCAGAACGCTCAGTTGCTATACCCACGTCACGCTGCATCACATCCTGGAGCATGTAGACTTCACGGGCGCCGGCGTCCGGCAGGAGAAAATCTTTCGTCTGGGCAGCGAGCTGGCCACCAGAGTGCTTCTGAAAGCGAACTCGGTTACGGTGTTGCTCTCCGCCTATCAGCGGACTCTACTGGAGAAATACTCCGCGGAAAACGTTCTGGTGGGCACGCACGGCATCTTCGCATCCTGCCCCAGCGTTCCCGATTTCTCGCTGCGCGGCAATCCCGACCATCGCATTCTCGCCATTGGCCACTGGGGGACTTACAAGCGGCTGGAAACTCTACTCGAGGCATTCCCCGCCGTCTTACGAAAGATACCGAATGCCCGGCTGGTGATTGCGGGAGCGAATCACCACACGAAACCGGGGTATTGGGAGTCGATCCAGGAACTGCACCGGGGAAATTCTCGAGTCGAGTTTCGCGGCTATGTAGCGGAGAATGAGATTCCTGATCTTTTCCGCCGCAGCAGCGTCGTGGTTATGCCTTATGATTCGGCCACCGGTTCCAGTGGTCCCGCGCATCAGGCTTGCGAATACGGAGTGCCTATGGTTTGTGCCGATCTTGCCGACTTCCAAACCATGGCAGCCGACGAAGAAATGGCCGTCGGCTTTTACAGAACTGGGGATGCGGCCGATCTTGCCGATAAACTCACTGCGGTTCTGCAGTCCCCGGAGCTGCAACGGCGAATGTCCGGGCAGAACTTCTCCGCAGCCATGCGCATGACCATGCCCAGCGTGGTCCGGCGATATCTGCGCTGGTTCGCCCTGGCAGAAAGGAAACGCGCCCTCGGCTCGCAGGCGGAACTGCAGTCTTTCCGCCTCTGGTCGCGGAGGACCTTGCGATCCGCCGGCCTGCGGTTGTCATCGGATACGGAGTGACGCCGCGTCACCAGGCAATCACAGATTCCATGTCCACGTACTCGTCGATGGTGATGCCTGCCATCGCACTATCCAATTGATGCTGCACCCCGAGGACTTCCGACCAAGCCGGACTGGGGATTTTCGAATAGGACTGAGCGCCTAAATATGAGGTGTGCCCATCGATGGTCAGAGTGCCGAATCGAAGGCTGCTGTTGGTATCCGTCTCTGCATTGAGGCTGGCTGCAAGCTGCGGGAAGCCGCCCGGGGTAACTCTTTGCAGAAAGTAAGTTGCGTGATGCCACGCCCCGGTAGAAAACCGGCAAGGCGAGACACCGGTATTCACCCAAGTTAGCCCGCCACCTTGGGGAAGCCACAGTTGCCACTCGTTGCTTATGTAGTTGCACTGCGATCCGAACATAAATTCATGCACACCGTCGTTGAGTGGCAGGGCCTGAAAAAGATCGAACTCCAGGGCCTGGATGCTTCCGGCACGGCTCGTAGTCGGCAGATAGAACCAAAAATCCCACATCAGGTTCGTCGCGGCAAGAGCCGCGGGATTTTGCGTGGCCTTAAAGTAGAAAAGGCTGTCGTCGTATTGGCACTCGCTGGTCAGGCGGAAATGCATGCCCGCTTTCGGTGAGTCCGGCGAATTGGCCGTGTTGGGATCGGAGTTGCTCTCAAACGGCACGATCTCGCCGTTCTGGCAGACTCCGCCGACATCAGGATTATTATCCGCTGTCCACTGCGCCGCCTTGCGGGCGATGTGGGTAATGCGGATTGCATTCGAGGGAGGGCTGGGCGGAGCGAAGCCGGTAACATTGACGGCGTACGTTGCCGTGCTGGCAAGGGAGCCACTAGAATCCCAGGCCTTCAGGTATACCGAGTGCTTGCCAGGAGCCAGCACCACCCAGGTGTCGAGCAACGGAATGAAGTTCTGAAAGGCGTTCTGGCCATCCACATAAATCACATATCCCGTGATATTCAGATCGCTTTCGGCGGTGGCCTGAAAATGTACGGGTGAGATCAGGTCCGAAGTAGCGCCTTGTGCCATGTCGGGCGCCTGCACGAATACGCCGTTCACAGTCGCCGATGCCGAAAGGCACGCTACCACGAAAAGCACAGAAACAAAAATGGAACCAACCTTAGTTTTGTGAAATTTGGATCGATCCAGAAAAAAAGAGTTCCAGCAACCAACACGACCTGAACGCATGAGAATCCCCCAAGACGAAAAGAAATCGCTGAAGTGGTTTCGAATGGTCTAGGGGAAAGGCTGTAGGGAACCTACAGGGTTTGCTGTATCCAGGCAATACAGGAAACACCTTAGATTTGTGTGGAAAACTTCACTTTAGTAACGGCGGACACTTCAGGGCAGGGACTCGGTTCGATTGCCGTTCAGAATGCGAAAGAGGAGCAGCCAGCGCTTGACGTTGGTAGTCATGAGGAAATTTTCTTTTACATGTTCCCGCCCGTTTTCGCCCAGCCGCCGGGCAAACTCCGGATGGGTGAGCAGGTAACGAATCTGGTAGGCGCAGCCCTCCACCGAGTGAACCAAGATGCCGGTGAGCTTGTTGATGATCTGATTTGGAATACCGCCCACCGAGCTGGCAATCGTGGGCTTGCCCTTCCATAAAGCTTCGGTGACGGTGAGGCCAAATCCTTCTTTGATGGACTTCTGCACGATCAGCGTCGAAGCACGCTGCAAGGCATTGATTTCCAGCGCACACCAGGGAGGCAAATCGAGAATAATGATGTCGGGATCGTCCCCAGCAGCGTTTTTCACTTCCTGCAGCACGGCCACACCTTCGGGATCGTCGGTTGCGCTGCCGCCGGCCATCACCAGCTGGCAATCCGCATATTTTTTGGCCAGTTTGAAAGCCTGGATGACTCCGACCGGGTCTTTTGCCCGGTCAAAGCGTGACACCTGGGTGACGATGGGACGGGAGCGGTCGATCTTGAACTCGTCACACACCGCCTCAATCGTGGCCTCGTCGATTTCCTTATTCTTTTCCGAGAGTGGATCGATACAGGGATAGAAGAGGTACTGAAATATCGGAAGCTGGCGGCTGAAGGACTGGGAGGAGAAGATTGCCGAGTCATATTGCTCGACGAACGTGCGCAGGAAATCCCAAACCTGGGCGTTAGGATGCGAAAGATCGATGTGGCAGCGCCAGACCCAGTGCGCGCAGGTTTCCTTGCGGGCACGAACCAGAGCGGCCGGCTGAGGATCGTGGATAACAATCAGGTCCTCGGTAAACTGCATGCGCCGCATGTTCTGCTCGTTGTACATCAGAAAAATTTCTT
>Ga0335078_10005034_pt1 | contig 19546 bp, 18 predicted proteins | sample Lox_Sample_32_FD_206711 | JGI IMG/M metagenome (GOLD analysis project Ga0335078, IMG submission 206711) | Soil microbial communities from Loxahatchee National Wildlife Refuge, Florida, United States - Lox_Sample_3.2 | ecosystem: Environmental > Terrestrial > Soil > Wetlands | place: USA... | reverse complement strand
CTGTGCCTCTTGGCGGTGTGGCTCGGCCACGTCGCCGCCGCCAGCCTCAACGGACTGAAGGGAGCCTGAGCCATGCCGGTGCCGAAGAATGCGACCCTGCTGCGGATCTTCCTGGGCCAGGACGACCGCCACGGCCATCAGCCGCTCTACGAGGCGATCGTGCTGAAGGCACGCGAGCAGGGCCTCGCCGGCGCCACCGTGCTGCGCGGGCCGATGGGCTTCGGTCATTCCAGCACGCTGCACACCACCAAGGTGCTGCGGCTCTCCCAGGATCTGCCGATCGTCGTCGAGATCATCGACAGCGAGGAGAAGATCACCGCCTTCATGCCGGTGCTCGACGGCATGATGGGCTCCGGCCTCGTCACCCTGGAGAAGGTGCAGGTCCTGCAATACGGCCCGGCGAAACAGGCATAATCCGCACGGGATTGCTCGGGAGTTGCGCGAGCCGGCGGCTCTGCCTATCTCACTGGTGCGATCCCCTTGAATCGGATCACAATCCGGTTTCGCCGGTTACCGGCATCGAGGCGGTCCATTCGACGAGAGCGGTGGCGATGAACAAGCAGACGCAGTTCCACTTCTGGTACGTCATCGCGGCGGTGTTCGGCATCCTGATCCTGCAGCAGCTCTGGGCCGAGCACGAGCAGGTCGATGTCATCCCCTACAGCCAGTTCCAGCAGGACCTGCAGTCGGGCAAGCTCGCCGAGGTCCGCGTCAGCGACAAGTACATCCAGGGCACGCTCAAGGAGCCCAACGCCCAGGGCAAGACGATGTTCATCACCACGCGGGTGCCGCAGGACATCGCCGCCGATCTCGACAAGTACCACGTCAAGTTCGCCGGCGAGGTGCAGAGCACCTTCATCCAGGACCTCTTGGGATGGGTGGTGCCGACGCTGCTTTTCTTCGGCGTGTGGTTCTTCGTGATCCGCCGCTTCGCCGCCAACCAGGGCTTTGGCGCCGGCGGCCTGATGTCGATCGGCCGCAGCAAGGCCAAGGTCTATGTGGAGACCGACACCAAGGTCACCTTCGAGGACGTCGCCGGCGTCGACGAGGCGAAGGAGGAGCTGAAGGAGGTGATCGGCTTCCTCAAGGATCCCGAGGGCCATGGCAGGCTCGGCGGGCGGGTGCCGAAGGGCATCCTGCTGGTGGGACCGCCCGGCACCGGCAAGACGCTGCTGGCGCGCGCGGTCGCCGGCGAGGCGGGCGTGCCGTTCTTCTCCATCAGCGGCTCGGAATTCGTCGAGATGTTCGTCGGCGTCGGCGCGGCGCGCGTGCGCGATCTCTTCGAGCAGGCGCGGCAGAAGGCGCCCGCCATCATCTTCATCGACGAGCTCGACGCGCTCGGCCGCGCGCGCGGCGCCTATCCCGGCCTCGGCGGCCATGACGAGAAGGAGCAGACCCTGAACCAACTGCTGGTGGAGCTCGACGGCTTCGACGTCAAGTCGGGCCTCGTCCTGCTCGCCGCCACCAACCGGCCGGAGATCCTCGATCCCGCGCTGCTGCGCGCCGGCCGCTTCGACCGCCAGGTCCTGGTGGACCGGCCCGACAAGGTGGGCCGCATCCAGATCCTCAAAGTCCACATGAAGAAGGCGAAGCTCGCCTCCGACGTCGATCCCGAGCAGATCGCCGCGCTGACGCCGGGCTTCACCGGCGCCGATCTCGCCAACCTCGTCAACGAGGCGGCGCTGATCGCGACGCGCCGCAACGCCGACGCCGTCACCCTCGACGACTTCACCCAGGCGGTGGAGCGCATCGTCGCCGGCCTCGAGAAGAAGAACCGGCTGCTGGTGCCGCACGAGCGCGAGGTGGTGGCGCATCACGAGATGGGCCACACGCTGGTGGCGCTGTCGCTCCCCGGCACCGACACCGTGCACAAGGTCTCGATCATCCCGCGCGGCGTCGGCGCGCTCGGCTATACGATCCAGCGGCCGACCGAGGACCGCTTCCTGATGACGAAGGCGGAGCTCGAGAACAAGATGGCGGTGCTGCTGGGCGGCCGGGCGGCGGAGCAGATCATCTTCGGCGAGATCTCCACCGGCGCCGCCGACGACATCCAGAAGGTGACCAACATCGCCCGCAGCATGGTGACCCGCTACGGCATGGTGGAGAAGCTCGGCACCATCACCTACGAGGCGGAGGATCAGAGCTTCCTGCGCGGCCCGATGGGTGGCGGTTTTCACGAGAAGAGCTACAGCGAGGCGACGGCGCGGGAGATCGACGAGGCGGTGAAGGCGATCGTCGACGGCGCCTTCAGCCGCACCCTCGCGCTGTTGCGCGCCAAGCGGGCGATCCTCGAGCGCGGCGCCAGGCTGCTGCTGGAGAAGGAGACCCTCACCGAGCAGGATCTCAAGACCCTGCTGGCGGCAGACCGGCCGGCGGCGGCGCAGTAGCGGAGCGATCGCCGGTGAGCGGGCTCTCCGAGCGCGACATCCTGATCGTGGTCGACGTGCAGAACGACTTCTGCCCCGGCGGCGCGCTCGGCGTCGCCCGCGGCGACGAGGTGGTGGCGGCCGCCAACCGGCTGGCGGCGCGCTTTCCGCATGTGGTGCTGACCCAGGACTGGCACCGGCCCGGCCATCTCTCCTTCGCCAGCAGCCATGCCGGCCGCCGGCCCTACGAGACCGTCGAGCTCTTCTACGGGCGGCAGATCCTGTGGCCCGATCACTGCGTCGCCGGCAGCGACGGCGCCGCCTTTCACCGCCAGCTCGAGATCCCCCATGCGGAGCTGGTGATCCGCAAGGGCTTCCGCGTCGAGATCGACAGCTATTCCGCCTTCTACGAGAACGACCGCACCACGCCCACCGGGCTCGGCGGCTATCTGCGCGAGCGCCGTTTCAGCCGCATCTTCCTCGCCGGGCTGGCCACCGATTTCTGCGTCCACTACTCCGCCCTCGACGCGCGGCGCGAAGGCTTCGACGCGGTGGTGGTGGAGGACGCCTGCCGCGGCATCGACCTCGACGGCTCGCTGGCCCGCGCCTGGGCGCAGATGCTGGAAGCCGGCGTGCGACGCGCCTACAGCGAGGAAGTGGGAAATTAGCGTGCGGAAGCATCGGGAGGATGAGGGTTTCTCTTGGCCCGATCCTCACCCCGTCCTTTAATCGAGCCCTCGCACCTTCGGGGAGACGCCGATGCCGCCGCTGCCGCTCACCCTCGCCATCAGCGAATACGATCACGTCCGCGATCTGGCATCCGGCCGGGTCAAGCCGGAGGGCATCGATCTCACCGTGCTGACGCTGCCGATCGAGGAGATCTTCTTCCGCTTCACCCTCTACCGGGAGTGGGACCTCTCGGAGATGTCGATGGGGAAATACGTGTCGCTCGTCTCCCAGGGCGACATCTCGCTGACCGCGCTGCCGGTCTTTCCCTCCCGCATGTTCCGGCACTCGTCTTTCTACGTGCGCCGCGACAGCGACCTGAAGGCGATCGCCGATCTCCGGGGGAGGCGCGTTGGGCTGCCGGAATGGGCGCAGACCGCCGCGGTCTATACGCGCGGGCTGCTGATGCACGAGCACGGGATCGCGCTCGGCGACATCAAGTGGGTGCAGGCCGGCGTCAACCAGGCGGGACGCGTCGAGAAGGTGAAGCTGAAGCTGCCGGCCGGCGTCGAGATCGAGCGGCGGCCCGACACCAGCCTCAACGCGATGCTCCTGGCGGGCGAGGTCGACGCGGTGATGACGGCGCACGCGCCCGCCGCCTTCGAGGCCGGCGACCCGCGGGTCAGGCGTCTCGTCGAGGATTTCCTACCGGTGGAGCGCGACTACTGGCGGCGCACCGGCGTCTTTCCGATCATGCATTGCGTCGCCATGAAGCGCGACGTCTTCGATGCGCATCCCTGGGCGGCGATGAACATGATGACCGCCTTCGAGACGGCCAAGCGCCGCAGCGTCGAGCGCGCCTTCGAGGCGACCGCCTCGCGCTTCCCGATCCCCTGGAGCTTCGAGCACGCGCGGCAGTATCGCGACCTCTTCGAGGGCGAGTACTGGCCCTATGGCGTCGCCGCCAACCGCTCGACGCTGGAGCCCTTCCTGCTATGGGCCCATGAGCAGGGCGTCTGCCACCGGCAGCTGACGCCGGAGGAGCTCTTCCCGCCGGAGGTGGCAAGCGCCTTCAAGGTGTGACGCGCTCCGCCGGCTTGGCGAGGGCGCGGGGCGCCGGCCGGGCACTCGCCTGCGGCACCAGCAGGGTCAGCAGATAGGCGCCGGAGCTGAGCGCGGTGATCCAGAAGGTGGGCGGCCAGTCCGTCACATAGGCGAGCGCGATGCCGATCCAGGTCTCGGCGATCGCCAGCAGCACCGCCAGCACCAGCCCGACCCGCAGCCGCGGCGTGATGCGGAGCGCGGCGGCGGCCGGTCCGACCATCAGCGTGAAGACCAGCAGGATGCCCACCACCTGCACCGCCTCGGCGACGGCGATGCCGACGATGAGAAGGAAGAGCACCGAGATGAGCCGCAACGACAGGCCCTTCGCCTCGGCGAGCTCGGGATCGAGCGTCGCGAAGAGCAGCGGCCGCGAGATCGCCGCCAGCGCCGCGAGGCTCACCGCCGCGAGCGCGATCAGCGACAGGAGATTGCCGCGGCTCACCCCCAGCACATTGCCGAAGAGGAGCGCCGTCGCCTGCGTCGCATAGGCGGTATAGAGGCTGAGGAAGAGCACGCCCAACCCCAGCGACATCGAGAGGATGATGCCGACCGCGACGTCGCGGCCGCGCAGCCGCTCGCCCAGCAGCCCCATGGCGACGCTCGCCATCAGGGTCAGCGCCAGCAGGCCCCAGAACGGCGGCACCCCCACCAGCAGCGCGCCGGTGGCGCCGGCGAAGCCCACATGGGAGAGCGCATGGCCGGCGAAGGTGAGGTTGCGCAGCACCAGGAAATATCCCACCGCGCCCGCCACCAGCGCCACCACGAAGCCCGCCGCGAAGGCGGTGCGCATGAAATCGTAGTCAAGCATGGGAGTGGCCGTGATCGTGGTGATGGCCGTCGTCGTCGTGGCGATGCGCCTCGGCCTCGGCCTCGCCATGGGCCGCCACCACGATGATGCGGTCCTTGATGCGCAGGACGTCGATGGGGGCGCCATAGAGCCGCGACAGCACCGGGGAGGTCATCACCTCCTCCACGGTGCCGAGCGCGGCGCGGCCGCGGCCGAGATAGAGCACGCGGTCGAGCGCCGGCAGCATCGGGTTGAGCTCGTGGGCGGTGAACAGCACCGTCATGCCGAGCGCCTGCTGCGCGCGCTTGACGATGCCGACCACCGTCTGCTGGTAGCGCGGATCGAGGCTGATGAGGGGCTCGTCGAGCAGCAGCAGCCGCGGCTTGCCCAGCAGCGCCTGCGCCAGCAGCAGCCGCTGCAGCTCGCCGCCGGAGAGCTGGTTGACCGGCCGCTCGGCGAGCTCGGCCGCCTCCACCGTCTCGAGCGCCCAGGCGACCTCGCGCCTGCCGGCGGCGCCGAGAAGCGGCAGCCCCCAGCGCTGGCCCTCATAGGCGCTGGCGACGAAGTCCCAGCCGCAGAGCCGGAGATCGGCGAGCGCCGCGCGCTTCTGCGGCATGTAGCCGGCGGCGGGATTGCCGCGCCGCGGCGGCGTGCCGAAGACGCGGATCTCCCCCGCTTGCGGCGCCAGCAGCCCCAGCAGCGCCTGCAGCAGCGTCGTCTTGCCGGAGCCGTTGGGACCGAGCACGCCGATGAACTCGCCCTCGCCGATCTCGGCATCGACGCCGGCGAGCACCTGCCGCGCGCCGCGTTTCAGCGTCAGATGGCGCAGCTCGATCGCGCTCACGGCTCTTTGCCGGAAAGTCCCGTCCTGAGCGCCGCTAGCCGCCGCTGGTAATCCTCGCGATGGGCGGGATCGCGCTTCTCGAGGCCGAGGGCGAGGGCTCTGGCGAAGGCCGGCATGGTGCCGGGATCGTACCAGAGATGCGGATTGTCGCCGGGCTTTTTGTGGACGAGCCTTGCCACCTCGATGGTCTCGCGCCCCTTCGCCGGCGAGGCGGCGAGCAGCTTCGACATCCAGGGATCGTAATCGGCGCCGTTCAGGATCACGATCGCGGCGGCGGCGATCTCGCGCGCGGTCGACGCGCTCGCCTCGAAGAGATGCGGATCCTGGTCGGGATTGCTGAGGATGCTGACGACGCGGAGGTCGGGGCCGCCGATCTGGCCGGCGACGTCGCCGTAGAAATTCTCCGCCGCCACGACGGCGATGGGCTCCGCCCGTGCCGGCACCAGGCCGGTTGCCAGCAGGAGGCCGGCGAGGAAAGCAAGTCGACGCATGCAAGGATCTCCAACAACGGAAGCCGCCCGGTGTGATGGAATGTTATAACATTTCGTCGCGGGAAGCGTCGAGCGGCGGGCGCGCAACGTCCCTGCGCCGGCAGGGGAGCCGGCTCAGCGCCGATGCAGTCCAGTCAGGAAAGCCGGAGTGCGCCGCGGCGCGCTCGACCGATCTAGCGGGTGACGGTCACCGGGCAGCCGCAGAGCGGGCAGGTCACCGTGAGCGAGGGCAGCGCGGGATCGCTGTTGAGCCGGTTCTGCAGCTCGGAGATCAGCTGCGCGTGCTCGTTGGCGGGGCCGCAGCGGTCGGCATAGAGAAGGCCGACGCCGCTCGCGGGATTGGCGACGTAGGTCTGGAACGCCTGCGCCGGCCGGGCGGCGGTCACCGCCGCCACCGAGGCAAAGCCGCCGACCCATCTGGCGGTGCCGAGCAAGAGCTGGCGCCGCGTCCGCGATAAATCCGCCATGGCGAGACCCTCCGCCAATCCGTGAACCGGCCGGGATCTTAGTCCGGCTGCCGCGATCCTGACATTAAATCCCGTTAAGGGGCGACGGATCAGCTCCGCAGCAGGCCATGACGCATCGCCGAGGTGAGCGGCACCACCATGACGCCTCGCATCGCCGCGGTCGGCAGCCAGTCGGCGAGCGCGGTCAGCGTGCCATCATGGGGATGGCCTATCCCGATGGCGCTGCCGTGCCGGCGCGCCACCTCCTCCAGCGCCAGGATCTGCCGGCTCACCGCCGGCACCGTGGGCTCGTTGTCGAGAAAAACGTTGCGCGCCGCGAAGGGGAGGTCGCGCGCGGCGGCGAGCGGCGCGCAGGCGCTGGCCGCGGTGGTGCGGCTGTCGAGGAAGAGAAGGCCGCGCGCCTTCAGCTCGTCCAGCACCACGCCCATGCCGGCGGCGTTCTCGGTGAAGCGGCTGCCCATGTGGTTGTTGGCGCCGACATAGCCGTCGAGGCGGTCGAGGCCCCAGCGCAGGCGCTGGCGGATCTCCGCCTCGGAGAGGCTGGTGGTGAGGGCGTTGGGGCCGGGATCGGCCTGGGGCGAGAGCGGCTGCATCGGCACATGCACCAGGAGCTCATGGCGGCCGGCGCGCGCCGCCGCCGCCCAGCGCGAAAGGCCCTCGGCATAGGTCATGAAGGCAAGCGTCACCGCGCCGGGAAACGCCAGCGCGCGCTCGCTGCGGGCATGGTCGAGGCCGAGATCGTCGATCACGATGGCGACCACCGGCGTGCCGCTCGCCGGCACCAGCGGCTCCGCATTGGCGAGCCAGGGCGGCGTCGCCTGGCTGGCGCGCGGCTGCGGCGTGGGCACGCGGGCGTCCGCCTTGGGGATGTAGACGTCGCCGGGCAGCGGCTCCTCTTCCATGAGCCGCGGCGGCGCGGGGCGGGCGGCCACCATGGTATGCGGCGGCAGCGCCGCGGTCTTGGGCGCCGGCGCCGAGCGCCCGAGCCGGCCGACCAGCGCGCCGAGGCCGAGGCTGGCAACGAAGCTCGCGGCGATGCCGCCCGCCAGCATCGCCCGCCGGCGCAGGCGGCGCCGCGGCGGCCGCCACGTTCCTCTTTGCGCACTCCGCATCGGGCCCGCTTAGACCCTGGATTTGCGGCTGTCAATGAGCAGAAGAGAAATGACCCAGGGACGCTGACGGCTGATTGCGGGACCAGAGCGCGTCCTTCGACTCAGGCCCTGCGGGCCTGGCTCAGGATGAGGAGGATCGGGGATGGCACAAAGAAAATCTCCTGATCCTGAGCCGGGCGCGCAGCGACCGGGTCGAAGGACGCACCGCGGATATCCGGACCCGCTCGCCGTCACCCCTTGTGCTGGGTCTCGAGCTCGATGTCCTCAGCGCGGAGCCGGCCGGGCGAGCCCGCGGGCAGCAGGCGGATCGCGCGCTGCGCCTGCTGATGCGCCATCTGCTTGTCGCCCTCCGCCATCGCCTGCTCGGCGAGCGCCAGCGTGCTGTTGGGGATGTCGCCGCCGCGGCCGTAGGCGATCGCCAGGAAGCGCCAGGCATCGGGGTTGCGGTTCTCGTACTTGATCGCGCTCTTCAAGTGGATGAGCGCGTCCTGATTGAGGGCGGGATCCTCGGTCTCGATCTCCACCTGGGCCAGCTCGACGCGCAGCAGCGCCACCTCGGGCGCCAAGCGCACCGCCGCCTGGTAGGGCGGCACCGCCTCGCGCACGCGGCCGTTCTCGAACAGCATCTGGCCCTTGAGCTCCTGGAAATAGGCGTTCTTCGGCTCGGCATCGATCAGGCCGTCGATCAGGCCGAGCGCCTTCTTGAGCTCGGGCATGCGGTAATAGGCGATGGCGCGGGCGTAGCGCGCCGCGATCGAGGTGTCGCTGTCGGGATAATCGATGAAGGCCTGGTTCGGCTGCAGGAAGGCGATCAGCTTCGCCTTCATGCGCTTGTGCAGCTCGACCCATTCGGGCGGATCGGGCACGTCGGAATAGGGCGAATGCTCGACGTGGTTGCGCACCACCGCGATGCGCTCGCTGGTGAGCGGATGGGTGCGCAGATAAGGTATTTCCTTGATGCCGGCCAGCACCTCGTCCTGCTGCAGGATCTCGAAGAACTGCAGCAGGCCGCGCGCCGACTGGTGCGTGCGGTCGAGGAAGGTCATGCCGGCCTGGTCCGCCGTCGCCTCCTGCGCCACCGAGAAGGCGAGGTAGTGGCGCAAGCCCACCTCCTCGCCGCTCAGCACCGCGGCGCCGGCGCCGCCGGAGCCGCGTCCGAGCGCCGCCACGCCGGCGCCCACCACCATGCCGATGATGCTCTCGATGGAGGCGTCGTGCATCGCCTCCTCGCCCTTGATCAGGTGGCCGCCGGCGATGTGGCCGGTCTCGTGGGCGACGATGCCGACGAGCTGGTTCGGCGTCTCGCTGCGCATGATGGTGCCGGTGTTGATGAAGACGTTCTGGCCGCCGGCGACGAAGGAATTGAGCTGGGGATCGTTGATGATATAGACGTGGACGGCGGTGGGATCGAGGCCGGCGGCCTTGAAGATCGGGTCGTAGAAGGTGCGGAGCGTGCTCTCCATCTCCGCGTCGCGGATGTAGTTGATGTTCTGCGCGCGCGCCGGGGCCGCGGCGGCGAGGCAGGCCGCGAGGGCGAGGACGAGCGAGCGGACGAGGCGTGACGGCACGGGGAGCGCTTTCCGGCGTTTCGCCGGAGTATGCGAGCGCCGGGCGCCGCTGTCGATGCCGGTCCCGCGCGCGAGGTCGTTAAACCGCCGGTTGGCCGCTCATCCCATGGTGTTGGCGGCGGCGGGCTCGATCTCGTAGATCTGCCGCACATCCTGGGGATTGGCGTAGGGATACTTGTCCTGGCCCAGATATTTCTTGGCCAGGCTGTCGATATGGGCGTCGCCGCCCTCCTCGGTCATCCGCTTCACCCGGCCGCGGACCTGGATGTAGCGGTAGCCGTTGTCGGGATCCATGATCGAGAGCGCCACCGGCGAGCCCACCTTCATGTTGCGCGCCTTGACGCGGCCCTTGGCGGTGTTCACGCGGATGAGGCCGTTGGTGTAGTCGAACCAGACCGGCGTCACCTGCGGCGTGCCGTCCGGCATCAGCGTCGCCAGATGCGCGAAAGCCTTCTTGCTGGTGAGAAGGTCGAGAAACTTGTCGGGGATCACCGCCATTGCCTGCTCCCTGTCATGCGTCGGCCGCCGTCGCCCGGGCGGCGACAGATCGATCAGGGGAAGCTAGGCCGCGGCAGGCGGGCTGACAACCGGATTGCGCGAAGATCACGCGGAGGTGCGTGGCGCCCCTCGGCCTTCGGGCGATCAGCCCTCGGGATAGATGAAGCCGCTGGTGGGATAGGGCCGGCCGAAGCTCCGATACTGCTTGTTCCAGACGCAGACCGCCGACCAGTCGTGGCGGGCCGAGCAGTCGATGGCGACGACGCCGAGATCGACATGGCCGCTGGCGCCGCCGTTGCTGGACCAGTTGGCGTGGTCGAGCAGCACCGTGCGGTCGTCGACGATGCCCGAGATCAGCGCCACATGGCCGGCGGGCAGCTTGCCGGTCTTCTTGAACACCAGCACCGAGCCCGCGCGCGGGGCATTGCCGCGGTCGTAGAGGCCGGCGGCGTGATACCACCAGCTCCACGCGTTGCCCGAGAGATCGAAATCCGATGCGGCGCGCACGAACTGCACGCAATTCATCGCAAAGGCGTTGGTGATGGAGGCGAGAAAAAAGACAACGGCAAGCGCGAAAGAAATTCTTTCTCTTCGCACGGCGTCCCCCCCTTGATGTCCCCAAGGACGTGCGAATCCTTCGTAGCCGAAGTGACTGCCGTGTCGCAATCGCTTTCCGCGCGAATCAAGGCCAAATCCCATGTGTCAACGATGAGGCCGCGCGCGCTGATGATCCGGCGAACACGTCGACCACCGCGCCAACGTCGCACACCGTCCTGCGGCCCCGCCCGTGCCCTTGATCCACACTTATAAGGACTCGGCTTCGTCGGTCCGCGGCCAGCATCCCGCCGGCTGCTGCTTCGTCCGGCACACGGCCTCATTTTGAGGCGGCGCGATCGCGTGCGCGGTCACGCCGCCATCGTCGAAACGACGGGCTCCCTTTGGAATCCCTCGAATCTTCGCCCGGCCCTCACCGCCGTTGCCTAGATTGATGGCACTTTCCAGCCGCTGGCTGCCGATGGTAGAGTTTTTGCAACGACAAACATCGCGGCTGTCAGCAGGCGGCCGCGAGGTGACAGGAGCAGGCTCTTTGGGAGGTCAAATCCATGGGACAGTCGAATTACGTCCGCAGTGGCATTAAGGCCGCTGCGGTAATTGGCGTTGCGGCCCTGGCGGGGGTTGCCGGGCTCAGCACCGCGGACGCGCAATCGAAATCGGTCAAGATCGGCATCACCCTGCCGCTCACCGGCGCCGACGCCGAGGACGCGCTGTTGATCAAGAACGGCGCCATGATGGCGATCGACGAGGCGAACGCCAAAGGCGGCGTCGCCGGCTACAAGATCGAGACCGTGATCTACGACAGCGGCACCGCGACCGCCGGCCAGTACGACCCGGCCCAGGCCGCCACCAACACCAAGAAGCTGGTCTCCGACCCGGCGGTGGTCGCCAATGTCGGGCCGCAGATGAGCGGCGAGGGCAAGGCGATGACGCCGATCCTCAGCGAGGCGAACCTCGCCACCATCACGCCCTCCTCCACCAACCCCGACATCACCAACCCGGCGATGGCGGCGCAGTTCAAGCCCAAGGGCAAGGCGATCTACTTCCGGACGGTGACGACGGACGCCTTCCAGGGCCCGAACATGGCGAATTTCTACGCCCAGACCCTCAAGGTGAAGTCGGTCTACATCCTCGACGACAGCGGCGCCTATGGCGTCGGCATCGCGGATTCCTTCCAGAAGCAGGCGGAGAAGAACGGGATCAAGGTGCTGGGCCGCGACCAGCTCAACCCGAAAGAGGCCGACTACACGACCATCCTCACCAAGATCAAGGCCGCCAACCCCGACGCCCTCTACTACGGCGGCGTGGCGCAGGCGGGCGTGAAGCTGGCGAAGCAGGCCTACGACATCATTCCGAAGATGCCGAAGGGCGGCGGCGACGGCGTGCAGGGCGGCAGCTTCCTCACCGGCGGCGGCTTCCCGGCGATCGAAGGCTGGTATGCGACCAATGCCTCGCCGCACCTCACCGACAGCCCCGAGGCGGCCGACTTCGTGAAGACTTTCAAGGCGAAGTACGGCAAGGCGCCGGACGACTACTCGATCACCGCCTATGACGGCGCGCAGGTCGTCATCGACGCCATCAAGCGGGTGGCCGAGAGCGGCAAGCCGGTCAATCGCGACAACGTGCGCGATGCCATGCAGAGCTCGAACCTGAAGACCCTGCAGGGCACCATCTCGTTCGACGAGAACGGCGACATCAAGGACCGCACCGTCAGCGTGTTCCAGTACAAGCACGACGCCAAGTTCCCGGACGACGATATCGACCATCAGCAGGTCTATATCGGAGTGGCACCGCAGTCCTGAGGTAACGGTGTCAACCATCCTCGGCGGGAAGGTCCTGAAATGACGTTTCAGGACCTTCTCCTGCAGCAGATCATCAATGGTGTGAGCCTGGGGGCGATGTATTCGCTGCTCGCCCTCGGGTTCACGATGGTCTACGGCATCATCGAGCTCATCAATTTCGCCCACTTCAACGTGTTCATGGTGGGCTCCTTCATCGCCATGTGGCTGTTCGAGGCCATGGGCTTTGTCGGCCAGAGCCACGTGGTCTACGGGCTCCCGCTGATCGGCGTGCTGCTGGCCGGCCTTGTCGGCACCATGCTAATCACCGGCGCGCTGGGCGTCGGCATCGAGCGCATCGCACTCCGGCCGCTGCGCGGCGTGATGGGGACCGCGCCGATGATCACCACCATCGGCGTGTCCTATATCCTCTACAACGTCGTCCTCCTCACCATCGGCGCCGACTCCAAGAATTACGCCAATCCGCTGCCGAACGTGCGCTGGGAGATCGGCGAAGCGGTGCTGCGCCTGCGCGAGGTGCTGCTCTGGAGCGTGTCCCTGGTGCTGATGCTGGGCCTGCATTATTTCGTGCGCTACACGAAGATGGGCAAGGCCATGCAGGCGACCGCGCAGGATCAGGAAGCCGCGCGCATGATGGGCGTCGACGTCGATCGCGTGGTCATCGTCGCCTTCTTCCTGGGCTCGGCGCTCGCCGGCGCCGCCGGCATGATCTTCGGCCTCTATTACAACTACACCAGCTTCATCATCGGCTATACCTCGGGCCTCAGGGCCTTCACCGCCGCCGTGCTCGGCGGCATCGGCAACATCCCCGGCGCCATGCTGGGCGGGCTGCTGATCGGGCTGATCGAATCCCTCGGCGGGCAGTTCATCGCCGTGCGCTGGACCGACGTGATCATCTTCTCGATCCTGGTCCTGGTGCTGGTGTTCCGCCCGAGCGGCCTCTTCGGCCGCGCGGCGCCGACCAAATCCTGAGGCGAGATCGATGACCAATCCGCCCGTAGAGCAAGATCGCGCCGAAGCGCCGACGCTCGGGAGCATCCCGATAGCGCCTTCGCTGGCGCCGCGACGTCACGTCCTCTCGGGCTTCTGGGAGCGCGTGTTCAGCGAGGAATGGCGCAAGGGCGTGCTGCTCTTCCTGTTCGTGGCGGCGATCGCCTTCCCGCTGATCGACGGCAACGAGGGCGACATCGATGCCGCCGCCAACGCCACCGCCTTCGCGATCCTGGCCCTGGGCCTCAACATCGTGGTGGGCTTCGCCGGCCTCCTCGATCTCGGCTATGCCGCCTTCTTCGCGATCGGCGCCTATACCTACGGCATCTTCTCCTCCTACCAGGTGCAGCCGGAATGGAGCAGCTTCTGGGAGCCCTTCCAGTGGCTGGGCCTGGTGCAGCACCTGACGCCGAACGGCTTGCCGGGCACCGTCCACTTCTCGGTGTCGTTCTGGCTGATGCTGCCGGTCTCCGCCGTGGTCGCCGCCTGCTTCGGCGTCATCTTCGGCGCGCCGACCTTGCGCCTCAAGGGCGACTATCTCGCCATCGTGACGCTGGGCTTCGGCGAGATCGTGCCGATCGTCGCCCGCAACACCCCCTATCTCACCAACGGCGCCCAGGGCCTGAACGGCGCGCTGCCGCCACACCTGCCCGGCTATGGCAGCTTCGGCGTCGCCTCGACGCCGTTCTACTATCTGGGCCTGGTGCTCATCGTCTTCCTGATCTTCGTCAGCTATCGCCTGAAGGCGTCCCGCGTCGGCCGCGCGTGGCTCGCCATCCGCGAGGACGAGATCGCCGCCGAGGCGATGGGCGTCAACCGCACCAAGCTGAAGCTGCTCGCCTTCGCGGTGGGCGCCGGCTTTGCCGGCATGACCGGCACCTTCTACGTGGCGAAGCTGCAGACGGCGACGCCGGAGATGTTCACCTTCCCGGTCTCGGTCATGCTGCTGGTGATGATCGTGCTGGGCGGCATGGGCTCGGTCGCCGGCGTGGTGGTGGGCGCCCTGCTGCTGCAGCTGCTGCAGTCGTGGTTCCTGCAGGACATGACGGAGTGGGTGCATGCGCTCGGCCGCGTCACCGGCATCGGCCTCTTCGAGCGCATCGACCTCGTGCAGTCGATCGAGCTGATCTTCGGCATCATCCTCGTCATCATGATGCTCTACCGACGACAAGGCCTGATCCCGGAGCGCCGCGCGGTGACCGCGCTCTCCCATGCCGAGCAGACGGCGAACCCGTCGCGCAGCGGCATCCAGCGCGATCTGGCGCCGCTCCACCGCAAGACCATCGATCCCAAGAAGCCGCTGCTCGAGATCAAGGGCCTCTCCAAGGCCTTCGGCGGCATCCAGGCGGTGAAGGGCCTCGACATCACCATGATGCCCGGCAGCATCGTCGCGGTGATCGGCCCGAACGGCTCCGGCAAGACCACCTTCTTCAACCTGATCACCGGCCTCATCGAGCCCGATGGCGGCAAGGTGCTGCTCGCCGGCGAGGACGTCACCGGCCTCAAGCCGCATCTCATCGTCGAGCGCGGCATCGCCCGCACCTTCCAGAACCTGCGCCTCTTCCCCAACATGACGCTGATGGAGAACGTGCTGGTGGGGACGCATTCGCGCACCAACACCGGCGCCATCGGCGCGGTGCTGCGCACGCCGCACATGCGGCGCGAGGAAGCGGCGGCGCGCGGACGCGCGCTGGAGATCCTCGGCATCTTCGGCAACCGCCTGATGCCGCGCCTGCTGCACCTGGCGCGCACCCTCTCCTACGCCAATCGGCGGCGCCTCGAGATCGCCCGCGCGCTGGTGACCGAGCCGGTGCTGCTGCTGCTCGACGAGCCCACCGCCGGCATGAACCCGACCGAGACGCTGGAGCTCACCGACCAGATCCGCGGCCTCCGCGAGCGCGGCGTCAGCGTGCTGATGATCGAGCACAAGCTCAACGTCGTGAACGAGATCGCCGACAAGGTGGTCGTGCTCGACCACGGCGAGAAGATCGCCGAGGGTTTGCCGGCAGACATTCAACGGAACGAGGAAGTCCTGCGTGCCTATCTCGGACGGAAAGCGACCGCAGCCGCAAGAGCGGCCGCCCATTCTTGAGTTCAAGAGCGTCAACACCTACTACGGCGAGCTGCACGTCCTCAAGGACGTGAACTACCGGGTAGGGACTGGCGAGATCGTCTGCCTCTTGGGCGGCAACGCCTGTGGCAAGTCGACGACCATGAAGACGATCCTCGGCATCGTCCGGCCGAAGAGCGGCGAGGTCACCTATGCCGGCGAGAAGATCAACGACCTGCCGACGGCGGAGCGGGTGCGCCGCGGCATCGCGCCGGTGCCGGAGGCGCGCCGGCTGTTCCCGCGCATGACCGTGCGCGAGAACCTGGAGATGGGCGCCTTCTGCCGCAACGACAAGGCGGACATCCTCGCCGACATGGACCGCGTCTTCGAGCTCTTCCCGCGCGTCAAGGAGCGCCTCAACCAGTATGCCGGCACGCTCTCCGGCGGCGAGCAGCAGATGGTGGCGATGGCGCGCGCGCTGATGGCGCGGCCCTCGCTCCTCTGCATGGACGAGCCCTCGATGGGCCTCTCGCCGCTCTATGTCGAGCAGGTCTTCGACCTCATCCAGGCGATCAACAAGCAGGGCACCACCATCTTCATGGTGGAGCAGAACGCCAGCATGGCGCTCTCGATCGCGCATTATGGCTACGTGCTGCAGACCGGCGAGGTGGTGCTGCACGGCACCGCCGAGAGCCTGCGCAACAACGAGGCTGTGCAGCAGGCCTATCTCGGCGAAATGAAGGTGGCCTGAGCCGAAGAAAGCCGGTTTCTACGCGGCGCGGATTTTCGCGAAGAAGCCTTCCACCTGCTGGCGCAGGTGGGTGGATTGCGCCGACAACTCCTCCGCCGAAGACAGCACCATCGTCGCCGTGCGGCCGGTCTCGTCGGCCGCCTGGCTCACGCCGGCGATATTGCTGGAGACGTCCTGGGTGCCGTGCGCCGCCTCCTGGATGTTGCGCGCGATCTCCTTGGTGGCCGCCCCCTGCTCCTCCACCGCCGAGGCGATGGCGGTGGCGATCTGGTTGACCTCGGAGATCGTGGTCGCGATCTCCTTGATGGCGGCAACCGATTCGCCGGTGGCGCTCTGGATGGCGGCGATCTGCTGGCCGATATCCTCGGTGGCCCTGGCGGTCTGGGTGGCGAGGTTCTTGACCTCGGCCGCCACCACCGCGAAGCCCTTGCCCGCCTCGCCGGCCCGCGCCGCCTCGATGGTGGCGTTGAGCGCGAGAAGATTGGTCTGCGAGGCGATATCCTGGATCAGCTTGATGACGTCGCCGATCTTCTGGGCGGCGTCCGCCAGGCTCTGCACGGTGATATTGGTCTGATTGGCCTGCTCGACCGCTTGGCTGGCGATCCTCGTCGATTCCGACACCTGCCGGCTGATCTCGCTGACCGAGGATGACAGCTCCTCCGTCGCCGAGGCCACGGTCTGCACGTTCGCCGAGGCCTGCTGCGAGGCGGTCGCCACCACGTCCGACTGGCGCGAGGTCTCCTCGGCATTGGCGGCGAGCGTATGGGCGGTGCTCTGCAGCTTCGACGACGCCGCCGTCACCGTGTCGAGAACCGTCCGCATCTCTCCGTCGAAGACCTTGATCGCGCCGTCGACGGTGTTCTGGCGCCGCTGGCGCTCGGCCAACATCGCCTCCTGATAGACGGAGATGGCGATGTCCATGTCGAGCATCACCGCCGAGGTGATCGCCGCGACGAGCTTGGCGGCGCTGCCGGAACCGCGGCGCTTGCCGAGCGCCAGCTCCGTGATGCGCGCGAGCACGAAGTTGTAGCCGCCGATGTACCAGCGCGGCTCGAGGCCGATCTTGTTGTGGATGAGGCCGATCGACCGCACGCCCTGCATGTAGGCGTCGTCGAAGCGCCCGCTGAACAGCCGGCCCCAGTGGGCTCCCTGCGCGATCTTGAGGCGCGCAATCTGGTCGCCGATCAGCCGAGCGAGCTGCGGCTCCGCCGTCACGTGGCGATAGAAGCTCTCGAGGATCGCCGGCAGCTCCGGCTCCAGCACTTTCCAGAATTCCCGCAGCAGCGCGCCGGTCTCCTCGCCGATCACCATGAAGCGCAGCCTGGTCGCGCGATCGAGCCCGTTGTCATCAGCCATGACGGCCTCACTCCATGATGCTTGCGCGGCGAACGCGCGCGCGGCGAACCCCGGCTCGGGATTCCGGTCGGAGTTATATTGCATCGAGCGTTCACAATTCAATAATTACTCTTCCTTTACTTGAGTACTATTGTATACCCGGAGCGTTTCTCCTGTATTCACCGCACGGGCCGGAGCAGGCGGCGCCGGCATTGCGCCGCCTGCATCGCTGCCCCAATATTGCCGCCGGCCGAAGGGATGAGATGAGGGAGGGTGCGATGCCGGATACGCGGGTCAATTTCGATCTTGCCGAGGCGCTCAAGGAGGCGGAGCGGCGCTTCATCGCCGCCAACCCCAGGAGCGAGGCCCGCGCCCGGCGCGCCGCCGAGGCGATGCCCGGCGGCAATACGCGGACGGTGCTGCATTACAGCCCGTTTCCCGTGGTGCTGCAGAGCGGCGAGGGACAGCGCCTCACCGACGTCGACGGCCATGTCTATACCGACTTCCTCGGCGAGTATTCCGCCGGGCTCTACGGCCACTCGCATCCCAAGATCATGGCGGCGGCGCGGGACGCGCTGAAGGCCGGCCTGGTGCTGGGCGGCCCCAACGAGCACGAGGCCGAGCTCGCCCACCTCGTGAAGAGCCGCTTCCCCTCGATCGACCTCATCCGCTTCTGCAATTCCGGCACGGAATCGAACCTGATGGCGCTGGTGACGGCGCGCGCCGTCACCAAGCGCACCCATGTGATGGCGTTCCAGGGCGGCTATCACGGCGGCGTCCTCAAATTCGCCGACGGCCCCTCGGAGATCAACGCGCCCTTCCCCTACGTGATGGCGCCCTATAACGACACTGCCAGAACCCTCGACCTCATCGAGCAGCACAAGAGCGAGCTCGCCGCGGTGATCCTCGAGCCGATGATGGGCGGCGGCGGCGCCATCCCGGCGGAGCGCGAGTTCCTGCAGGCGCTGCGCGACGCCACCGCCAAGCACGGCATCGTGCTGATCTTCGACGAGGTGATGACCTCGCGCCTGTCGCCGGGCGGCCTGCAGGAGGCGCACGGCATCCGGCCGGACCTCACCACCTTCGGCAAGTATCTGGGCGGCGGCTTCAGCTTCGGCGCCTTCGGCGGCGCGCGGCGCCTGATGGAGCGCTACGACCCCAGCCGCCCCGGCAGCCTCGCCCATGCCGGCACCTTCAACAACAACGTCATGAGCATGGCGGCGGGCTCCGTCGGCCTGCGGGAAATCTACACCCCCGACGCCGCCAAGGCGCTGACCGCCACCGGCGAGGCCCTGAAGTCGCGGCTCAACGCGCTCTTCGCGGAGAAGCAGGTGACGGCGCGGGTGACCGGCGTCGGCTCGCTCCTCAATATCCACTTCCAGACGACGCCGATCCGCCGGCCCGCCGACGTGGTGCCCGCGGACGAGAAGCGCGCGCTCTTCCACCTGGAGATGCTGGCGCGCGGCTTCTACCTGGCGCGGCGCGGCTACATGACGCTGTCGGTGGCGCTGGAGAAGCGCGACTACGACAACTACGTCGCCGCGGTGGGCTCGCTCCTCGACGACTACGGCTCCGTGCTGCGCGACTGAACATTCATCAACGGGAGGATCTCCGATGGCGAGCTTCGTCAACCCGGCGCGCGAGCGCCTGAAGAAGGGCGAGCTGGCGCTCGGCGTCGGCATCCGCCTCTCGCGCACGATCGAGATCGCCAAGGCGATGGCGACCGGCGGCTTCGATTGGCTCTTCGTCGACATGGAGCACGGCACCATCGGCCTCGACACCGCGGCGCAGATGTGCGTGGCGGCGCTCGACGCCGGGATCGCCGCCATCCCGCGCGTGCCGGCGAAATCCTACACGCTGGCGACGCGGCTCCTGGATGGCGGCGCCGCCGGCATCGTGATGCCGCATGTGGACACGCCCGAGGAGGCGCGCGAGATCGTCGACCGGCTCAAGTACCCGCCGCAGGGCCACCGCTCGGTTGCCGGCGGCATGGCGCAGCTCGACTATCAGCCGGTGCCGCTCGGCGAGGCGACGCGCACCCTCAACGCCGAGACCCTGCTGGTGGTGATGATCGAGACGCCGCAGGCGGTGGAGAACGCCGATGCCATCGCCGCCGTCCCCGGCATCGACGTGCTGCTGATGGGCACCAACGATCTCTCGATG